>Ga0082207_1000265_pt1 | contig 30590 bp, 21 predicted proteins | sample LakMenEpi10Aug09_FD_71540 | JGI IMG/M metagenome (GOLD analysis project Ga0082207, IMG submission 71540)
GGACGGATCAAGGACCTTTAGCGCGGTCCAAATCGGTCTTGAGCTCACGCATGTAAGCGTGCCATTGGGACTGCAGTTTTTTCATGTCGCCAAACGACTCGGCAAAGAGTTTGACCAATTCCCCACGGGTGACTTGGCCCCTGGACGATTCGATCGCAGATATCTTGCGATAGTATCCGATGAGATCCTCGAAGCGTCGTTCCATCAGGAAATGGGTTAACCCCCAAGCTTGCCCGTAGACATCCGCCTCTTCTTGTTGGTTTCTGGCTAAATCGAACAATCCATCGCAAACGAGCAATCCGATATCGGCTCGCCGTGGATCGGACGAGACGCGGTAGTAGCTTTTGAGGCGGCCTTCGTTGACCGCACCGATCCCTCCCCAGCCGGCATCGTTGGAGGTCTCGAAGTAGCTTGCAAGCCCTTCGTGAGCCCATCGCAAGGCGACTTTGTTTCTGGGCATGATCCCTGAGTTGCCTGCCAACTGATGGGTGGCTTCATGAGACACCACTTCGATGTCGTCTTCTTCACGCGTGAGTTTCACGAGCAGATCGACGGTATTGGCAAGGTACGCTGCATCTTTGGCTTCAAGCGTACCGCGAGCCCGAACCTTGTTCCTTTGAAGTTCTTTCGAGTGATCTTCCAAGGCCTTCATGCGCTCGGTGGTTCCTTGGTCAAAGAATACAGCGACATTGTCCTCTGCCGACCAATAGCCCAGTGCTCCGATAAGCCCAGCGTCGCGTTGTTGGGTGTAGCTGACGTAATCTTTCTCTTGGCCAAAGAGAACCACTTTCATCGGCTCTTTGGGTGTCTCTAAAACCTCACCTTCGAGTGCAAATTTCATGAAGTACGATTCGTAGACTTTTTCGAGTAGATCCAAGCGGGTTTGGGAACGGGTCTGGCGACGTCGTCCGACTTTATTCGTGCCGGTGTCATGGAGCAACAGGTAATGTTCACTGCGTGCGATCTGCATTGTCGTCAGCGGGACGGATTCACGAAGCTCCTTTTCGCACTTGTCCCAATCCCCCAGCGGTTGCTTGATCCTCTTTCGAGCTTCAAGCAGTCGCTGGATGGTCGGATGATCGGGTTGGACTTTGTAAGCGGCGTTGCAGCACTCTCGAAACTCATCGAGCATTCCGCTTCGGATCGCAAAACGTGCCGCTTGGATATAAGCATCGAAGCTCTGCGATTGGCGGGCTTGGCCAAACAACCGCCGATACTCTTCGGTCTTCGTCGGAGCTTTGATGATCAATGCGGATTGGTGGCTGAAGGTCAACGTACCGAGCGATGGATGGGTGTATTCAAAGACGCCTTGGCCTATCCCCTTGGTTTTCCCTTCGAGCAACACGGTCGCTTCGGTGCCAGGCAAACGATAGACCACAAAATCAGCCCGGGACCAAACACCCATGCACACCAGCCCCACCCAAGCCATGCACAGTCGTTGCAATACTTTCGAGGCTTCTTGATGTACCATCTACTTGCTCGCGGCAATCGGACGCTGAATTGGACCCCTTGGTAATCGCCCTTACAGGGTTCTTGACATTATGGTGCCAACCCAAGCAAAAAAACGGTCCTCAAAAAATTTTTCTTCGCAAAACCTTTCGATCCAAGGCTTCGGCTCCCTATCTTTCCAAGCTTACCTAAGCTTGCTTGACCTACCCGATGCGGTTTCGTAGTAGTTGGCACGTTCGAAATCGGCTGGATTGGAACTTGCAAGTCGTCAGGATCGAAACACCTATGCTTCGCTATGGATGGATGATGGCAGGAATGCTCCTGGTCTGTGGTTGCCGCATGAGCGCTCCGATGCACGTTTGGAAACAACCTCAGTTGACAGGCGGATCGACCATGATCGTTGCTGTCGCACCCGTGGGTGGCCCCAACGAGATCACTGAAAAACTCAATCAAAGTTTGATTGCCACGCGACCGCAAACCATTCCCCAACTGGCGGTCTTGTACCCTGACCAACTCGAAAAAATCAGTGGCATTCAACTGGTCTCCTACGATGGCCAGCCGAGCGAAATGGCCTCCTTTGGTGCTGCCAAGCGGGCCGGTGCCCAGTACATCCTCTCTGGCGAAGTCCTCCAACACGATCTTGCACCGCGCCAGGAACAGAGAAAACCCAGACTGCTTTCGTGGCTCAAGAAAAAACAACCCGACGAGTCGATCAGCATCCGCTGGACGGTTTTCGACGGGCAAAGCGGCAGTCGACTCGGAGAAAACACAATTTATATGGACACCCAACGAGCCGTCGGCGATTACCCCGATCTGGCTTACCATGGCTCTCCGGACATGAAAGTTCTCTCGGCCAGCGCAAGACGATCATGGGAAATGGTCGTTCCGACAACTGCGGCAACCCAAGCGACCCTCGATCTACCTTGGTTCATGCCCGGCTCGTCGCGCGTGCGAAAAGGGAACGCTTATGCTCGACTTGGACAGTGGGAACAAGCCGAACGGGAGTGGCAAGAGGCTGCCGACGTACATCCATGGAATAGAGCCGCTTGGCATAACTTGAGCATGGCCGCAGTTGCCAAAGAAGATTTTCAGTTGGCTCGCAATCGACTCGTCCATGCCGAGGCGCGTTGGATACCTGGAGACCAAACCGCTCAGTCGGCCGCTTGGATCGACTCGATCGAGCGTCAGTACGACGCTTGCTTTGACCCGGCAAACTCTTCAAGCCCCAGCCCCGCAGACTTCAGAGGCTCTAAGGTCGGTGCTCCTCCGAGAATGCCACCGAATCCCGCTTTCAAACCGATGCAGGACAATCCTATGCAGGCCAATCCCATACAGGACGGCCAAAACACCACGACCGTCAAGCCTCGATCGCTCGACGATCAGCCTTGGTACACCATGATCCCGTTTATGCCTCCACCTGGCTGGTCTTGGAGCGATTGGTGGTACCAATCCACCCTATTTTGAACTCACCGCCATTGCTAGCACCGAGCATTTGCAGACTGCGATTGAGGGCTGCGATTCTGGACTGGCGGTCGGTTTGGAAGCTTTGGTATTTTCCGACTCGAACGATCGTTGAGTTTTCACACGAACAACCAGGATGGTTGACCCTATGACCAGCAACGGATTTTTTGGTTGGATACGCCAAGGGGTTAAGCAATCGGTATTGCTTGGAGTCAGCGATGCTTTAGAGACCTTGGGCACGGTCGATTCCGATGAACCTTATCATCCGAGTATAGCCAAAGCCCTTGGGGCTTCGCAGATCAAGCCGGAGGCTTCGGGCACCCCAAGCCGCGCTCCGAGAAAGAGGCTTGGCAAGTCCCTCAAGGAGCTCAACCCCGACGGAATCGCTAAACCTAAAAATTCGCAGGAAAAGCCTTCGTGAGTTTCCAGGATCGACGGGAATTCTTTAAACAACTTTTTGTGATCGCAGGCCTTGCGCTGAGTCCGAGTGCGGTGGGTTGTTCGTACCTACAACAAGCACGCTTCTTGATTCCATCGATCCCTTTGGACAAGAAAACGCAGTTGTCCAATCCGGTTACTGTCGGGGTCAACGACAGTGAGTTTCTTTGGAACCAAATCGTCGATACCGTCGAGGATTACTTTAAGATCAAATCCGAACAGCGAGCCAGTCGCGACCCGAGTGGTTGGCTCGAAGGTCGCATGGAAACCTATCCCGAGATCGGTGCGACCTTTTTGGAACCTTGGCGTAAAGACGCAGCGTTTGGATACCAGCGGATGCAGAGCACTTTCCAAACCATCCGGCGCACATGCTTTGTGAGAGTTATCCCGGTCGAACAAGGCTTCTCGGTGGCCATCGAGGTGATCAAGGAGCTCGAGGATGTCGATCGTTCGCAGTATTCATCCGAAGGTTCGGCGATTGCAAGGCATGACGGGTCGGTGGTTCGAGCCACTCCGGGATTATCGGGGCAGCCGATTACTTTGGGCTGGATTCGTCAGGAGAACGACACGGAGCTAGAACAGCGTATACTAAGGGAGATTGTGGGCCGGACGACCAATGTGAGTCCTCCGCGCCGCGCAGCGGGAACCTTTAAGTAGAACGATCTGGTCAGTGATGCGATATCTTTTAAGTTTCGTGGCCGTTGGGCTTTTATCTCTTTGCGCTAATGCTCAGGATTGGTTGGTCGATCCGACACCTTATCGAGCCCATGGTCAAGTCCTTGCTGAAGGCAAAGAGATCCTCCTTAGCAACGGATTGATCCAGCGGCGCATCGTCTTGGCACCCAATGCAGCGACGGTTGAATTTCGAGATTTGGTCAACGGTCAATCGATTCTGCGAGGCGTCAAGCCGGAGGCCTCGGTTCAGATCGATGGTAAGAGCTATGCCGTTGGTGGTTTAACCGGCCAACCGAACTATGCGTTCCTCGATCCGGCTTGGATCCCGAAGCTCAAGAGCGATCCTGGTGCGCTGCAGTTCCAAGGTTACGAGATTCGCCCTGCGCTCCAGCAGCGCATGGACTGGAAACCGACACGCCATCATGCCCCCGATACGGCTTGGCCTCCCAAGGGTATTGAATTGGTTTTGCGTTTTGCAATGCCGACAAAGAGCGATGAGCCCAGTGTCCGTGTCGATGTGCATTACGAACTCTACGATGGTTTGCCGGCATATAGCAAATGGATCACGGTCGATAATCCTACGACCAGTTCGATCACGATCGATCGCTATGCGAGCGATTTGCTAGCGGCAGTCGAGCACACCTCGGAGGTCGATGCGCTGAGTGTCGGATTGACCCCTCCGAATTTGCACATCGAGACCGAGATGGCTTTTGGTGGGATGACCAGCCAAGGGGCCAATCGTCGTTCCTATCGATGGCTTGCGGATCCGGAGTACCACACGCAGGTCAACTACGAGAAGAAGACACCGTGTTTGCTTGAGGTAGGTCCGGATTTGGGGCCGGCGCAGGTGATCGAGTCGGGCAAGCAATGGAGTTCGTATCGTTCGTGGGTACTGGTTCACGACACGTTCGATCGGGAACGATGTGGGCTTGCGGTTCGCAAGCTCTTTCGTTGCATTGCACCGTGGGTTACGGAGAATCCGCTGATGATGCATTTGATCGCATCGGATGATGCTTCGGTGATGCGAGCCATCGATCAGTGCCACGAGGTCGGCTTTGAGATGCTGATCCTGAGTTTTGGCAGCGGTTTCAATTTGGAAAACCCAAGTCCTGCCACGATGGAGAAAGCGCAGAGGTTCGCTCAGGCGGCCAAAGCCAAGAATATTGAGATTGGGAGTTATTCGCTCTTGGCATCGCGTTCGGTGGGGGCCAAGGATGATGTCCTGATGCGCGATGGTCAAAAGCCGACGTTTGGTAACTCACCATGTTTAGAAAGCCGATGGGGCAAAGGTTACTTTGCAAGACTCTACGAGTTTCATCGAAGCAGTGGCTTTACGCTTTTGGAGCATGATGGTTCGTATCCCGGAGATCCCTGCAATAGCGACAAGCACCCTGGACATCTTGGTTATCAAGACTCCAGGTGGAATCAGTGGGAGACGATTGCCGATTTCTATCGATGGTGTCGAGCAGAGGGGTTGTTTTTGAATGTACCAGACCATTATTTCTTGGTTGGATCGAACAAGACGGGAATGGGCTATCGCGAAGTCAATTGGTCGTTGCCCAGGGAGCAGCAGACGATCCACACTCGGCAAAACATCTATGATGGGACATGGCAAAAAACGCCCAGCATGGGTTGGATGTTTGTACCTCTGACGGAGTACCATGGGGGAGGCCCAGCGGCGACGATAGAACCGTTGGATCGAAACATGGACCATTACCGAAATATGCTCCAATCGAACTTGGCCCTTGGCGTGCAGGCCTGTTATCGGGGCCCGAGGCTTTATGATACCGAACGGGTCAAACAGATGGTCAAGCAGCAGGTCGATTGGTACAAGCGGCATCGGGATATCCTCGAGAGCGACATCATCCATGGACGTCGGCCTGATGCGATGAGTCTCGACTGGTACTTGCATGCCAACCCACAGCTCAAGACGCCGGGGATGTTGGTGGTCTTCAATCCGACGGACAAGGAGTTGCAAGAGAAACTTAAGATACCGATGCACTATACGGGGCTAAGGGATCGCATCGAGGTTCGAGAATCGCGAGTCGAGATGGGAGAGCAAGCCGGTTGGCAGAGCGTTCAAATCAGTCCGCAGGAGATGCTCGAATGGGACGTGATTGTACCGGCCTATTCGATGAGAGCTTTTGAGTTCTCAAGGTGATAAAAAACCGCCGACCGCTGATGAATGCTGATAAACGCTAATTGGGCGCACTCAGAGCCGCGCAGGCGGGTGTGTTTTCGTTTAACCCGCAGCCAACGGCGAGGAAGTGACACGACACAGCACAAACCAATAGATACCCCGATGAGATTATTGACTCTTCGGCTGTTCCCCTAAAGCCTATCGCCTCCGGCCTCCAGTCTGTCCTCTGACCGCTGATGAACACTCATGAACGCTGATCTAAAGCCCAAAAATCGCTGTGTATCATTGTCCGCTTTGTGATGCCAGGCCCAAGGGAAAGCAGCCAAAGAGCCTTGCGCGGTTTGCTGTTCTTCATCAGCGTTCATGAGTGTTCATCAGCGGTCAGATCTTCTTCATCAGCGTTCATCAGTGTTTATCAGCGGTCAAAAGTTCTTCATCAGCGGTCATCAGTGTTCATTAGCGGTCAAAAGTTCTTCATCAGCGGTCATCAGCGGTTAAAAAACAATCCTAAGATCGAGGTTGACGCAGAGTGTCCAAATTCGCTAACCTCCCACGACCCACATTAGGAGTTTCATTCCCGAAACGAAAAGCAATTCAGTTTCTGACTCTTTTTAACGTGTCAAAGGACCCCGATCATGACCACTCTCGGACAATCATTCATGGGCACCGTCGGCTCGGTCGCCTCGTTTGTTATCGCAGATACCATGACCTTGCTGCGTCAATCGTTCCCGAAAACCGTTCGGATCGAGACGACTAACCACTGCCAAGCCGACTGCGTCTTTTGCCCAAGATCTACCATCGGACGCGCTAAAGCCAACATGAAGCAAGAGGTCTTCGAGACCGTCGTCCAACAGTGCGTCGAAGGTGGCACGCGTTTGCTCCACCTCCATGGCTACGGCGAACCTTTGATCGACAAGCAATTGCCAGAGAGGATCAAATACTGCAAAGACCAAGGTATCCCACGTGTGAAGATATTCACCAACGGCGATCTGCTTCGCGGTGATCTGGCCCAACGCCTTTTGCACAGCGGTCTTGACGAAATCAAAATCAGTATCGATGGCTCGGACTCCAAAGAATTCAACACTTTGCGAATCGGATTGGATCATGCCAAGGTTGTCGAAAACGTCAAAGCGTTTCGCAAACTGCGCGATGAGGCCAACATGAAAACCCCCATCATCGTCGCTGCAACTTGTCAAACCTCCAACCGCCGACAAACCGAAGAAATGCTCGCCGGTGTCGTCGATCACATCGACTTTACCCATATCCACAACTGGGGCGGTGCCCTCGGAGACGCCCAGCAACAACGCGTCCGAAAGCCTTGCGATCGACTTTGGCGAACCATGACCGTCTTGGTCAACGGCGATGTGGCTCTGTGCTGCTTGGACTACAGCGGCAAAGAAGTCCTCGGAAACGTCATGAATACTCCCATGCTCGATATCTGGAACAACGCGAGGTACAACGAACTGCGCACCTTGCATCGCGAAAGTCGCCAAAGCGAAATCCCTCTGTGCAGCAATTGCACGAAATGCTTCTTTTAAGTGATCTAGCTTGATGTCAAAACCGTCGATGAAGTCCCCCGCTGTTCAAAGGATCATGATCCTGCGGCTCTCGGCCGTCGGTGACACGATCCTATCGATGCCCATCCTCTGCGAACTTCGTCGCCGATTCCCCAAATCCAAGATCGCTTGGGTTGTCGGCCAAGGAGCAGCGGACCTGCTCCGAGGACACCAAGACCTAGACGACCTGCTGGTCCTCTCGAAAAAAGACACCGCTTCTCCGGTGGCTTACCTGCGATTCCTCAACCAAGTTCGAGCCTGGAAACCAGACACTCTAATCGATGTCCAAGGGCTTACCAAAAGCGCCTGGATCGGTCGCTACTCGGGCGCCAAACTTCGGATCGGACTGAGCAAATCCGAATTCGAAGGTCGCGAACTGAGCACTTGGCTAAACAACACCTTGGTCACACCTTGCCATGAGCAAGTAGTCCTGCGGGGCCTTGAACTACTCAAGCCCCTTGGGATCGAGGATCCGGTCGTCCAATACAAAGTTCCACGCCACGCGGAGACCATCAGGAGCGTTGATCAGAAATTTCGTGAGCTAAGAGCCTCCGACACTTGGGGAATCATCAATGTCGGTGCGGGCTGGCCATCGAAGATTTGGCCCACCGAGCGCTATGCGGCGGTGGCCAAGCATCTGGGGCAGCGTTGGGGTTTACCAAGTTGGATCGCTTGGGGTGGCCCCCAAGAACGCTCGATCGCCCAGGAACTCGAACAGACCAGTGATGGTTGGGCCAAAATGATGCCTCAGACGAGTCTTGTCGAGTTGGCCGAGTGGGTGCGTCGCGCCAAACTCTTCGTCGGATCCGATACCGGCCCGATGCACTTATCGGTCGCCGTCGGCACCCCAACCGTGGCCTTGATCGGACCGATGCCTTCGGAGCGCGTTGGGCCACTTGGGGCCATGCATGCGACGGTACAGATCGATAGGCTTTCGGAAAAAGAACGCTCGCAGCGCAAGACCGATATGCGTCCGATGCTCTCGATCCGCAGCGAGCATGTCCAAGAAGCATGCGATCGAATTTGCCATGAAATCTCCTTGGGCAAAACCGCACCCAAAGCCGCTTAGTGCATCACCCAAGTGGATCGGCTATACTCTGTTACGTGAACCTTTTTGAATCCACCCTACGTTGAGGAACCCTTCGATGAATCGTCGCTTTGCAATGCTGCTTGCTGGACTGAGTCTCAGTCCACTTGGAACGCTTTTGGCCGATGACTGGTACCAATGGCGTGGCCCGAACCGAGATGGGATTGCTAAAGAAAGCGGTTTGATGGATCAATGGCCCGAACAAGGGCCAACGATCGGCTACCGAACCAAAGGACTCGGTTCTGGGATGGCAAGTGTCGCGATCCATGCAGGACTCCTCTACACCATCGGCAACATCGATGGCAAAACCACTTTGGTCTGTCTCAATGCCGGCGATGGCGCTGTGGCTTGGAAGACCCCTTTTACTCCCGACAAAGGGGCAGCCAACGGGACACCTACAGTCGATCCCGAAACGGGACTCGTCTACGCGATGAGTTTCGATGGGGTCATGGTTTGCTGTGATGCCAAGACGGGGAAAGAGGTTTGGAAGAAGAGTTTCCCGGGTGACTTTGGCGGCAAGATGGAATCGGGTTGGGGCTATAGCGAATCGCCGCTGATCGATGGAGACAAGCTATTGTGTACGCCCGGTGCAAGCAAAGCGATGGTCGTGGCACTCAAGAAGAAGACCGGCGAGTTGATCTGGGCTGGCAAAGCACCCGAAGGAAAACTGCGAGGCAACGATGGGGCCGGCTACTCCTCGATCGTTATTTCAAATGCGGGCGGTCGCAAACAGTATGTGCAGCTCGTCGGACACGGTATCGTCAGTTACGATGCTGCCAATGGCCAACTGCTCTGGAATTACGACCGCGTTGCCAACACGACGGCCAATATCCCTACTCCCTTGATCAACGGCAACTATGTTTTCTGTTCGACCGGCTACGGAGATGGCGGTACGGCTTTACTGGAAATTTCGCCAAGTGCCAACAACAGCCTGGGTGTCAAAGAAGTCTACTACAAGTCGTCGAAGGAACTCCAGAACCATCATGGTGGCATGATCATGATCGGCGATTATGTCTACATGGGTCACGGACACAACAATGGATTCCCAGCCTGCGTTGAATGGAAGACCGGTAAGGATCTGTGGAAGAAGGAGCGAGGGGCAGGCGGAGGCTCAGCAGCAGTGGTCGCAGCCGACAAGAAACTCTTTTTCCGATACCAAGACGGCGTCATGGCCATGATCGATACCGATACCAAAGAGTATCGACTGCTTGGGAAATTCAAACTCGCTACCCACAACGGAGAGAGTTGGCCTCATCCGGTCATCGTCGATGGAAATCTCTTCATTCGCGACCAAGATGAATTGGTGGTTTACAAGATCGGGAAATAAGGGGGGCTTTCCTGGAAAGCTTCTTTGAAACACAGAGACACAGCGACCACAGAGAAATATTCGGGTGCGGTCGATGCCAGGAAAATAACCTGAAGATCCGAAGTTTTCTTGCAAAACCTGATTAAAATCGTTAATAATCTCATAGTATTGGAATTATTCCCGACCAGGAATCGGGAATTTATTGCCTGGGGATCCATGCTCGAAAAAACCGCGCCCGATAGAAACCGCGCTCGAAAGACTCTGAGGAAATCATGAAGCGTAGCACACAAGTTCTACTGACACTCATGCTGCCGGCCGTTGCCGCTTTTGGATGCGACGCAGCCAAGAAGCAACCGCCGGTGGCCAAAGCCAATTGCAGTGGGCCTGCCAAACCAGGTGAACCACCGAAGACAGAATTTTGTGATCCAGCAACAGCTACGAATCGCACGACCTACGGACCTAGAATCTCGACTGGGCCTGGAATCTTTATGTCTCCTGGTGGGACAACGGCAGTCGCACCTAGTGGCAACACCGTGGGACAGAGCCCAAACTCTACTAATCTCACGAATCCCTCGGGAGTTTCGCGACCGTCGGGTGCTCCGAGCAGTGTCACAAGCGGTGGTTTTGGTCGAACCGGTAGTTCCTTGTCGAGCTCTTCGTAATTTAAAGCCCCGCCGATGAAAAGAGTTTCAGGTACACCTCGGGCCAATTGGCGTGCCGAGGCCGAGCGCATTGGCTTTAGTTATCACACCATCGATGGCGACTTGTACTGGGACGAATCGGGTTGGTTCGAGTTCAGTTATGAGGACATTCGGGTCATCGAGCAAGCGACCAACGTGTTGCATGCGATGTGCATCGAAGCAGCCGAGTGCGTGATCGAAGAAGATCGCTTTGCGGAGTTCGGAATACCCTCACAGTTCCATTACTGGATACGCGAGAGTTGGGAAGCTGACGAGCCAACGCTCTTTGGGCGTTTTGATCTAGCATGGGATGGCACAGGACCTCCGAAGATGCTCGAGTACAACGCCGATACGCCCACGTCGTTGTTTGAAGCTGCAGTGGTTCAGTGGCATTGGCTCGAATCTTTGCAGACCAAGGGGAGTGCGATCACTCCATTCGATCAGTTCAACAGTCTGCACGAGCAACTTATCGAATCCTGGAAGTATCTCCGATTGCATGGGTGGAATCGGGTTCACTTTGCAGCCACCGACGGTCACGAAGAAGACTTCGGGAATGTGACATATATGCGGGACACCGCATCGCAAGCGGGTATCGAAACGCATTATATAGACATGGCTCAAATCGGATTCGATACCGAGCTCAAATCGTTCGTTGACGATCAGTACCAACCGATCGATTATCTATTCAAGCTTTATCCATGGGAGTGGATGCTCAAGGAGGAGTTTGCAAGGCATTTGCTCAACTCCAAGACCGTTTGGATGGAACCACCTTGGAAAATGCTCCTTTCCAACAAAACGATCCTGGCTGTTCTTTGGGAACTTTTTCCTGATCACAAGTACTTGCTCGAAAGCTCGTTTGAACCCCTTGAAGTCGACTATGTTCGCAAGCCGATTCTGGCTCGCGAGGGGAGCAACATTGAAATCGTCACCCAGCAAGAGCACGCTCAGATGGTCACCGATGGTCCTTACTGGAATCAGCCTTGCGTCTACCAAGCTTATCACCCGCTGTACCGTTCGGAGTTCGGTTATGCGGTGCTAGGCAGTTGGGTCATCGGCGATCGTGCTTGTGGAATGGGCATCCGTGAGGACATCAAAGCCGTGACTCACAATACCAGTCGATTCCTGCCGCACTGCATTCGCAGGTAGGGTTTCTAACTGTCCATGACTTTGATGAGGTAATTCTCGTCTTCGTAGTCGACATGGATGCTGCCACCTTCGCTTGCGTCTCGTTTGAGCAATTCGGTAGCGATGGCGTTTTGGAGTCGACGCTGGATGACCCGTTTCAGAGGCCGAGCACCGTAGACCGGATCGTATCCTTCGCTGGCGATCGCGTTGACGGCCCGGTCACTGACGCTGAGCTTGAAGTGGGCTTCGGCAAGTTGCTTTTCGAGCCGTTTGAGTTGCAAGCTGACGATCTTGTGGATCTGTTCTCGCTTGAGTGGTTCAAACAAGATCGTCTCATCGATTCGGTTGAGAAACTCTGGTAGAAATTTGTTTTTGAGCGACTCTGCGACTGCAGCTTGCATTTCGTCGATACCGCCCCCTTCGTCAGCCACCCGTTGGATCATCTGACTGCCGACGTTGCTGGTCATGACGATGATCGTGTTGGTGAAATCGACCGTGCGATTTTGTCCGTCGGTCAATCGACCATCATCGAGTACCTGCAAGAGCATGTTGAAGACATCGTTGTGTGCTTTTTCGATTTCATCCAGCAGCACCACGCTATAGGGGCGACGGCGAACGGCTTCCGTCAACTGCCCCCCTTCTTCGTAGCCGACATATCCCGGAGGTGCACCGACGAGTCGGCTGACGGTATGGCGTTCCATGAACTCGCTCATGTCGATGCGAACCATGGCGGCTTCGTCATCGAACATGACTTCGGCGAGGGCTTTGCACAGCTCGGTCTTACCGACCCCCGTGGGCCCGAGAAACAGGAACGATCCGATCGGTCTGTTTGCATCCCCTAACCCGCTGCGGGAGCGTCGGACGGCATTGCTGATGGCTTCGACGGCTTGGTCTTGGCCGACGACTCGCAAGTGCAATCTTTCCTCCATCACGAGCAATTTGGCTCGTTCGGTTTCGAGCATACGGGTCACGGGCACACCGGTCCAAGAGCTGACGACCTGGGCGATTTCATCGGCGGTTACTTCGGTGCGTAGGAGTTTAGGCTGCTCTTGCTCTTTTTCGCTCGAATTGTCTTCTTGTTCGAGTTGTTCACGGAGTTTGCGACGTGTTTGATCCAGTTCGTAGAGCTTTTGATAGTCGAGCTCGTTGACCGCTGAGCCCGAGGACTGTTTGTCCTTGATGGAGTTTTCTAACTTGCGAAAATCCGCTTCTGCCTGATCGAGGGCCTTGTGCACCGACTTGACGTCCGAGAGCCCGAGCTTTTCGGCTTCCCACTGCTCGCGAAGGCTAGCGACTTGTTTCTGAACGCTGGCCATCTCGTTTTCGATCTCTTCGAGGGCTTCTTCGGTGCTCTCGTCGGTTTCGTCTTTGAGTTGGCGTTGGGCTAGTTCCAACTGGCGAAGTCTCCTTTGGAGCGAATCGATCTCAGTCGGCACGCTATCTCGTTCCATGGCCAAGCGTGCGGCGGCTTCGTCCACCAAGTCGATGGCTTTGTCTGGCAGGAATCGGTCAGCGATGTAACGATGCGATAACTTCGCAGCTTCGACCAGCGCTGCATCGCGGATTTTTACACCGTGATGGGTTTCGTAGCGAGGTTTGAGTCCACGCAAAATCGAAATGGTGTCTTCAACGCTCGGTTCACCGACATAGACCGGTTGGAATCGGCGTTCGAGAGCGGCGTCTTTTTCGATATGCTTGCGATACTCATCGAGGGTTGTCGCACCGATGCAACGCAGTTGACCTCGAGCCAGTTCGGGTTTCAGGAGCTGAGCTGCATCGCTGGAACCTTCGGCAGATCCGGCCCCAATGACCGTGTGCAACTCATCGATAAAGAGGATTACTTCGCCCTCGGCATCCTTGACTTCCCGAATCACCGCTTTGAGTCTCTCCTCGAACTCACCTCGGAACTTGGTGCCTGCGACCAAGCCACCCATGTCCAAGGCGATCACGCGACGGTTCTTGAGCGATTGAGGCACATCGCCTTGGACGATCCGCTGGGCAAGCCCTTCGGCAATCGCCGTCTTGCCCACACCAGGTTCTCCGATAAGCACTGGGTTGTTCTTGGTTCGTCTCGAAAGGACTTGGATCACACGCCGGATTTCATTGTCTCGACCGATGACCGGATCGAGCTTGTTCTTCGATGCTTGGGCAACAAGATCGACACCGTATTTTTCGAGTGCTTGAAATTTGCCTTCGGGTGACTGATCTGTAACACGAGCACTCCCTCGGACGGTTTGAAGTCCTTGAAGGATGTCTTTCTCGGTGATGCCAAAGAGTCTCAGGAGTTCTGAAGCGTTCTTGTCGGCTTTGGCCAATCCCATCAGCAGGTGTTCGGTGCTGACAAACTCGTCCTTCATCCCTTCGGCGCTGCTGGCTGCAGCTTCGAGCCCCTTTTGCAGCGAAGCGCTGATGCCCGGTTGGCGACTGTTGCTGCTGCGGGGCAGACGTTGAAGTTCGCTGGCGGTGGTCGATTGAAGTTTATCGAGCTGAGTTCCGATTTTTTTCAGAAGTGCAACGACCACTCCTGCGGGATCCTCAAGCAGGGTCGACAGCAAGTGGAGCCCTTCGATTTCTGGATTCCCTTGGGAGGCGGCCAAAGACTGGGCACCGACGATGGCTTCCTGGGCTTTGATGGTCAGTTTATCCATGCGAAATGGCATATTCACTTCTCCGCTATGCGTCTTCTTGGCAGTTGAAAACTACGACAATCCAACGCTTAAGCAAAACCCAGGCCAATTCGCGTTTTCTTGGTCGATCCACCGAGGATCACGGGGCCTTAATCTAGGAATTATCCGAGACTTAGGTCATCGGGCGGACTTGAAAAACCCAGGTCTTTCTCCGATACTTAGAACCATGAGAGCAAACCTAGCCATTTATTCCTTCGACTTCTTTTTTACCGGTTACCACCGAGCTTGGCCTCGGAGGTCTCGCGGCTGATCCTAGAAACTTACGGATCCAGACAAGTCAGAACCTCAAGGCCGATCGACCTTGAGGTTTTTTGTTGGGCTACCGGATCTCAAAAGCATACCCAACCAAACAATCCCCACAGAGAAAGACAAAGCATGATCGTAGTGATGGATCAAAATGTAGCCGATGAGCAAATCGATAATGTTGCCAAGCGGGTTCATGAACTTGGGCTCAAGGCCCATGTGATTCGAGGAACCGAGCGGACGGTGATCGCTGCGGTGGGCGATGAGCGGATGGTTAAGATCGAGTCGTTCGAGAGTTACCCAGGTGTCTCGGAAGTGCTGCCGATTTTGGCACCTTACAAGATGGCATCCAGGGAGCTCAAGCCAGAGCCGACTCAGGTGAAAGTTCGCGACTTTCGAGCCGGTCGTGGAGCGATCGGAGTCATCGCTGGTCCTTGTTCGGTCGAGAGCCAAGACCAGATTGTGGCTTGTGCTAAAGCGGTCAAAGCTGCTGGTGGAACCGCCCTTCGCGGGGGGGCCTTCAAACCTCGCACCAGCCCTTATTCGTTCCAAGGGATGAAGGAAGAGGGATTGAAGCTCTTGGACTTAGCTCGCCAAGAAACCGGCTTGGCCGTCGTGACCGAGGTCATGAGTACCGAGGATGTGCCCTTGGTGGCCAAGTATGCTGATGTTCTGCAGATCGGTGCTCGGAACATGCAAAATTATCGATTGCTCGAGGCTGTCGGGCGCAGTGGTCGAGCCGTGCTGCTCAAGCGTGGCCCGAGCGCATCGATTGAGGAATGGCTTTTGGCTGCCGAATACATCCTCAACGAAGGCAACCCGGATGTGATGCTTTGCGAGCGAGGGATTCGCACCTTCGAGACCCACACACGCTTTACACTGCCATTGGCCACGGTCCCCTATTTGCATCGCAAGACCCACTTGCCGGTGATTGTCGATCCTAGCCATGGCACAGGACACTCCTATCTAGTGACGGATATGGCTGCAGCTAGCGTGGCGGCGGGTGCCGACGGCCTGATCGTCGAAATGCATCCGAATCCCGAGAAAGCCATGAGCGACGGTTATCAGTCCTTGGATTTTACCCAGTTCCAAGAGATGATGGATCGTTGCAATGTGATCGCAAACGCGCTTGGAAAAACCTTTGGTTGATCTGTATGCAGGACCCGACCGAGCATCGAACTCCACCGAGCCTGCCGATTCTCACTGTCATCGACAATGAGCATCCTTGTTCGTATCTAGCCGACCGCACGGCTCGTATGCCCTTGATCGTCCCTGAGCGATTGGTCAGCAGAGACGAGTTCGACGTGATGCTCTCAAGGGGGATGCGACGCTCAGGACGATTTTCCTACTACACGGCTTGCGATGATTGCCAAGCATGCGAGCCGGTGCGGCTCGATGTATCCAAATTCCGATGGAGCGAATCATGGCGTCGGGTGATCAATCGCGGAGATCGGTTACTGCGACTGGAGGTCAGCCCGCCGGAGTATTCCGACGAGCGACTTAAACTGTTCAATCTCCATCGCGGGTTGCGGGATCTTTCCAACGGTGATGGGGATTATGGTTCGTACGATTACGAAGGTTTCCTGGTGGATTCCTGCTGCGAAGCGACGCTGGAACTGCGGTACTATTTGAAGGACTCTCTGGTCGCCGTCTCGGTCATCGATCTTGGAACTCTTTCGATTTCTGCCGTCTACACCTATTTCGATCCGTCTCACAGCAAACTATCCTTGGGTACCTACTCGGTGCTTAAGCAAATCGAAATGGCCCAAAGCGCCGGTCTGCGATGGGTGTACCTAGGGTTGTATGTCGAAGAAAACTCGCACCTGAATTACAAGGCGAGGTTTAAACCCCAAGAACGCTTCATCGATTCCCAATGGGTCGAGTTCGAATAAACTATTCTGTGGAGCGAAGTTCTCCGATGAACGATCAAAACAAAGAGACTCTCCGCAAATCCAAACCACTCCTTCGTCGCTGGTCAACCTGGGCTCTGCTTGGACTTGCCGGCCTGATCGCCCTTGTCGGTTCGATCCCAACGATCTTGGGATCCAAGTGGCTCTATCAGCGACTGGTCGATCAACTTGCGATCGAAGGTTTTAAACTCCAAGTTGACTCAGCCCAATTCGCTTGGTTTCGTCCACTTGCGATCCGAGGAATTGAACTACAGCAAATCGATGCATCGGAAAAGTCCAAGAGCCTTTTGTCGATCGAGTCGATCGCATCGAACCGATCCTTGATGGGTTATCTCCTCAACGGTCGTGATCTTGGACGCGTTACGATCCGCAATCCGAAGCTCGATGTCGAGCTTTTGGAAAACACATCGAATCTCGAGAAGCTAGCTCGATCGATCGAAAATTCAACCCTCGCTTCCAAGCAACCAGCATCCAAGAGCAAGCCCAAGCTCGATGTCCAGGTTGTCGTCGATGATCTTTCGGTAGCGGTTCGCAAACAGGACTCAGGTCAAGAACTGCTCGTGATTCCACCCGTCGATTTGGACTTCCACTACTTGGCCCTCGATGGAAATGCACGCCTGGAATTCGCACCGACGAAATTGCTCGATCAGGTGCAAGTCACTCAGGAGCTCGTGCGGCTCGGGCTCGGAAGGGCCGTCCCACTGCTGGCCAAGTCGGCGTGGTTCGATGGCCGAGTCTCCTTGAACTTCGACAAACTAGAGATTCCTCTCGATGAACCTGCGTTCTCCAAAGGCAGAGCAGAACTGACCTTGCACCAGGTACGCAGCGGCCCCTCGGAGCCGATCATTGTCAACATCATCGATATGATCTCACGCTTACGAAAGACCGAGATCCCTCAAGAGCTCGTCTTCATCGACGGCTCGATTATCCAAGTCCGCTTGGCAGACGGAAGGGTTGAACATCAAGGTGTCCAAGTCGGCTTCCCAAAGATCGATCAAAGACTGCAACTCTCGAGCGCTGGAACCGTTGGGCTGGTCGATAAAGAACTCAGCGTTGGCTTGGGAATCCCCGTTCCATTGGAGATGCTGGCAAAAAGAGAAACGGTTCAGCAGCTCGGTGTGCCGCAAGTCATCTTGCCCGTTCGAGGTACGATCGACTCCCCCTACGTGGATTGGAAGTCACTGCGAGGAGACTCTGCAGACCTTCTATCGCTAGTCAGTGCGGCCCTTGGCGATGAAGCACCTGGAACGGCTGCTTTGATCGAAGTAGCCAGCGGAGTCACAAGCGGCAAGGCTGACGAAGCGATCGGAGCAGCAGTCGATTTGATCAAAGAACTCCGGCAGCGAAGACTCGAACGCAAAGCTCGATCGGTAGAAGAATCCGACTCTGGACGTATCCAACCGATCGATCAAAACAATTCGCCATCGAATAAAACAGATTCACCCCGACGTCCCCTAAGAGATGCTCTAAAGAACATCCTAGGTGGTGCGAATCCTGCTAATGCCTCCGGGGGCTAACGACCCTTGGTCTTCTGCTGCATCTCTTCTTCGTCTTCGTCCTCCTCTTCCTCCCCTTCTTCGTCATCGTCATCGTCTTGCGCTTTGGCGAAGACAAAGGCTGCACGGATCGGAGGTGGCATTGGACTGTCTGCTCCTTTGACGCTTCTCCAAACGATGTCGTTGAGGATCAGATCGTCAGCCGCATCGGGAATCGAAAAATCCATCTCTTCGGAGATACTCGAGCCCCAAGCCAAGGCTTGGTTGGTCGCATGGATATCGACTCGCGGAGCTAGAGCTTGATAAGGGCTCGTGTCGGGAGTTGCTCCGAAAGCGTTGTACATCGGTCGAGCTGCTGCATCGAACTGGGTCATCGGTTCGACACCTAGAATCAATTCCATCGTCCGCAGCATGCTCGAGGTCGAATACATTGTCGAGTCGACTGTCCCGCGACGAATATATGGGCTGATTGCAAGGGCCACCGATCGGTGTGCATCGACGTGATCGCTTCCGTTTTGAACATCGTCTTGGATCACGAAGACCGCGCACTGAGGCCAGAACTTGCTCTTGGTAATCGCCTCGATGACTTTGCCTAAAGCTGCATCGTTCTGCGCGACCATCGCTGTAGGTGTCAGCTTTCCTACACGAGTCCCAGCGGTGTGGTCATTGGGCAAGTGCATGGTGATGAAATTCGGCAGGTTGTCTTCGGCCTCGAACTCTTTGAGTCGCTTGATAAAGGACTCAGCACGATCCAGATCGCTGTAGTCTAGGTCGTACGAGCGGTAGTTCGGATCAAAGTGCCCTTCGAGAACAGGAATCTTGGCTCGCGAAGGTTCGCCAGACTTCGAACCATTGGCGATGAACTCGCCGAAACTGAAATAGGACTTGCCAGCCTCGGCGCACTTGCCCCATAGATAGCCACTCGATGGCTGACCGATCTTGGTAGCTCCCTCGGCGGGATAAGTAAGCTTGCCTCGACTCTTGCCGTAGGTCAACGGCCAAGTTTTTTCGACAAAGTCGTTGGCATAAGCAGCCATGGTCCATTCGTGTCCATCGGCGCTGACTTCGCCATCGACGTAAAAGTTATCAAGCAACACAAACTGATTGGCCAGTGCATGTTGGTTCGGGGTAACTTGCTCACCGAAGATGCACAGGGAGTCATCACCGTTTCCCTTGGCGATATCTCCGAAGATCTGATCGTAGGTGCGGTTCTCTTTGATGATGTAGAAGCAATGCTTGATAGGGCTTGGTTCTCCCACGTTAGCCGGGATCGGATTCTCTGGGGTGCGACCCGCGTTATCGACTTTCGAGTCTGCCTGCAAAGGAGCCGACTGGAATGCAAGCCGGGTCATCGTAGCGAGCTGGTCGGGACTCGGTGTTGGGATCGCACTGAGGCTTCCCTGGAAAAGTCCACCGATGTACTCGGTCAAGTTTTTAGGGGCGGCTTTGGTTGGATTAGGACCATAACGGTTGTCCTTGCTGGACATCCCCTTGCCATTGGTCACGAAAATCTGATCGCCACTTTTGGAAAACTTGACGTTCGTCGGATACCAACCCACAGGGACAAATCCGAGCGACCGGGATTTCTTAGGCTCCGATAGATCGAAAAGAGCGATGTTGTTGTTGCACGAGTTGACGGCAACCAAGACTCGCTCGTCAGGCGACAGAGCGATGGCCGAAGGTGTACTGCCGTTTTTGGCAGCCGGATAAAGGGCTGTTGCCAAGACCTCTTGGAGTTCGCCGCTAGTTCGGTCGAAGATCGCTACGGAATTTTCGTCGGAACAGGCAACCGCAAGGCGATTCGATGATTCCATCAGGAGCATTTCCGTCGGGTGTGACTTGGTCTTCCAAGTGGCTTCGATTTTCCAATTCTCCAAGTCGACGACCGCAATCTCGGCCCGCCCCCAAAGGCTAACGTAAAGCTTCTTGTTCTTGGGATCTTCCAATAGCCCATACGGGTAGCTTTGTTCTGGTAGAGCGAGAATTTCTGTCGGCACTAAGTCGGCTTTGGTCACCTCGGTATTGCCCGATTCGGTCTTGGTCTGAATCTCAAGTGGCTTTTGGATCCGTTTCAAGGAGTTTCCAAGCAGTCCGCATGCATAGAGCGTTTGACTGTCATCCGAGAGCAAAACTCCAGAGACGACAAACTTGTCGGTCTTGGTCGCCAAGGTGAGGATCTTTGGTGGACCGAGGAAGCCTTGGTTGTAGGGATAGATATAGACCCGTTCGTCTTCCCCTCCCGATGCCAAAATATGTTTTCCGTCGGTACTGAAATCCAAGCCATAGAAGGACTGTGGGATCGGTGTGCGGGTGATCTTGTTAAGCGTCTTAGGCTCGATCGTGATGATCTCGTGTTCACCGTATCCGCTATGGAGGATAGCAAGCTCGTTGCTCGTGGGACTTGCCAGCATGTGAACGGGGAAATCACCAAGGCTCGTTTGCTTGCCCTGGGCATTGATGGTCCAGCCGTTGGGCAAGAGGACATTACCGGAGGCCTTGAGTCCCGGAAGTCTTGCTAAAGGATTGTCCTCTAGGGCTTGCTCTTGGGATCGATCTTGAGATTGAGCCCAGGGGGAAATCATCGGAGGGATTGCCATCGCAAGACAAGCGAGGGATTTTCTCAAGAGGGCTTGGTAATTGGCTTTCATGGAGTTTTGCAAATGACTTACGAGGGATGCGGCAGGTAGATATCGGACTTGAGAGGCCCACGATTGTACCGAGTTAGTTCGCTAGGCTAGCAAGAGTCGGTTTAGATTGTGTGTAGGTTCAGAGATTTTAACGCAGTCGATTCCGATCGGATCGCTCGGTGGATCGATGCAAGGTGGATGCAAAAGTCCGACTCTGGATCGAAAAAAGCTTGCTGAAATCCTTCCAGGAGCCAGCAAATCCGAGATTATTTCGGGAAAAACGGATGCGTTACGGCTATACTCTACGATGCTCAGATTGGACCTCTTGGAGGTTCTACTTGGCAAGCAACAGACTCCACCGAAGTTTCCGAAATCCATGGAGCCCTCAGGATGAGTGAAAATCAACGACAAGCGATCCAGTTGCCAGAGTCTCTGGACAGGCAACTTCAAGGTTTCCGAGCCCATCTTCGTCGCACGAAGGTCATGGAGAGTTTGGGCATCGCATGCCTTGGGATACTTGCCGGCTACCTAGCGGTTTTTGTGATCGATCGGATGGTCGATCTGCCAACCTGGGGCCGATGGCTGGCTTGGTTGGTCGCTTTTGCCAGCGTCGCAACGATTCCGATTTGGGTTGAACGTTGGATTCTGCGCTACCGATCGCATGCATCGCTGGCGCGATTGATGACCGATAAGCTTCCCTCGCTGGGCGATTCTCTTTTGAGCGCTATCGAGCTTGCTTCGGATCCTCAGGAACAGAAGCGTTCGCCGGCTTTGTGCCGCGCAGCGTTGGAACAAGTCGCTCAAGTTGCATCGACTCGGGATCTGACCGAGGCAGCACCTGATTCCGGACACAAGCGATGGTGGACTTTCGCGGCCATCGCCGGTGCGCTGGCCCTGGGGCTTGGACTGATGTATCCCCAAGCATCCGCGAATTCGCTAGCTCGCTTTGCTGCTCCTTGGAGCAGTGTCCCTCGATACACATTTGCACAACTCGGCGAGTTGCCCACGCAGTGGATCGTTCCCCATGGTGAATCGATATCGCTGAAAGTGCCCCTGAGCGATCAATCCCCTTGGAAACCATCGCTAGCCAACCTGTGGTTGCCTGGACAACCCAAGATCGAGAGTCCTCGTCAGTCCGACGCGTATCAATTCGATCTGCCTCCGTTGATCCAACCGACGAAACTGACTCTCCGAATCGGCGATGCAACTCCAACGATCGAGGTGATACCAACGACGCGACCTGAACTGCTTGCTGCAAGCGCCAACCTCAAACTCCCTGATTACCTTCAGCGACCCGATACGCTTACCAAAGACATCCGAAGCGGTGCGATGACGATCGTCGAAGGAACCACGTATTCGATCAACGGCAAAGCCTCTCGCGAACTATCGACCGTAACGCTCGATAGCCAAGCGATCCAAGTGGCCCAAGAGAATTTCAGTTCAGACCAGCTCAAGGAATCCGCAACTGCCTCGCACGAGGTTCAATGGGTGGATCGATTCGGGCTCAAGGCCAAGAGTCCCTTTCCACTTAACATCGTCGTGCGGGCCGATGAAGAACCTACGATCTACACCGAAGGGATGCCTCGTGCGAAGGTTCTCTTGGAGTCCGAACAAATCCAATTCCAAGTCCATGCGTCGGATGACTTTGGGGTCAAGCAAGTCGGCTTTGAATGGAAAACCGCCGAAGGTGCGGTGGCCTCGAAGAAAACGCAGGGCGAACGTGTTCTCATCGCCGGAGGTGCACTTGCCGAACGGCTCGATGCCGATGCGGTCTTTCAAGCGACCTCGCTCGGGATCGAACCCCAACCGCTCGAACTGCGGCTCTTTGTTGAAGACTACTTGCCAGGCCGCAATCGCGTCTATTCCAATCCTGTATTGCTCATGATCTTGAGCCCATCGGATCACGCTCTGTGGATCCTCCAGCAATTCAACCGTTGGCAGCGCGAAGCTCTCGAAGTTCGCGACCGTGAACTGCAACTCCTCGAGACGAACAAAAAGCTTCGAGCTTTAACAGAACAAGAACTCGAATCCCCCGATGTTGTCAAACAAATCGAGCAGCAAGCAGCGGCCGAACAAGCCAACGCGCGAAGGCTTGGGAACCTGACAACGCGAGGCGAGGATCTGCTGCGACAAGCCTCACGCAATAACGAGATCGGTGTTGGACATCTCGAAAAGTGGGCCGAGATGCAAAAGATTCTCAAGGACATCTCCGCCTCACGCATGCCCTCGGTTGCAAATCTGCTCAAGCAGGCTTCGAAAAACAATCAGGCTGCAAGCAGCCAAAATCAACCCAAGGATCCGCCAAAGGTGGCCGGTGTGAATCGCAGCGAGCAATCCTCCGGCGGTGATTCGAAGTCCGAGCAAGATCCGCAAAAGGACAATCTCATTAAAGCTCCAACGGTCGTCGATGCCGAATCCTCGCAACAACCTCCAAGTCAAAACCAAGAGGAGTCCGAGGACGAAAAGAAAAAGAAACCTAGCACCGGACGACTCGGATTGCCTCAAACGACCTTGGCAGGTGCTAAGCCTAACAAAGACGATCAAAAAGAGCAGCCCCAGAGCCCTGAAGCCATCGAGCAAGCCGTCGAGCAACAACTAGCTTTGCTCGAAGAATTCGATAAGGTCTCCGATGAACTCAACAAGGTCATGGCAAACCTTGAAGGAAGCACGCTCGTCAAGCGATTCAAAGCGGCATCCAGAGAACAGATCTCGGTGGCCGATGCCGTTGGTACTTCGGTCCCGAATGCATTTGGATCGCGAGCCAAACGGCTCAAGAGCGAGGATCGCGAAGCTCTCGAACAACTCTCTTCGCGAGAGAATCTCGCACTCAACAACGTCGGACAAATCATCGATGATCTCGAAGCATTCCACGAACGCCGACCGATGGTCAAGTTCCGAGATGTCCTGGATGACATTCGAAAAGAAGATCCGCTGGCTGGACTGCGCAAGATCACCCAAGAGGTCGTCGAGCAGCAAGGCGTTACGATCGCCGAAGCTGAGTACTGGTCCGATGCGTTCGACCGATGGGCCGAGGATCTCGTCGATCCGGCTTCCAAAGGACAGTGCCCCGGGGGTAAGTCCAAAGGATCACTGCCTCCATCAATCGTCCTAGAGGTCATGCAAATCCTCGAAGGTGAAATGAATCTGCGCGATCGCACACGAGTGACCGAGCAAGCCAAAGCCGCCGCACCTGCCGAGCAGTACCAAACCTCCGTCAAGGAACTCGTCGACACCCAAAAGCAACTGCGAGACCGCATTGTGGTTGTCGGTGAAAAGATCGAAGAGTTGCCCGATGGTAGTAAAGAGTTTGCCAAGGAGATCGAACTGATGCAGATGGTCGAACTGGCCATGAACGACGCTTGGTCAACCCTCAAACGACCCGACACAGGCAAAGCGGCCGTCGCAGCAGAAACCGAAGCGATCGAGCTGTTGCTATCGAGCAAACGGATCAATCCCAAGAGCAAAGGTGGCGGCGGCGGTGCCAACCCAGGTGGCGGCGGATCGGGCGACACCTCCGATGCGGCCATCGCCATGGTCGGACCCGGTGTGAACGAAAAAGAGATCCGTCAGGATCACGGAGTCGAGCAATCCACCGGTACAAGTAGCTCGCTTCTTCCCGAAGAGTTCCGCTACGGTCTTGACCAGTACTTCGAAAGGATCGACAAGCGACAATGATTGATCGAGCTTTCGTTCGTTTCTGTTTTTGTGCGATTTTCTCTGTGGGCATCTCTGTGGGGATCCCAGGTGGGCTCTGCGCACAGAATGCTGTTCCTGCAATCAAACTTCAGGCAGCGAGGATTGTGGTCGCCGGGGCAAACGCGCCTGCCAACGAGCGCGACCATGTGGCTCGAAAATGGGTTCGTGGTCTGATCCAGCAAGAGCTCAACGCCATCCAAAACGTCTGCAAACTCAATGAAAAACAAGCCAAAGAGCTTGTCAATCTCATCGAAACCGAATGGAGAACCAAGTTCGCTTCCGTTTTTCGAAGTTACTCCGAGGCCAATCAGCGCGGAGGTGTGGACTTCGAGTTTCGAGTTGAATCGGCTGTCAAAACATGGCTTCGAGAGGTCGAGTCGATCAACGAAGAACAACGCAGCGCGTGGAACTACGAACTCGATAGCCGCAACGAACTCCGTCGTCGCATCGTCATCGGCAAGATGGTTTCGGATGCCGAGCGCAAGTTTGGGCTCAGTTCCAAGCAGATGAAGGAAGTCGAAGCACTCCTGCACGAACGCTGGAAAGAGGCTTGGTGGATCATGTATCGAAACGGAACGACTCCCGAGACCAAGTTTGCTTGGATCAGCACCGCACTGAGCGAAGCCCAACGCACCGCTGGCGCCGATACCTCGGGTATACGCCAAGAGTACTACACATCGGGCGGTTCGATCGATTTGCCATCGAGGCCACTTGCTGATCGTTTCACCGTCGCTGGGGTCACAAGCGATGAATCGATCCCGCTACAACCACCCCCTGCAGCCGACGCACCAGGACAACGCGATCGCTGATGATTACTCCACGCTTTGACAATCCGTTCTCTATGAAAGTTCGCACGGTTCGAACCCTTGCGCACAGTGCCATTTTACATAGTGCCCTTGCACTCTATGCGTTGGCTACCATGAGCCTTAGGCTGGAGGCTCAAGATGTTACGGTCGTAGAAGTTGTAGTAGGCCAAGCTGCTGCGGGCCAAGCTGCGGTCAAAGAGGACGCCAAACAAGGGGCGAAACCCAAGTCGGATAAGGGCTCCGAAAAAGTCTCCGAAAAAGTCTCCGAGAAGATCCCAAGAGCCTTCGATAGGAATCGACCGGAACCAGAAGAGGAGGTCGAGGCCCCCAAGAAGAATGCCATGGTGAACTTTGCCATGGATCCAGATCGCTGGACGGATGTGATCTACAGCCAACTCGGTGGCTCCGAAGCGACCTTTGAGCAACAGCAACGACGACGGGTCCGATCGACGATCAACCGTATCGAATTGATCTGTACGATCGACGAGAAGATTCGCGAGAAAGTCCAAGAGACCGCTGAGTTGGAAATCCAAAGGTTCAAAACGGAAGTTTTGGCACTGGCGACCCAAGGCCCACGCAATCCTACTCAGGAAGAGTACTCGGAGTTCTACAACAAGGTCTTCAAGCTGACCGAGCGATTCCGACAACAGAATCAACCCAACGCCGCTCGCAAGATGCCCCTTTGGCAAAAAGTCCTCTACAGCAACCTCAGCGATCAGAACAAAGAGGAATTAGAGAAAGACAACCGCAAGCGAGCCGAATATCGCCAACAGGTCGTTAGGCTCGAAGTTCTCTTGCGTATCTCTCGTCGACTCGGGCTTACATCCAAACAGCGAGAGAAGCTCGAGCCTTACACGCTCTCGAATACCGAGGCATGGAAGACGCTCGATCAAGCTTGGCAAACCCTGCAACAGTTTCCCGAAAAAGAGAAGCGTGAAATATTCACTCCGGAACAAATCCAGGAGTTGAAGAAACCGCTTGAACACTCCGACGATCTGCAACTCGTGATCCGTGAATTTGGCGATGATCTCTAAACGTCTTTTCTACTGGTTTGTATCAGGGGTCGTTGCTCTGAGCCTCTGTCCGATCCGACCGGTTTTCGCGCAGAACCCTTTGCGAGAAAACATGTTTCAAGGGCAAGCGGTCCCTCGCGATGTTCGAGAGATGTACGAGCGAGGATTGGCTTGGTTGCAAAACAATCAAAACGACAACGGACGTTTCAAAGGTGGAGAAAGCGGACCGGGAGTCACCGGGCTTGCCACCATGGCATTCCTGGCCTACGGCGACGATCCGAATTTCGGGGTCTACTCCGATTCGATTAAGAAGGGAGTTCGATCGATCATCGAGGATCAAAATCCGACCACTGGATATATCGGATCGAGCATGTACCACCACGGGTTTGCGATGCTGGCACTTGCTGAAGCTTATGGTGCCGTCGATGAACGTCGATTGTGGGATGGGGTCACTCGCAATGAGACCAAGCATCGGTCGATTGGAAAAGCACTCGAACTTGCCGTTCGTACGGCGATCACCAGCCAAACGAAAAACTCGGTGGGAGCTTGGCGATACTCACCCGATGCGACCGATGCGGACACCTCGGTCTCCGGATCGGTGATGGTCGGGCTTTTGGCCGCGCGGAATGCCGGCATCGAGGTTCCGGATAAAGCGATCGATCGAGCCATCGAATATTTCACCTCGATGACCTCCTCGAGTGGCCAAGTCGCCTATGCAGGGGGACTTGGTGGTTTTGATAACTCTCCTGCGCGCGTGTCGATCGCAACGTTGGTCTACAGTGTTTCGGGCCGCAAGGATCTCAAGGAGTTCAAAGCCACCTCGACGTTCCTCAAGTCGACCGATTCGAATGAGACCAGCGATCATTACGGCGAATACACCGCTTACTACAAGGCCCAGGCGCTCTTTCAATCCGACATCGCCGCTTGGGAAAAATGGAACAAGAACCTGATACGCGAGCTCAAGGAAAAACAAAAGTCCGATGGGCACTTCGACGGAAACTATGGAGCCCCTGTGGCAACGAGTATGTCGCTGCTGGCCCTTGCACTGAATTTCCGATTCCTACCGATTTATGAACGCTAAGCGATCGATGGCAATGACACTCCGCAGTTGGATTTTTTCACCGGTGACAATTGGCTTAGTCACAGTCGCTTGGTTGATTAGCCTGTCTTTTTGCCTGGAGGCTCAAGAGGCTGCCAAGCCCACAAGCAATGTGCTTAGGCTCCAAGGCGGGGACACTTACCGAGGCACGATTGCTGGGAGTAAAACGCCCCAGGAACTGAGCTGGAACTGCCCGAGCTTCCTAAAACCGATCAGCTTCCCGTGGGACTCAGTGCAGCTTGTGCAGATGCAAGAGTCTAGCGAAAAAACCGAATCCGCGAACTCGCTGGGCGATCATCCTTTTTGCGCAGAGCTTATTTCCGGCGAGATCGTCAGTGGCCGGTTGGTTTCCATCGAGCCTGATCGTGTGGAGTTGGATGTCGAGCAGATTGGCAAGGTATCGCTACCGACCAAGGAGCTTCGCTACCTGCTGCGGCTCATCCCGGGTGGTTCCGAAGCGGTGCAAGTGCTCGGCGCTGGGGATTGGGAGCAGGTTTTGCCAGCGACGCGCAACGGGCGGGCTACCAAGTGGTATCTGAAGGCCGGTGAGATTTCGACCGACACCAGTGGCACGACAATTACTCAGTGGGCTCAGTTGCCAGAACTTGCCACCATCGATCTAGATGTTGCTTGGGATCAAGGCTCCCCGAATTGGTGGCTTACATTGGGCGAACCGCGTCGAATGGAATTGCAGGTTCGGAAGCTTCAAAACAAAAAGATTCTCAACGTGACGTTGCTCTTAGAGAATTCTGCCGATGCGGATGTGACGACCATTCAGTTGCCCTACGAAGAGGATCAATCGATCAAGCTTAGGCTTTTATGCGATGCGAACAAAGGTGTCTATGTGTTGATGCGAGACAATCAGGTGCTCGGTCGACTCAAAGGGAACATCAAGGAGCGATTCGTCGGACGCACCAAGATCAGTTTCACCAACACCGCACTGGGTGTTTTGACCTTGAGGGATCTGCGGATTAGCCGCAACGCATTCTCGCTGCCATCGGAGGTAGCTGAAACCGATGCAAATCGAGCAAGCACCAGGCAGACCGAGTGGATGACCAAAGCGCGAGGGACGTTCTTTGGAAGCATCGTCGGTAGCCAAGAGAATCCGGCCACGGATTCTCCGATTGGCAGTCCAGTGGTGAAGGTTCAAGGGATCGAGAAGACACCTTTGTCGTTGGAGTTTGGGGAGATTGAGCGGATTGAATTTCCGGTTGCTCAGTTGCCTCCGAGCAACGTGACGAGCGTCGAACTGCTCAGCGGCCTTCGTTATGGAACCAATCGTCTGGAAAGCCGTATGGATGAGTCTTTCAACGGCGTTGAAATCGATCTTTCGGGCAAGAAACTGCAAATCCCTTTGTCTGATATCAAAAGGATTTCCAAACGACCGGTTGCAAGTCCTGAGGAGCCCCAGCCGACAACCAATGCCCAGCTCGAGAAGATCGTCGTTCAGCGTCTGATCACCGACGATGCTGTTTCGACAGGACGGATCTCGAGCGTGGTCGAACATGCACCCGAGTCGAAGACCTTTGGTTGGCAGGCTAAGCATGCGACCAGTAGCGTACCGCTGAATCCAAAATCGGATGGTGCCATTGAACCTGTTTTGGCGCAGTTGGCTGGTTCGAGCCAACGACGGACTCGCTCTCCGGAACCCATAGCGGTCGTGCGGGCCGATGGCTTACCTGTCGAGAACGATTTTGGTCGACCGCTTAAACCCGAGGATCCGAGTTTGTTCTTGTTCTCTGGAGATTGTTTTCCGGCGGTGATTCGCCGAGGGGATTCGCAGGAGTTTTATTTTGAGTCGTCGCTGTTTCCAAAACAGTCGATCTCTCAATCGCTCGTCAGGGGGCTTCGTTTCGTAGACTATCGGGGGATTGAAAAGCTCGATCGTGCCACGCGGTTGCGTTTATTGACATTGCCGAGAGTTCAGCGAAACAATCCGCCAACCCACTTGGTCGTCTCACGAGACGGAGATTTGTTGCGGGGCAAATTGGTCCTCTTTGACCGGGATCAATTGGTCATGGACGTTCGGGGCGAGGAACGAACGGTGCTCGTGAAGAACATCGCCGAGCTGATCGCTTTGGATCCTGCGCCTAAGCTTGAGGAACCCAGCCAGGCAACAGAGGAGTCCCCGCAGGAAACACAGGACACCCCGCAAGGGGATGTCTATCAGATCAACCTTGAGCAAGGTGCCAGGGTATCGATTCAGCCTGTTTCGGTCGACGCCGAGTCGCTCAAAGGGATCCATCCTCAACTTGGCGAATGTTCGCTACCTTGGAGCAGCGTCGTGCGGATTTCTTTGGGGGACGCGATCGCGATGGACGCATCGCAGAACCGGTTTGGCAAGTGGAAGCTTCAGCATGCCCCCGATCCGAAGTTTGTTTCAGAGCCTGACGGTCCGAACGATCGACCCAACGACACGCCACAGATGCGGATGATAGGACAGGGGGCACCGGAGTTCGATCTGATGAAGCTTGATGGAACACCGTTTAAGCTCAAGGAGAATCGAGGCAAGATCATCATATTGGATTTCTGGGCGACTTGGTGTGGGCCTTGTATCCGCAGCATTCCGACTTTGATCGAGGTTTCCAAGGAGTATAAGGACTCGGGAGTTGAGCTCGTCCTGGTCAACTGCGAGGAGCCTGAGACGAGGGTTCGTCCATTTTTGGAGCGGCTAAAATCGATACCGACGGTTGTTTTGGATAGCGATGGGACGGTGGGTAAGCAGTACAACGTGGCGGCGATCCCACAAACGGTTTTGATCGATCGTGAGGGTGGAATCGTAGAGGTGCTAGTCGGTGCGAGCGACGAGAACGAGGAACTGCTGCGCAAGAAGATCGAAGAGCTCCTCCGACCCTAATGCCTTTTTTTCTGACCGCTGATGAACACTGATATTCGCTAATAAAGACCAAACCCGACCGCTGATGAACACTCATGAACGCTGATATCCGTAGGGTACGTGAAGCGGTCGTGCGCGATGGGTATCGCTATTGATTCCTGAAACAATCTCGCTTGAGAGATCCTACCAAGATAATCCACCAACCGCGGAACGTACCATCAAGCGCGAAAGGCTCTTTGGCTGCTCCCCTAATGCCTAAC
>Ga0082207_1000266_pt1 | contig 30586 bp, 29 predicted proteins | sample LakMenEpi10Aug09_FD_71540 | JGI IMG/M metagenome (GOLD analysis project Ga0082207, IMG submission 71540)
CCCGTCTTCGTCGGATAGGCGGATGGCATGCGTTTCCTCGTCGACGCGCAGTTGCCGCCATCTCTGGCAGGGTTTCTGAGGACGCTCGGCGAGGAAGCGACTGCCTGTCGCGAGGTTGGTCTGCGAGATGCCGACGACGGAGAGATTTGGCGGTTTGCGGTCGCTGGCGGCTGGTGCATCGTGACGAAAGACGAAGACTTCGCGCTTCGCCACATGACGGAAACCGGCGGCCCGCAAGTTGTCTGGCTGCGAATCGGCAACAGCACCAACCCGACGCTGTTTCAGTGGCTGGAGCCACTTTGGGCAGGAATCGTCCGAGAACTCCGGATGGGGCAAGGGCTGGTTGAAGTTGGCGAACGGCCGAAGCACTGACGCCCAAGCGGCGTATGGAACGGCTCACCGGCGTCGCCTCTTCACACCGGCCTTGGCGAACTTCAGCAGCCGTCGCCTCGTGGTCATGGGGAGATCAGGCCAGAGATGGCAAAGTTCGGCCAGCGCGTCGTCTGGCGCGTCGCGCCGCTTGGCACGTGGCGGTTTTCCCGAGTAAGACGAGGGGTGTTCGGGGCACACCGGGCCTCGTTTCGCCATTCAGTCGTCTTCCAGATGCAGTTTGTGCATGATCCGGTGCACGAACGGCGTCAGGACGAGCGACGCCGCCCCGATGAACAGCAGGCCGGAAAACAACGCGTAGCCTGAGGCGAAGAGTTTGCCGGCGTGGCTCGTGATCGGATCGACGGGGCCCATCCCCCCGAGGATCATCGATGCGTTGACCAGGGCGTCGATCCACGGCAAACCGCCCAGGTAGTGGTACCCGAGCACGCCGATGGCAAGGGCCACGCCGACGACCAACGCCGATAGACCCACAAACCCGATGACGCGCCAGAAGAACCGGTGCGTCGGCAACAAGGGATCGGTCCGATGCTCAAACATGCGAGATATGGTATCTGATTCATCCGCCGAACTTCGATCGCCGCCTGGCGAGTGGCTCGGAAGAGACGCATCCGGAAAGAGAATGCGATGGATACCCGTATCCGCGTGCTCCTGATCGACGACGAGGATGCCGCGCGGCGGGCCGTGGCGGCCGGGCTGCGCGACGCGGGCTATGACGTGCTCGAGGCAGCCGACGGTGTCACCGGTCTCGAACAAGCCGTGCGCGCGGGAGTGGACCTCGTCGTCCTCGACCTGCGCCTTCCGGGCCTTGCGGGTGAGCGTGTGCTCGATCAGCTCCGCCTCGTGAGCGCCGTGCCCGTGATCGTCACGTCGGCGAAGCGCGAAGAGGATGATCGTGTCGCGGTGCTCGACCACGGAGCCGACGACTACCTCGTGAAGCCCTTCACCGTGCGGGAACTGCTCGCCCGGATCCGGGCCGTCTTGCGCCGGAGCGAACCGCAGGAAGCGGCCGTGACGATCGGCGGCGTGACCATCGATTTCGCGGGCCACACCGCGACATGCGGCGGCTCGCGGGTCACGCTCACCGCCCAGGAGTTCGCCGTGCTCGACTGCCTGGCCCGCCATCGTGGCCAGATCGTCACGCGGGCGATGCTCGAGGCGGTGATCCACCCGGGCGAATCGCCGCCGCCCCCCGATCTCGTCACGAACATCGTTGACGTGCTCGTGCTCCGGCTGCGCAAGAAACTCGGCCACGATCTGATCACCACCCGCCGCGGCCAGGGGTTCGTCATCGATGGCTGACCGCTCGCCCTCGCTCCGCCGCCGATTCGCCGTGTGGTTCGGCCTGCTGTTCGTGCTCGGGGCGATGCTGTTTCGGCTGGCTCACTACCGTACGACCGTCGACACGCTCGCTCGGGATTTCGACGTGCAGCTCTGGTCGCGGCTGGCCGCCGTGAAGGCCCAGGAGCGATTCGCACCCGACACGCTGCTCGATCCGCACGTCCGGACCGAGGGCATCTTTCTCCCGAGTCTGCCGGCCCAGTCCGACTGGGTCGTTCCCCGCGCGCTCGGCTGGGCCGTGCCCCGGCTCGAGCCGTCGGTCGATGCGCCGTTCACGTGGTTCGCCGGCGTGTGGAAGCGCGACGGCACGCTCGTCGATGCCCTCGATCTTCCGGCAGGCTTCACGTTCGATGCCGCGTGGAGCCGTCTGGTCGACACACTCTGGACAACCCCCGACGGCGCCCACCGTCTCGCCGCGACCGCCGGTGCCCACGACACGCTCGTGATCGCAGGCACGCCGCTCGCGGGCCTCGTGGATGCCACGCGCCGTGCTGCGTGGCATCAGGTGCTCACGTTCGCCGTGTGGGTGCCGATCGTGCTCGGCACGGCATGGGTGCTGCTGTCCAGCGTGCTCGCACCCGCGGCACGGCTCGCCGCCATCGCCCGTCGTATCCGCGCGGGGCATTTCGGCGAGCGGATCGACGTGCGCCGCACGGATGCCGAATTCGTGGAGGCCGCGCATGCACTCAACGCCATGCTCGACCGCTTCGACGCCATCCGCGAGTCACAGGCTCGATTCAACGCCGACGTCGCCCACCAGCTCCTCAACCCGGTGCACGCCATCCTGCTTGAAACGGAGGCTGCCGGGCACGGTGGCGATGCTGCCGCAAGGCTCCGTCGGATCGATGATCTCGGCCACCGCATCGAAGCACTCTGCGAGACGCTCCTCACCTATTCGCGGTCGGCGGCGATCGACGAGGCGCGGCTGGTGCCCGTGGATCTGGAGCCGATCGTCGCCGCGGCCATCGACCGCACGGCGCCCGCGGCCACGCGGCGTGGCATCACGGTGGCGCCACCGGACACTGGCTCGGTCGTGAAGGGGGATGCAGCGCTGCTCGAGGAGGTGTTCGTGAACCTCCTCGTGAACGCGCTGGAGCACAGCCCCACGGCAGGCCGGATCGACATCACGATCGACCGCGACGGCGACGCCTGCCGCGTGGCGATCATCGACCACGGCCCGGGTGTGCCACCGGCCGACGTGCCGGGCCTCTTCGAGCGGTTTCACTCGGGCAAGGCGGTGGGTGGCCACGGCATCGGCCTGGCCCTGTCGCGAATCATCGCCCGCAGCCACGGCGGTGACGTCACGCACGCACCCACACCTGGCGGTGGGGCGACGTTCACGGTGCGGTTGCCGGCACTGGCCTGAGCGACATCTGCGGCGGCCATGAAGGCGGGATGAACGCCTCATGAACGCTGCATGAATTCCGACAATGGCGCGTCCGCACGCCCGCACCGAAACGCGGCGTCAACCGTAAGCGAGGGGTACCGTGCACAGAGCCTTCGCACCATTCGCATCACGTGAGGTGTTCCCATGACAGCCGCCGACCTGTTCCGCTCGATGATCGATGTGGCCCATTCGCGTCAGCTCCGTCGCAGCGCGGCCCGCCACGTGACCCGGACGCTCCGCCGTGACCCCAATCGCTTCACGCCCGAAGCACTCGAGGCCAGGGCGATGATGACGGCGAGCGTGGGCGATCTGGCCGGCGCGACCCTCGTGACCCAGTCGGCAGTCGTGTCGACCGTCGCAACCCCGCGCACGTTCACGGTCACATGGGCCTGGAACGAAAACAAGACGATCAACGACTTCAATCCCGCTGCCGACAAGCTCGCGCTCGACTGGTTCTCCGGCAGTGAGCTCCGGCTCACCGAGCAGTCGGGAAGCGCCGTGCTCGCGATCCCGGCGATGCAGCAGTCCTATCGCCTGGCTGGCGTGCCCCTGGCGCGGCTGACGGCGGCAAACTTCACCTGCAAGGATCCCACCGCCACCACATACATCGGCGGCGTACTCGCTGCGGCGAAGACCGTGACACCGACACCGACACCGACACCGACACCGACACCGACACCAACGCCGACGCCAACGCCCGCTCCCGCGCCGTCGCCCACTGCTTCGGTGCAGTTCAAGATCACGACCGACTGGGGTTCAGGGTTCAACGGCGACGTGACCATCAAGAACACCGGCACGACGACGCTCTCCAACTGGACGGCGACGTTCGACTTCGACGGGCAGGTCTCGAGCGTGTGGAACGGCACACTCGCCGGGCGGCAGGGCGCCACCTACACCGTGCGGAACGCCACGTGGAACGCGACGCTCGCGCCCGGTGCGTCGGCGACGTTCGGCTTCACGGCGAGTCCCGGCGGTGCGAGCGCTGTCCTCCGCAATCTGAAGCTCGTCGGCACCACACAAACGCCGGTGCCGACCCCGACGCCAGTTCCCACGCCAACACCCACACCCGTGCCGACTCCCACGCCAACCCCGACACCGACGCCGACTCCCACGCCGGTCTACGCCCCGGGCGGCATCAATTCCGGGAACGCCGGCGATGCCAAGTGGGGAGAGGCCTACTTCGCACCCTATGTCGACATGGGGCTCTATCCCGTGCCGAATCTCGTCGAGATCGCCCGCTCGCGCGGCGTCTCGCTGCTCACGCTCGGCTTCCTCCAGGCGACTCCCGAGGGCAAACTCGGCTGGGCGGGCCTGTCGGCGCTCACGCCCGATTCGAGCCACGAGCAGGCCCAGGCCATCAACCAGTCGATCGCCGCGCTCCGGGCAGCCGGTGGCGACGTCATGATCTCGCTCGGTGGCGCCGCCGGCACGAGCCTCGCCCAGTGGTACGCGGCCCGCGGCCGCACCGCTGCCGACTTGGCAACAGCCTATGCGTCGCTCATCGATACGTATGCGCTCAACCGCATCGACTTCGACATCGAGGGAGCGGCAGTCGCCGACACAAAGTCGATCACGCTCCACAGCCAGGCCCTCAAGCTCCTCCAGCAATCGCGGGCGGGAGTCGAGATCTGGTACACGCTGCCCGTATTGCCCAGTGGCCTGACGGCCGACGGCGTGAATGTCGTGCGGGCGGCGCTCAAGGCCGGCGTGGCACTCGACGGCGTGAACGTGATGGCCATGGACTACGGCTCGTCCGCAGCCCCGACGAGTGGACCGGGCGCGCAGTCAATGGGCGCGTATGCGATCGCGGCAGCACGGGCGACCCACGCTCAGATGACGACGCTGTTCGCCGAATACAAGCAGGGCTTCGGCTGGAATCAGCTCGGGGTGACGCCGATGATCGGCGTCAACGACGTGCTCACCGAGGTGTTCACCGTCGCCGACGCGCAGCTGCTCGAAGACTTCGCCCGCGTGCAGAAGCTCGGCATGCTCTCGATGTGGTCGGTGGCCCGCGACAACCCCGGCACGATCGGCCAGGCGACGTCGACGGCGTCGGGGCTTAACGCGCCGGCTGGGGCGTTCAGCGGCGTGTTCAACGACTACGGCACACGCAACGCGATCACGACGGGCGGGACGGTGACACCCACTCCCCCTCCCACTCCCACTCCGACTCCCACGCCTACCCCGGCACCGACGCCGGCCCCGACTCCGACCCCCACGCCCACGCCGACCCCGGGCACGCCGCAGTCGATCAAGGCGTTCGACAAGGTGCTGGCCGCCTACTTCCCCGAGTGGGGCATCTACGGTCGCAACTTCCAGGTGGCCGACGTGCCTGCCGATAAGCTCAACCACCTCATCTATTCGTTCTTGAACCTCAAGAGCAACGGCGAGGTGGCGCTCTACGACAGCTTCGCCGCGGTCGAGAAGCGGTTCGGGGCTGGCGAGACGGTGTCGGGCGAGGCTGACCAGTGGTACTACCCGCCTGGCGACCCGCGGGCCACGCAAACAGTCTGGGGCAACTTCAATCAGCTCGCCCAGCTCAAGGAGAAAAACCCGCACATGAAGGTGAGCATCGCGGTGGGCGGTTGGACGCTCTCCACACACTTCAGCACCGTCTGCTCCACGGCGGCTGGCCGCGAGACCTTCGCCACCTCGCTCGTGAACTTCCTCAAGACCTACCGGATGTTCGACGGCGTCGACTTCGACTGGGAGTATCCGGGCGGCGGCGGCCTCGAGAGCAACACCGTGAGCCCGAACGACGGGGCCAACTATGCGGCGCTCCTGAAGCTCGTGCGCGAGAAGTTTGACGCGCTCGGCACCCAGCTCGGCCGGCGCTACGGCATCTCCGTGGCCTCACCGGCTGGATTCGACAAGATCGCGACCTTCAACCTCCAGGGGCTCACGCCGTACGTCGACCACTACAACCTCATGGCCTACGACTTCCACGGCACATGGGAGACGACAACGGGCCACCAGGCCGCCTTTACGGGCGACAGAAACGGCTACGACGTGAAGACGGCGGTCGATCTCTATCTCAAGGCCGGCGTACCGGCGGCGAAGATCGTGCTCGGGGCGCCGCTCTACACGCGGGGCTGGAGCGGCGTGGCCGACGGCGGTGACGGCGGCTATCTCGAGAAGTCTTCGGGGGCCGCCCCGGGCACGTTCGAGGCCGGCGTTTACGACTACAAGGATCTGCTCCGCCAGGTGCAGGATCCCGCCGCCGGCTGGAAGCTCTACTGGGACGACACGGCACAGGCCACCTACGTCCACAACGCGTCGAAGGGGCTCTTCAGTTCCTTCGAGACCCCCACCTCGATCGCCCAGCGGTCGCAGTGGGCCGAAGACATCGGCCTCGGTGGCATGATGTTCTGGGACATCACGAACGACGCCCTTGACTCGAAGGAGAGCCTCGTGAGTGCCGCCTTCGCATCGTGGGTGACCGACGACGACCTCGCCACGATTCGCTCGAAGTCGGGCCTCACGAACGAGCTTGTCGTGGGCGGCGACGGCAGGATCTCGGCCCTGCCGCTTCGGTAGGCCAACCGCCGAGAACGAACGCGAGGCACTCGCCTGATCGACGAGCGAACGCGGGGCCGTGGCCGTGCGCGGGTTCTGGAGCCCACGCACGCCACGGTGCGTCCCCACTGATCACGTCTCGGCCAGCCGGCGGAGCGCCTTGAAGGGCTGGGTCGCCTGCATGACCTGCCGCTCGCGGACACGGGCGATCTGCCGGGCGACGGTGTGCCCGATGCGGGCAGTGGCCCGATCGACCGCCGTGTTCCAGTCGGAGTCGACGATCGCTGCCACGAGCGTGCCGCACCCCTGGGTTTTCACCAGGATTCGGCAAACCTTGTCGATGCCACCCTTCGGGCCGTTGTGGTCGTGGAGAAAGACGATCGTCTTCTGAATCCGGCTCCCGAAGCGTGCGAGTGCAAACCGGAGCCGGCGGTCGATGCGGTCGGGCAGGTCGTCAGGCCGGCTGACACCGCGGTCTTTGAGTTCCCAGTTCATGGCAATGCTGTCCTCGAAAGGGGGCGGATCATCACTCGACACTGGACTATTTTTCGCCCTCTTTCCGTCCCAGGGAGACTTGATTGTTTCGTTGGTATGCATAGAAATTTCCGATGAGTTCTTGAGACCCCGGACACCCCTGCGATGGACTGGCTGAACTACCACCACCTGCTCTATTTCTGGATGGCGGCCCGCGAAGGAGGCATTACAAAGGCCTGCCGCAAACTGCACCTCACCCAGCCCACCGTCAGTGGGCAGATCCACGCACTCGAACGGGCTCTGAAGACCCGTCTCTTCGAACGGTCCGGCCGTACGGTCTCTCTCACCGAATCTGGACGGCTGGTGTACCGCTATGCAGACGAGATTTTTTCGCTCGGCCGCGAGCTCCAGGACGCGCTGCACGATCGGCCCCAGGGACAGGCGCTACGGTTTGCGGTCGGTGTGGCCGACACGCTGCCGAAGGTGCTCGTTCACAGACTGCTCGCGCCGGCGCTCGACGCCGGCGACGATGTCCGTGTCACGTGCCTCGACGGTGATCCGGAGCGGCTGCTCGCCCAGCTCGCGCTGCACGAGCTTGATCTCGTCGTCAGCGATTTTCCGGCGAGCCCCCGGCTCGGCATGAAGACATTCACGCACCTGCTCGGAGAATGCGGCGTCACGTTCGTCGCCCGTGCCGACCTCGCCCGACGCCATCGCAAGGGCTTCCCATCGTCTCTCACCGGCGCGCCGTTTCTCCTGCCCTTCGGCAACACAGCGCTCAGGCGATCACTTGAACAGTGGTTCGACGAGCAGAACATCCATCCGCGGATCACGGGTGAGTTTGCCGACAGTGCCCTGCTCAAATCGTTCGGTGCGGCCGGCGGCGGTGTCTTCGCCGTGCCCACGGCCGTGGAAGACGACGTGCGACAGATGTATCACGTCGCGGTGGTGGGCAGGGAAGACGCGATCCGCGAACGGTTTTATGCAATCTCCGTGGAAAAGCGGCTTCAGCACCCGGCCGTCGTGGCGATCTCACAGGCCGCCCGGAAAAAGCTGTTTCGTTCGTCGGTGAGCCCGGGTGGCTGACCGCGGTTTTCTCTCTGGCGTCGTCGGCCATGGCACGGCATCATCCCCGCCCCGTCGGCCATCCGGTGGGGCCTGTTCGCCAGCCGCTCATCCCCGACGCCGCCCATGCTCACCCGCACGCCGCTCGGCATCTCCGCGATCGCGATCCATCAGCCCCCCTGGGAGCTCGCCAACGAGTGGTTCGGCGACACGATGCCGCGCAAGTTCGCCCATCACACCGGGATCGAGGCCCGCGGCATCTCGCTCGAAGACGAGGCCACGATGGGCCTCCGGGCGGTGCGGCGGCTCCAGCGCGAGACAGGCTGCAACCTCGCCGACTGCCGTGGCCTCGTATTCGTGTCGCCCGCGTCGATTCCACCGTCGGTGGCTCACAGGCATCTCGATCCCGCCTCCGTGGCCCGTGAGCGGCCGAGCGCTTCCGCCCGCCTCGTGGCTCGAGCGCTCGGCATGCACCGCTGCCGCACGGTGGGGATCAACTGGTTCTGTTGCGGCTACAGCCGCGCCCTGTCGCTCGTCTCGCGCCGCCTTGCGCCCCGTCTCGGGCTTCGTCGCGACGAGTTCGTGCTCGTCGTCGTGGCCACCCGCATCAGTCGGATCACCGACTTCGGCTGCCGGCAGACGGGCGGCCTGTTCGGCGACATGGCCTCCGCCACGCTCGTGGCCCCCACGGCGAGCCATCGGCACCCCGCACACTTCAAGATCGTGTATGCCGACGCGGAGAAACAGCCGACCGAGCGGCCCGCCTTCGACTTCCACGTGGCGCCGCGCGTCGGCATACCGGCGCCGGACGGCGGCACGGTCTTCGCCGACGATCGGCTCGTCTACTCCCTCGACGGCATGGCGATCGCCGAGATCGCCCCCCGGGCGATGGCGGCGGCCGTCACCAAGGCGCTCGCGGCCCGCGGTCGCTCAGGAGGCGACGTGCGGTTCGTCGTGCCCCACCAGGCCGGCGCGGGAATCGTGCGATTCACCGGCATGAAACTCGAAGAACACGGCGTCGCCGGTGAAGTGGTCAACGGCCTCACGCGGCGCACCGGCAACGTCAGCGCCTGTTCGATCCCCCACGCGCTCCGCGCCACATGGGACCAGCTCACCGGCCTCGTCGCCTGCCCGAGCGCCGCCGTCGGCAGCCCCGGGAAGCCCGAGGTCTTGCAGGGCTGCATCCTGCTCGAATCGACGCCGCACCATGCCAGGCAGGGCAAGGCTGCGGCCTGACCGCGCCGCGATCTTCTTGGCATACACTGCCAGGAAAGCACCGCGTGCCATGCCCCCTTCAACTGTATCCCCCGCGCCTCGTCGCACCCACCGGTGCCACGGCTACCACCCCGGCCTGCGATCGCCATGTCGCTCGCTCGCACTCGTGCTTCCGCCGGTGGACATCCCGTGCGACCGTGCAGCGCTCGACGCGCTCGACCAGACGGTCCTGGCCGCGTTCTGCCCCACGCTGCCGTATCCGACCGACCGACTGCCGAACGACCCTTCCCAGCCGGCGCTCGCGCTGGCGGGCCGGATCCTCTGGCTGGCTGCAGCCTTGGTCGAGGGCCTCGGGCTGCCCGTCTTCGAGGTGGGCCGGATCATCGCCGCCACCCCTGAGCCCCCGGGCACGCGGGTGCGGGCGCTCGTACCGCTGCTCGACGGAATTCCAGAGCAGATCACCCAGCAGGCCTTCGCACACGCTCGCGACACCCTCCTGCAGCTGCTCGCGGCACCTGCCGACCTCGATCGGGCACGGCAGCTTCGCACCTGGGTCGACGAGTCGTTGTTCCGGCGGTTCGATCAGCGTCCGGTCGTCAACGTGACGACGCTGGGCGTGCTGCGGGCCGCCTTCGAGCGCGGGATTCCGGTCAGGCACATCGACCAGCACATGTACCAGCTCGGCTGGGGCTGCCGCGCCCGCTGGACCAGTCGCTCGGCCATCGACACGGATGCGGCCTTCGGCATGCTCGTGTCGCACGACAAGCATGCGACGGCCTCCGTGCTCCGGCAGGCCGGCCTGCCCGCCGCCGAACACGTGCTCGCCCACTCCCCCGATGCGGCGGTCGCCGCCGCGCACGGCTTCGGCTGGCCGGTCGTCGTGAAACCCGTCGACCGCGACCGTGGCGAGGGCGTGGTGGCGGGCATCACGACGCGCGACGGGCTCCTGGCCGCGTACCACGCGGCCAGGCAGCTCTCAGACCGCGTCCTCGTCGAGCGACACGTCCCCGGCGTCTGCCATCGCCTGCAGGTGATCCGCGGCCAGCTGCAGTTCGTTTCCAAACGACTGCCCAAGGGGGTCTGGGGAGATGGCGTGCACACGGTCGCCGAGCTCGTCGCCGAGGCGACGTCGCTGGAACTGGAAAAACCACCCTGGAATCGGCTCAAGCCGTTTCCGACCGATGACCGCAGCCGAGCCGCGCTCGCCGCCGCCGGACTCACGCTCGAGAGCGTGCCGCCGGCCGGCACGTTCGCGCCGCTCCGCGACATCCAGTCGACCGCCCAAGGAGGTGTGGTCGAAGACTTCACCGACCGCGTGCATCCCGACAATGCCACCGCTGCCTGTCAGGCAGCCCGGCTGTTTGGGCTCGATGTGGCCGGCGTCGACATGATCTCCGTCGACATCACGCGGCCGTGGCATGAAACCGGCGCGATCATCAACGAAGTCAACTTCTCGCCGCTGCTCGGGGAAACGGACCGCGCTCGCGAAGCCAATCGCGCCCTGATCGCGGGTCTGATCGAGGGGGATGGGCGGATTCCGGTCGAGGGGTTCGTGGGCGGGCCGGCCGCGTTCGACGCGGCCAGGCGCCGGCTGGCCACGGCACCGCCGGGATACGTGCTCACATCCCATGCCGTCACGCTCGACGCCGGCGGCTCCGCACGTCCCCTGGCAGCCGACGGCCTGTTCGATCGCTGCCTCGCCCTGCTCATGGATCGGGGCACGACCGGCCTCATCGCCGTGGCTCAGACCGACGAATGGCTGGAAACGGGCATGCCGGTCGACCGCATGACGGCCCTGGTGGCATGCCCCGGCGAAATCGGCCACTGGCAGGCCCCGGACCAACCCGTGGATGGCCGGCGCCAAGCGGGTTTGCTCGCCGCCCTGCGGGCCCTTACAATTCGCAGCGATCGCTGACCGGCTTTCGCCCCTTTTTCCCTGGAACCTGTGCCATGCCAGCCCCCAAGAAGATCGTGCTCGACGCCTCCAAGCTGTACGGGATCCGGATCCTCCGAGCCGAGGGCTCAGGCGAAGCGACGCTCGCAGCCAAGCTTGGCGCCAAGATCGGCAGCAAGGTCGGCGGCAAAGTAGGTCAAAAGCTCGGCGTCAAGATCGGCGTCAAGGCCGGCTTCAAGCGGTAGGCCATCAGGCTGACCTGCTCGGTGACGACCGACCCCTCCAGTTTTCCGCCCGATGGCGTGCGCGCTCGAGCACTCGACAGGCGCATGCGATCGCTCTTGGCCGAGAGCATCGAGCACATCCACGAGCGTGGTGCCGAGGTTCTCGACGTCGACTTCGGGCCCGTCCTGCGCGTGGCTGCCGGGCTGCGGGCCGGCCACCGCTATGCCCCCGCCGTCTTCGGCCTCTACAAGGAGGCCATCGAGGCGATCGCGGATGAAGACCTGTCTGCTGCGAGCGACCGGCTGCAGCGGTTCGGAGCGGAGCGACCGCTGGAGAGCACGCCGGAGATCGTCGCCCTCGGCGACGCGGCACTCGCGGCCCATCGAGCGTTGCTGCTCGCCGAACTGGGTCTTGAAACCACGCTTGGATGCGGTGTCCGCGATCCCGAGCCGGCCGCCGTCGCCGACTTCACCGCCCGCCTCGCGGCCGCCCGCGGGCTCATGGCGCGGGCGGTTCCCGACCTCGCCGCCGAGTTCGATGCCCTGACCACGCAGATCATCCTCGTTGGCAGTGATCCACAAGCGAAGATGCAGTTCGACGGCGGGTCGAGCTACATGCTCTGGGGCGGACTGTTTCTCAACGTCGCCTTCCATCCGAACGAAGTGGCCCTCGTGGAAGTGCTCGCCCACGAGAGCGCCCACATGCTGCTCTTCGGCTACGCGGCCGACGAGCCGCTCGTGAACAACGACGACGAGCCACGATACCGCTCGCCGCTCCGGGTCGATCCGCGGCCGATGGACGGCATCTACCATGCGACCTATGTCTCGGCACGGATGCACTGGGCGATGTCACAACTCCTCGCAAGCGGCATTCTCGACGCGGCCGGACGAAGTCAGGCCGAGGCGGCCCGGGCGGCCGACGCACGAAACTTCGAGGATGGCTACGCGGTGGTCGCCGAGCACGGCGACCTCACGGCCACCGGCGCGGCGGCGATGCAGGCGGCCCGGTCATACATGGATACAATATAACTGTGCACGTTCGCCGTTCAGGGTCGGTTGGCCCGACCATCGTTTGCCCAGGAGCCGCCATGACTCTCCGCGTCCGCAGGGTTTGCCACCACTTCATGACGGTGAGCGTCGCCGTTGCCAGCCTGTTTGCACCGATCGCCGACGCCTGCGCCCGGCCGGGTGGTGGCGGTGGCCCACGGGGAGGCGGTGGCCGGTCGGGCCCGTCTCCAGCTCCGCGATCGGCGCCGTCAAACACGCGTCCGATGCAGCAGCAGCCCGGCCGCTCTCTCGACGCAGGCCGCCCTGGCGACGTCGGTTCTGGTTCCAACGTGGGCCGCGGGCCTGACGTCGGCCCCGGTCCTGATGCAGCTCGGATCGGCGAGCCCGGCCGACCCGCCGCAACGCCGGGACCGCGCGGCGTCGAAGACTTCATCGGTGCGAAGCCGGCCGCCGCCCGGCCGGCGGCGTCACAGGCCCGCGTCAACTCGATGCAGGCCGCCCTCGCCGGCCGCACGCAGCCCTTCACCGGCGCCTGGTATGCCGAACACCCCAACGCCTGGCGCTACACGCATCCCTATGCCGACTGGTGGGTCGTCGCCGGAGCGGCAGGCCTCGGTACGTGGCTTGGCTATTCCATCGCCACTTCGAGCGCGACGGCGACCACCGCCACGACCGCCACAGGCGCCACAACGTCGGCAAGTGCTTCTGCAACGGCCACGGCCTCGGCCCCACCCGCCGACCTCGAGTGGATGCCGCTGGGCGTGTTCGCGGTCGCGCCGCAGGGCACCGAACAGGCGCACATCTACCAGCAGCTTGCTGTCAGCCGGAAAGGGGAGCTCAAGGGCAACTCCTACGACGCCGTCTCCGACGCCGTGCAGCAAATCAGTGGCACAATCGACCGCGACTCCCGCAAGGCGACGTGGAAGGTCGGCACCGGGGCCACGTTCGAGACCACGCTCGACGCTCTGCTCGAAACCCCGAGCACTGTGGCAATGAAGGCCGGAACGATCTCGCAGACCTGGGATCTCGTGCGCATGGAAAAGCCGGACCCAGCGAAGCCCTAGGCACGGCAACGGCTGCCGTGCCGCATGAAGCTCAAGGCCGCGGTGGCCAGCCGAACAACCGCAGCGTGTTGCCGTCGGGATCGTGGACGACGACTTCGCGGAAACCCTCGGGATGCAGCCGCGGGGCTGTGGCGTCGGCACCGGCGGCCACGAGCCTGCCGTGCACGGCGTCGACATCGGTCACCTCGAAGCCGAGGCTGATCCGCCCGCTCGCCGGTCCCGGGCTCTCCCGGGCGAGGATCGCGAGCTTCGCGGTGCCGGCCGCCAGGAGCGCGTAGCCGTCGTCGACCACGCGCATCAGCACTGTGAGGCCGACCGCCGAGCAATACCACTCCACGAGTTCCGCCCACCGCGTCGTGCGCAGTTCGACGCAGAAAAGCTCGGGGGCAGCGGGGGGCGACATCGGCCGGCCTTCTCCAAAACCGTGAAACAACCGACAATCCTGACGTTCAACCATCGTACCCGCCTCCGCAGCCGCCATGTCGAACCCTCCCCATCTTCCTGCGACACCGTCCGCACCACCTTCCCCGCCTCTGGGCTCGGGCGCCGCGCTCGAAAAGGCCCGGCGCGACAAACTCGACAAGCTCAAGGGCCTGGGCGTCGATCCGTGGGGTCGGCGATTCGACGGCGCGCTGGCGATTGCCGACGTGCGGGCCCGCGGCGAGGCGCTCGACAAGGCGGCCGACGACGGGCCGACGGTGCGGGTGGCGGGCCGCATCATGCTCCTGCGGAGCGCCGGCAGCCTCGTGTTCATCGAACTCGCCGACCGCTCCGGCCGGATCCAGCTCATGCTCGGCAAGAAGCAGGTCGGCCCCGAGGCCTGGAAGATCGTCGACTGCCTCGACCTTGGCGACATCGTCGGCGTGGACGGCCGACTCGGGTGGTCGAAGACCGGCGAAATGACCGTGTTCGCCGCCGGCCTCACGTTCCTTACCAAGTCGCTGGAAACGCCCCCCGACAAATTCCACGGCCTCGTCGATCCCGACCTCAAACAGCGGATGCGGTATCTCGACCTCATTCACGGCGAAGGAGTGCGCAATCGCTTCGTGGCCCGCAGCCGGATCGTGGAAGCGGTGCGGCGCGTGCTCGCCGCCCGCGGCTACCTCGAAGTGGAAGGGCCGACGCTCCAGGAGAGCGCCGGTGGTGCCGCAGCCCGACCGTTCAACACGCATCACAATGCGCTCGACATGCCGCTCGTGCTCCGGATCGCGCTCGAGCTGCACTTGAAGCGGCTGCTCGTGGGCGGGATGGAGCGGGTGTTCGAGCTGGGGCGGGTGTATCGGAACGAGGGCGTGAGCCCGCGGCACAATCCCGAGTTCACGATGCTCGAGGCCTACGAGGCCTACGGCGACTATGGCTCGATGATGGATCTCACCGAAGCGATCCTCGTCGAGGCGGCTGCGGCGGCCAGCACGCCCGCACGGTTCGAGTTTCTGGGGCACGAGGTCGACCTCACGCCGCCGTTCCGCCGCGCGAAATACGATGATCTCCTCCGCGAGGTCACCGGCTGCGATCCCCTCGATCCGGCCAGCGTCGCGGCCACAGCTTCTCGGCACGGCCTCGAAACGGCCGGCCGCCATCCCGACGTCGTCAAGAGCGAGCTCTTCGAGGCAACGGTGGAGAAGACGCTGTCGGGGCCGGTGTTCGTGATCGACTATCCGGCGGCCGTCTGCCCGCTCACGAAGCGCAAGGCCGACGCCCCCCACGTCGCCGAGCGGTTCGAGCTATACGTGGCGGGAATGGAACTGGCCAACGCCTACACCGAGCTCAACGACCCCGACCTCCAGGAGGAGCTCTTTCGCACGCAGCTCGCCGGCCTCGATGCCGAGGAGTCGATGGCCCGCATGGACACCGACTTCATCCGCGCCCTGCGGCACGGCATGCCGCCGGCAGGTGGCCTCGGCATCGGCATCGATCGCCTCGTGATGTTCCTGACCGCCGCCCCGAGCATCCGCGACGTGATCCTGTTCCCCATCCACCGCCCGGAAAAGTAGGACGGGCTGCGGCCTGTCTTCCTTCCCTCATGTACAAGCTGCTGCTCTGCTGGCGGTATCTGCGGACGCGATGGATCGCGCTGGCGAGCGTGATCAGCGTGACGCTCGGCGTGGCGACGATGATCGTCGTCAACGCCGTGATGGCGGGCTTCTCCCACGAGATGCAGACGCGGATCCACGGCATTCTTTCCGATATCGTCTTCGAAAGTCATTCGCTGTCCGGGTTTCAGGACCCTGCCTGGCACATGGCGGAGATCCGCCGGGCCGCGGGCGACTCGATCGCGGGCATGACGCCGACGGTGGCTGTGCCGGCGATGCTCTCTTTTCAGGTGCGCGGCCAGTGGGTGACCAGGCAGGTGATGTTCATCGGCATCGACGAGTCGTCGCATGCCGCGGCGAGCGACTTCAGCCGCTACCTGCAGCATCCGGAAAACCGGCGGCAGCTGTCGTTCGCGCTGCGCGAGGGCGGCTACGACACGGTCGACAGCCAGGCGGAGTCGCCCGGGCCCACGCGGCCGGCGCTCGAAGGGGCTGGCTGGCCGCATCGTCGAATGCGGGTGGAGCGGGAGCGGCTGTGGCGCGAGCGGCAGGCAGCGCAGGAGCGGGCGGCGGGCGGGCCGAGTCGGCCGGTCGACCAGCAGGTGGATGCCGTGCTCGCGGCGACGGCGCCGGCCGAACCCAAGCCCGATACGGGCGGCGCGGCTGCCGTCGACTCGGGCGCCGACACCCCGGCTGCCGACGCGGCCCGCAAGGATCCCTTCAAGACCGTCCGCCCCGACGAGGGCCGCGCGATGGATCCCGCCAAGGAGCAGTTCACCGGCATCGTGCCGGGGATCGGTCTGGCGAGCTTTCGGGACTCCAGCGGCATCGACCGGTTCCTCGTGCTCCCCGGTGACGACGTGAAGATCACGTTTCCCACGGCCGGCACGCCGCCCAAGGCCGTGAGCGACACGTTCACGATCGTCGACTTCTACGAGAGCAAGATGAGCGAGTACGACTCGAACTTCGTGTTCGTGCCGATCGCCGCGCTCCAGCGGATGCGCGGCATGATCGATCCGCAGACCGGGATTCCGAGCATCAACTCGATCCAGGTGAAGTTGAAAGACGGTGCCGACCTCGACCTCGTCCGCGACCGGCTGCGGAAGGCGTTTCCGGCCGAGCTCTACGCGATCTCCACGTGGCGTGACAAGCAAGGCCCGCTCCTCTCGGCCGTCGACATGGAGATGGCGGTGCTCAATATCCTCCTCTTCATGATCATCGCCGTGGCCGGCTTCGGGATCCTGGCGATCTTCTTCATGATCGTCGTGGAGAAAACCCGCGACATCGGGATCCTCAAGTCGCTCGGGGCGAGTTCGACGGGTGTCGCCGGGATTTTCCTCGGCTACGGCCTGTTTCTCGGAGCGGTGGGAGCCGGCGCGGGCCTCGCCCTGGGCCTCGCGATCACCTGGAACATCAACCGCATCCGGGCGGCGGTCGAGTGGTTCACCGGCGAGCGGGTGTTCGATCCGTCGATCTACTACTTCTTCAAGATCCCCACGATCGTGCATCCGGCAACGGTGCTCTGGATCATCGCCGGCGCCGTGGCGATCGCCGTGGCCGCGAGCGTGCTGCCGGCCCTCCGCGCGGCCAGGCTCCATCCGGTGGAGGCACTGCGGCATGACTGAGCTGCCGAGCCAGCCGAGCCGGGAGGGCCAGGCGGGCCGGGAGAGCCTGCTCGAAGCCCGGGGCGTGCGCAAGAGCTACCGCTCCGGCGGCGGCCGGCTCGACGTGCTGCGCGGGGTCGATTTCGACCTCGCGCCGGGCGGGTTCGTGTCGGTGATCGGCCAGAGCGGGTCAGGCAAGAGCACGCTCTTGCACCTGATGGGTCTGCTCGACGCGCCTGATGCGGGGGAAGTCTGGCTCGGCGGCGAGCGGATCGACACCCTGCCGGCCGCCCGCCGCGACCGCCTCCGCAACACGGCCATCGGGATGGTGTTCCAGGCCTACCACCTGCTCCCGGAACTCGACGCCCTCGAGAACGTGCTCGCGCCGCTCTACGTGCGTCACTCACTCGCCGCCTGGTTCCAGGAGGGGGCCGCTGCCAAGGCCCGGGCCCGGGGCCTGCTCGAACGCTTCGGCCTGGGCGCGCGGCTGCATCACAAGCCGCGTCAGCTCTCGGGTGGCGAGATGCAGCGGGTGGCGATCGCGCGGGCACTCGTCACCGAGCCGCGGGTGCTCCTGGCCGACGAACCGACCGGCAATCTCGACGAAGAGAGCGGCGGCGGGATCCTCGACACGCTCTGTGAGTTGAACCGGCGCGATGGCCTTTCTATAGTGCTCGTCACACACGATTCGGCGATCGCACGGCGAGCCGACAGAATCGTGCGGCTGGCCGCCGGCCGTGTTGCATCCGTCTGACCACCGCCTGGACGAACTCATGGCCCGCATCATCTTCATGAACGACCGTCTCGTGCCCGAGGACGAGGCCCGCGTGAGTGTGTTCGACCACGGTCTGCTCTACGGCGACGGCGTGTTCGAGGGCCTGCGGAGCTACTCTGGAACCGTGTTCCGGCTCGACGCCCATCTCGACCGCCTGTGGGCGAGCGCCCGCGCGATCTGCCTCGAGATTCCGCTCTCGAAGGCAGCCGTGGCCAAGGCGGTGAACGACACGCTCGCCGCCAACAAGCTTTCCGACGGTTACGTCCGCCTCGTGGTCACCCGCGGCGCAGGCTCGCTCGGCCTCGATCCCAACCGCACGAAGAATCCCCAAGTGATCGTGATCGCCGACACGATCAGCCTCTATCCCCGCGAGTTCTACGAGCAGGGCCTGAAGATCGTGACGGCCGCGACCCAGCGGGTGCAGTCGGCCGCCCTCTCGCCCCGGATCAAGTCGCTCAACTACTTGAACAACATCATGGCGAAGCTCGAGGGGTTGCGGGCCGGCTGCGTCGAGGCCCTGATGCTCAACCACAAGGGCGAGGTGGCCGAGTGCACCGGCGACAACGTGTTCGTCGTGCGATCGGGCGTGTTGCTCACGCCGCCGCCCGATGCCGGCATTCTCGAAGGCATCACGCGAAACGCCGTCATGGAACTCGCCCGTGAGGCGGGCATTGACTGCCGCGAGGCCACGCTCACGCGGCACGACCTCTACACGGCCGACGAGTGCTTCCTGACGGGCACCGCCGCGGAAGTGATCCCCGTCGTCGACATCGACGGCCGCACGATCGGCTCCGGCACGCCCGGCCCGGTCACGAAGCAGCTCACCACCGCCTTCCACGCTCTCGTGCGCTCGTAGCGCCAGGCCTCCAGGCCTGTCCTCTCCGTAGGAAGCCCGAGGCGTAAGCCGAGAGGATGCCCTGGCAGCGAGACACCTCGCGTATTCCCTGCGGCTCACGCCTCGGGCTTCCCATGCTGCAAAAAGCCTGGAGCGGAAGCGATGGGACGCCTTCCCTCTCGGCTCACGCCTCGGGCTTCTCGACGGGATGATCGCTCCTACCGGCGTTCCTCGTCGCCGATCGCGTCGTAGTGCGACATATAGCCTGGCTGCCGGGCGCGGATGAGCTCTGCCTCGTATTCCTGCACGACCCGGTTTTGGATCAGTTCGCGGCACGAGGCGTTGATCGGGTGGGCGATGTCGGCGTAGAGCCGCAGGCGGCCGTCGTCGTCGCGGGGTGGCGGCTGCTCGGCCTGTTTCTTACCGCACTGGTTGCAGTAGCCGGCGCGGAGGGGGTTCTTGAACCCGCAGGCATGGCAGTGCGTGGAGAGCTTGCGGCTCGGCATCGCCACGAACGGGCCACTCGGGCCCCCGATGATCTTCAGATCGCGCACCACGAACGCGCTGTCGATGGTGATCGAGCAGAAGGCGAGCAGCCGCTCGGCCGTATGCTCCACGAGCTTGATCCGAACCTCGGTGATCTGCATGGTGTGTGCCCCCGCCGACTCGTTCCCGGGCCACGCACCTTCCCCGGTGCATGACGGCCCCAACTGCCGCGAATCTTAGCAGATTCAGACGGCCGCGTCGGAGGCGAGTCGCACCGCAAAAACCCCGGGCCAGCCGGCCGCTTCGAGCCGCGCCGCGATCGCCCGAGCCTCCGCTGCGGAGCGGACGACCGCAAAGCAGGCGCTGCCGCTGCCGGTGAGCATCGGCCGCACCGCCCCCGCCGCAGCCAGCGCGGCGAGCAGCCGGCCGACTTCCGTACAGAGCCCGCGGGCCGGTGGCTCGAGCGTGTTGTGCATGCCGCCCAACGCCGCGGGCAGATCACCGTTCACGAACGACGCTGCGAGGCGTTCGGCCGCGCCGCGCTGCGTCGGATCGGGCGTGCAATGTGTGTAGACAGCGGCGGTCGAAAGGCCGGGCGCGGGACAGGCGATCACGGCATCGAGTGCCGGCATTCCGACCACGGGCATGAGTCGCTCACCGCGGCCCGAGACGACCGCCGGAACGCCCTCCACGAAAAAAGGCACATCACTGCCGAGCCGGGCGGCGAGGTCGGCGAGCCTCGCCCGCGACCAGTCGATGCCCCAGGCCCGCGCCGCGCCCACGAGCGCGGCGGCGGCATCGCTCGAACCGCCGCCGAGCCCCGCGCCCGACGGAATCTCTTTCACGAGGTCGATCTCGAGGCCCCGGGTCTCCCCTGCGTCAGCGGCGAGCAGCCGCGCGGCGCGGACCACGAGGTTCGAGTCGTCCGTGGGCACGTCGCGCCTGAGGACCGCAGCTTCCGGCCGCAGCATCCGGCCACCAAACCGCACCGTCAGCCGCACGCCAGGCTCGTCGGTCGTGCGAATCATGAGCGTGTCGTGGAGGGTGACGGGCACCATCAACGACTCGATCTCGTGGAAGCCGTCGGGCCGCTTCGCCAGCACGGCGAGCGAGAGGTTCAGCTTCGCCCGTGCCTGGAGCGAGATCACGGGCGCTTACCGCCAGTTGGCGACGAAGGCGACGGTGCCCAGGGAGAGCGCAAGACCGATCGCCACGAGCACGGCGAGCAGGATCGAGATGCTGCGGCCCGCCCACAGGTCGTCGCGGATCATCTCGGTGCGATCGGCCTTCTCGAACGCGCGGTTCCAGACGGGAAACGTCCGTTCGTCGTAGACCCAGCTGGTGCGTTCTTCGAGGTGCTTCTGGCTCATGGCGTCGATTGAGAGAAAGGCGGGGTTCCCGCAGGCCGGGGTATGATTCAGGTTATAGCCCCCGAAAGTACCTCGATCGCGACCCCGACGCCAGACCTCCCCCCTGCCAGACTTTCCCCGCGCGATGCATCACATTCTCGACTCACTCGACGCACTGGCGGAGTGGCTCGCCGCCCAGGGGCAGCCTGCCTGGCGGGGCAAGGCGATCCGCCGTTGGCTCGCGGCCGGGCGGGCCGAGTCGTTCGCCGCCATGACCGACCTGCCGCAGCGGCTGCGGGCCGCGCTCGAGGCGGAGTTTCGGATCTGGACGACGTCGATCGCCAAGCACACCCGCGCCGACGACGGCACCGAGAAGCTGCTGCTCGAACTCCACGACGGCCAGCGGATCGAATGCGTGCTCCTGCGCGAGCAGGGGCCGGGAGCCGAGGGGGCCGGGGCCCGGCGCACCGTGTGCATCAGCTCGCAGGTGGGCTGCGCGATGGGCTGCGTGTTTTGTGCGAGCGGCATCGACGGCGTGGTGCGGAATCTGACGACGGGTGAGATCATCGAGCAGCTCCTGCGGCTGCAGGCCCTCCTGCCCGCCGACGAGCGGCTGAGCCACATCGTCGTGATGGGCATGGGCGAGCCGCTGGCGAATCTCGACCGCCTGCTGCCCGCGCTCGCCACGGCACAGGAGCCCGAGGGCCTTGGCATCTCGCAGCGGCGGATCACGATCTCGACCGTCGGCCTACCGCCGGCGATTGATCGGCTCTCGACGGAACATCCCGTCTACAACCTCGCTGTCTCGCTGCACGCCGCCGACGACGAGCTCCGCACGCGGCTCGTGCCCGTGAACAAGGCGATCGGCCTGGCCGAGGTGATGGCCGCGGCCGACCGCTACTGGGAGGCGTCGGGGCGGCGGCTGACGTTCGAATACGTGCTCCTCGGCAAGCTGAACGATCAGCCGGACCATGCGCACCGCCTCGTGAAGCTTCTCGGTGGCCGGGCCGTGCTCGTGAACGTGATCCCCTACAACAGCGTGGCCGGCCTGCCCTACGCTGAGCCGACACAGGCCGATCGCGAGCGATTTCTCGACATCCTGCGGGCGGCCGGCGTGAACGTACACGTGCGCCGGCGGAAGGGGGCCCGCATCGACGCCGCCTGCGGCCAGCTCCGCCGCCTCGCCGCCCTGCCTACGGCCGGCGCAGGATCGTGATCGCGTCACCGAATCGCGGCACACCGATCGTGAAGGCGCCATGGGGCGTCTGCCACGGCCAGGTCGATTCCTGACGCTCGACCACGAGCCCGGCGGCCGCTGCCCAGCCGCGGACATCCCGGCGTGACACGTTCGACCGCCAGCCATGATCGTCTGCCGCGGCCGCGACGCTCGGCCGGCCACGCGGCCATAGGCGCCCGAAGAGTCGGGCCGCATGGGCCACGAACCCGGGCTTCGGCCGATCGGCATGGTGCAGCACCGCGGTGCCACCGGGGCGGAGGACGCGGCCGATCTCGGCGACGTAGCGACGGAACTCCTCGGGTCCGACGTGCACGAGGCAGTCGTAGCTCCACACCGCATCCACCGCACCGGTGAGATCGGCCGGCAGATCGGCCGCCGCGGAGAGGTGGGTGCGCAGCCGGCCACGGCCCACGAGTCGGTGCCGACACGCGTCGAGGCAGTTGGGGGAGATGTCGCAGAGCACGAGCACACCGGCGTGCACGATCAAGAGCTCGGACCAGCGGCCGTGCCCAGGCCCGATCTCGAGCACCGTGCCACCGCGAGCCATGAGGGAGTGATAGCGGGCCATGATGCCCGCCTTCCAGTCGTCGTACGACACACCACAGGCCCGCGCCTGGCCGTCCCATTCGTCGCCATCCTGCGACCAGGCATCGCGAAGATCCCACTGGGCAAGGTTGTTATCCACCGTGGTGGCGAGGCCCGACCGTGCGCCGGCCAGCGCCTGGTCGGCAGCTCGTAGCCGCGTTTCAGCGGCACGCCGCCACTGCGTCACCGGCGCACCGAAGCGGTGCTCCAGTTCCACGAGCATCGGCAGCCAACGCCGCGAAAGCTCCACCTTCACACGGGCGATCGCCGGCCAGGGACAGCTGGCCGCACCCGTGTTGCGCGGGATGCCAATCTCAGCGGATGCACGCAGAGCTCGTGAGTCGAGGCCCAGGAAGCCGCACGTCCGCTCGATCACCTGATCCGGATCGTGGGCGATCTCGTCGTGAAAGAGGACGAGTAATCGCTCCGCAGGGAGCAGCCGCTGCCAGATGTCGAGTGTGCGCACGTAGTCGGTGCGCAATTCGTTCGCCGGCTGAAAGCAGGCCGCCCGGAGGGCCTCTTCGGTCGGGTTGCCGACACCGGCGCGTTGCAGGTGATGGAGCCCGCCCGAGATCGCCCGAGTGACGGGATCTCGCAGGCTGAAAATCACCTTCATGTCCGGCATCATCCGCGCGATGTCTGCCACGGCACGTTCGTCAAGCGTCGCATAGGCCGGGGTAGAGTCGCAGACCAGCCGGTCGAGCGGGGCTCCATCGAAGACGGCCGCGTAATTTTCCCACGAATGCGCCGGAGGAAATCCGTGTCGCAACGCCCGCCGCACGCTGCGCTGGCGGTCGGGCTCCGCGGCGGCTGCACGGATGATCGCGATCGCCTGCGCCTGGCGAAACGCTCCCAGGGCCGGCTCCGCGCCATCCCAGTCGAACTGATGAAACTCCTTGATGCCGCACGCCCAGATCTGCGGGTGCCGCTCGAGCATCGCATGCAGCCACGTCGTGCCGGCACGCTGCGCGCCGATGCAGAGCACATCGGGCAGCCTCGGTGGCCCGGCGAAGTCGTCGAGTGCGTCGAGCTGGTCGCCCAGCCGTAGGGCCTCTGCGGGCGCAGGCAGTGGCCGAACCTCACCGCCGCGCGGTCCCACCCCAAGAGCCAGCACCGTCTCGGTCGCATTGAGCAGGATGGTCGTCGGCCCGTCGTCGCCGGCTGCGACAGGCACTGCCTGAGCGTCCGTGAAGCATGCTCCGGTGCGATAATGCACCACGTCGGCATGGCCATCCACTCCACGCAGGCCCGCACACTGCAGGAGATACAGCCCCGGTGGCAACGGCGCATGCACATCGAATCTCTGGACGTCCGCGAGGCAGCCGGCGTCGACCCACAGGCGAACCTGCCTCGCCTCGCTAAAAAATGGCGGCAGGAACCCGGCCTGCGGCCATGCCCGCACGAACGCCTCCATTCGAGCGTGGTCGAGCCGAGAGGAATTCGGTGCCTGATCGCCTGGGGCGCGCAGGTGCCAGTCCGCAAGCGTTTCCGGGAACACACCGATCGTCCGTCGGGCGGCGACCCGGCGATTGAAGTGCCAGTCGCCCAGAGCTGGTAGCTGTTCGTGAAATGGCCCTACCACGTCGTAGACAGCTCGACGAAACAGGAAGGCGATCGGTGGAAAGATGTTGTGTTCGGCCAGATCGGAGGCCGTGATCGACTCGACCGTAGGGCCAAACTCCACGCACTCGCGCCGCACATAGCTGCGGCCGTCCCACGTCTCATGGACGAGCCGGCTGCGGCCCACCGCCGCATCGTGGCCCGATTCGTGCATCCAGGCCAGCATCTGCTCCAGAAACTCCGGGCTCCACGAATCGTCGTCGTCGTGGATGGCAATCACATCGCCCGGCCCGGCCGCTATTCCAGCGTTGCTCGCCGCCTCCATCCCCCGCTGCCGATCGTGGTGGAGCATCCCGAGCCGACCTGCAAGCAGATGACGATAGGGGGCGACATCGGCCTCCACGAGATGAGCTGGACCACCGTCGTTGACGATCTGGAGGAACCACTTCGAATACGTCTGGGAGAGCACGCTTCGGATCGCGCGCGGGAGCATGTGAAGCCGCCAGCGGGTTCGCATCACTACGAGCACCCGCCCCCGATCCGGTGGCGGGGTCACCAGCGACCCGCCGGACGCTGCACCGAGATCGACGCCGAGCGCCTGAGTCGGACTCCGGTGGTGCCAGAGCCCAGGATCGACGAGCGCGGCCGCACCAGCCGCCCGGGAAGCGGCGTCTGCGAGTTTGCACCACGCCCCCATCGCGGTGAACGTAGCCAGCGGTTCCCGAAGCAGCGCGACGTGTCGAAACGACTGCAACGGCAGGCCCGCTGCATCGCGGTCTATCGCCTGTTGATGGTCGGCCCAAATGCGGAGTGCCCGCTCCCGTGGCATGCCGTCGCGGGCCCCGAGCGACGCCGCCACGTCCTCGGCATCGCGCACGAGCCGCAGCAGCCGCAGTTCACACCCCGTGCGCCGCGCGACTTCGCGCCATGCCGGAATGAGCAGGCTGGAGCGTGGATCTTTCACGACCCAATGCCCACACCGGTCGAATTCGGCGGCTGCAATCGCGACGAATCGCTCGATCATCGCCGCGGTGTCGGGCCATTCCAGCCAGCGGTTCGGCAGTGGGCCGGGAGAGGAGTGCCACTCACGGCCAAACCTGATCAGCAATTCTTCCTGGGCTCGCCAGACCTCGGCATGCTCCCAGTGACCGTGTGGATTCGCCGGGTGCTCCGCGGTGTCGACATGCTCGCCGAGGTTCAAGCCCATCGCGGCCAAGCCGCGGGCGACGAGCGACGTGCCGGAGCGGTGCATGCCCACCACGAGCACGAGCAGCGGTCTCGAATCACCAGGGCTGTACGTCATCCTGCAGTCAGCCGCCGACATCGCCGCCGGCTAGGCGAACCAGCCGAGGAGCAGCACGGCCGCGAGGACGAGGCCGAGGATACCGCCGAGCCAGACGGCCCAGTGGACCGTGGCGAAGCGGATCTCGGCGGGATCTTCGTGGTGCGTGGCGGCGAACACGAGGCTCGCAAGCGCCACCAACGGCAGGCCGAAGAAAATACCGGGCACGTGGTCGACGAGCGCGGCGAGCAGGATGGGGAAGATGGGGATCGTCGCGAGGAATGGAATCATGTCAGTGGCCTCCTTGCCGGGCGGCGGACGGAAACAGGTCAGGTTTTTTGAGGAGTGGATCGCGACTTGCGGTCGGCGTCGGTGGGCGTACCCAGCGGTCCGGCCCAGGCGTCGTAGATCACGAGCACGTTGAGCATGCCGGCGAGCATCGTGTAGAGCGTGCCGATGTCGAACCAGCGGCCGAGCCGGCGCTGCCAGTGCGACACCTGCTCGCCGCGAAACTGCTTGAGCGGCGGCCGGTCGAAGAAGTCTTCGGCGTCGATGTCCTGGTCGGCAGACGCGAGTCGGTCGGCATAGCCGCGCGACACGTATTGCCCGGCGACGAGCGGCGGCGCCATGAACATGCTGCCAAAGAGCGGCTGCTTCGCCACGCCGTGCAGCTGCAGCGCCTGCACGACCGCCGGCATCGCCACGAGGCCCGCACCGGCCTGGCAGACGAACGCCCAGCGCGTGTCGCCCGGCTTCCATGAGGCATACACGACCTTGCCTCCGCCGAGCCACATGCCGGCGAGAAACGTGCCGAGGATCGCCCCCATGAACAGCCGACCCTTGAACACGCGGCCCTGATAGAGATGCCCGAGCCCGGGCACGGCCCAGGCGAGCGCGGCCGCAAGCGCAGGGTTCCTGAGGTCGATGGCCGAGCCATCGTCAGGTGAAACAGCCACGATCCGCGGAGTTGATGCCTGCTTGTCGCGCGCGAGTGCCAAAACGAGTGTCGCTCCCTTGGCCTCCAAGTCTATGCGATCGTGCAGCCGATCCGAAACGGGCCTGGCGACCGCAGGATGATTCCGGGGACGCGCCGTTCCTGCTACGATCCCGACGACCCTCCAAGTTCGCCAACCGTCACAGTTCCATGCAGCGCCGCACCTGTCTCGTTGTCTGCCTGGCCCTCGTCGCTGGCTGCTCCGGCACGAAGGGGTCGGGCAAGAAATCGCGCGGCCAGGCCGGCAAGCGGCCGAAGGGGCCCAAGACGATGGGCAACCTGCTCGTCGAAGGCTACGTCGCCGACCTCAAGAACGGCTCCGTGGAAAGCCGGATCACGGCGGCCAAGGAACTTGCCGCCATGGGCTCGTCGGCCAAGGCTGCGCTCCCGGCCCTCAAGCCGCTCACCACGCACGCCGACGCGAACCTGAGCGCGGCTGCCACGAAGGCGATCGAGGCGATCGCGAAGTAGGACCGGCTTCAGCCTGTCACGGCACCGTGCCGCGCGCTATCCAAACAGCCGCCGCACGACCTTCACCCGCGGATGCACGGTCGGTTCGTCGCGATCGTCGGCCGGCATGTCGGGCTTGGGTGCCGAGGCATCCGGCGCGAGCTCCCGCCAGGCGCGTTCGATCGTGGCCGCATCCACCCGGTCGAGCTGGTCGCCGGCGGCGGCCACGAGTGCGAGATGCGCGAGCCGTGCCACCGTGCGCGGCATGCCTCCCGTGAATCGAGCGAGCGTCGCCGTCGCCTCGGGCGTGAAGGTGTCGTCCCGGCCGCCGGCGCGCACGAGTGACCGGGCGAGAAATCCGGCGACGTCTCGGGCGTCCCACGGATCGAGTTCCACCCGGACGGCGGCCCGCTCACTGAAGCCCGCCGGCAGGGCCGCAGCCCCGGCCGGGGTGGCAGTGGCCACGATGGCCACACGGGCAAACCGCGGCTCGGCGGCGCCAAGCAGGCGCCCGATCCCTTCGACGGCATCCGCCGGCGCCCGGTCGATGTCATCGAAGACGAGCGCCGTCGTGCGCTCCATGAGCGTGTTTTCACGCACCCGGTTTTCGAGCTTCTGCCAGGGACGGAGCGGCTCGAACCGACTGGCCGCATCCAACGGCAAGCGCTCGAACAGCATCTCGATCCAGCCCCCCGCGGACAGGCCGCCCAGCGACAGGAGCGCCGCTTCGGCGCCACGTCCGCCCAGCCGACGCACCGCCATCGCAGCCAGATGACTCTTGCCGCAGCCTTCCGCTCCCACGACGAGCGCGAATCGCTGCCGCTCGTCCACGAGCCACTCGAGCCGCGCAAGCGCCTCTTCCTGCGATGCTCCGCAGTAGAACGTGGCCGGCTCGAGCATGCCGTCGAAAGGTGCTGCGTTCAAACGCCAATAATCCCGTACCATGGCGCGGAGTCTACCGACTGCCATGATCCAGGTCAGGACGAAATGCCCCGCAGAAAACTGCTGGTTCGACGATCATGAGCGAACGCTTCTTCCTCGCCGCACCGCCCGCCGATGGCCGCGCCGCACTCGAGGGCGACGAAGCCCGGCACCTCGCCCGCGTGCTCCGTGCCAAGGTGGGCGATGCGATCGTCGTCTTCGACGGGCGGGGCGATGCCTGGCCTGCGCGCGTGGCGACGATCGCCCGCGACCGGGTGGGGCTCGAGGTCGGTCCGCCACTCGCTCGGGCCGCCCCGCCATTGCCGCTCACGCTGGCAGTGGCGCTCCCGAAAGGCGATCGGCAGAAATGGCTGGTCGAGAAACTCACGGAACTCGGCTGCGCGCGGCTCGTGCCACTCGTCACGACGCGCGGCGTGGCGGAGGCCACGCCGGCAGCAGTCGAACGGCTCGCGCGGGGTGTGATCGAAGCCTGCAAGCAGTGCGGCCGCGCCACGCTCCTGGAGATCGCGCCGCCGGCCACGCTCGCCGGGGTGCTCGCCGAGCGTGATCCCGACACGCTCTCCCTCGTGGCCGACCCCACCGGCGAACCGCTCGGCCCGCTGCTCGCCCGCCACGCGGGCGCCGTCCTCGCTCTCGTCGGCCCGGAAGGTGGATTCACGACGGAGGAGTTGGCCACCGCGACCGCTGCGGGCTGCCGCCGGGTCGCAGTCGCGCCGCACATCCTCAGAGTCGAGACGGCCGCCATCGCGCTCGCGGCAGGGGTCCAAGCAGCCAGTGCCGTTCATGCCCTACCACGGGAAAGGTTGTCCTAGATTGCCGGGGCGTCACACCGCGTTCCAGTGTCTGGCGGAATATGGGCGAAACCACCGTGCCGCGGACAGGACTCCGACGACCAGCAGCGCGATCGTGGAGGGCTCCGGCACGGCCGTCGCGGCCAGCCGATCGACGCCGGTGTTGTAGGCGGACTCGTCGGCAATGCCCCAATTGAGAACCACCAGGAAGGGGTCACTCGGCAGCGCGTTGAACGCAGCCAGGTTTTCGCTCTCGAGGCTGGCCCACAGGCCGTAGAGCCCCGCCGTGTCCGGATTCAAAATCTCCCACACGACGTGGTGATGTGATGTGAAGGGGGCCAGAAACAAGGGATTCGTGCCAGTCACGCCCGATGGCACGCCGAGGCTTCCGGCCGCCACCTGCGCACTTCCGCCCTGCGCAAGAATACTCAAGCTGGCTCCTGGGACGGGCAGAGGGTCGCCAGCCGTGGTCGCTGGGTTCCAGTACCGCAGCGGCCCTTGAACTCGAAGGCTCAGCCTGGTTCCCGACGGCAGCGTCGCAGCCTTGTCCCAGCCCGGCGTTCCGTCATTCGTGATGGAACCAAACTCATCGACGACGAACAACTCCTCAAGCGTGAAATTCCGGTAGACATCCGGCGTGACTGTGAGTTTGCCCGTGCCGGCGTCGAGCCCGACGCTGTATGGCGTGCCGTGGCAGAATCCGCGCTGTGGTGCCAGCACGGCACAGGCGAGCGTTGCCGCAATGATCAGCAGCGATCGAGCGGCGATCATGATCCGGGTGGTCATAGGGTGATCAAGCTCCTGACGTTGGATGATGGGAACAGAAAACGAACCGCGAATCAACGGTCGCGAGGCAGGCTGTCTGGCATGGCGAAATTCCGGTCGTCGGCGTTCGTCACGGCGGCAACCCAGGTCTGCACGCTGCCCATCGGGATGCATTCCACATGCCCGTCGAGGCACAGATAGTGGGCGTGACTGCCGTGCAGTCGATCCGTCGTCCCGGCCGCGGCCCCGCCCATGCCGGCCGGTACCACGACCTCTCCCGGATGGATTTCCAGCCGCACCCGCGACCAGACCCAGCCTGGCGTCGTCTTTTCGCGGGTGAGGTTCATCTCGCTGAACCAGTCGTTCGGATGGGCATGGTCGTTTTCAGGCGCCGGCCCCCGCCGCGGGGAGACCTCGAACGCGAAGATCGATCGTGACGTGGCGGCGACCTGCCGCAGGTTCGAGACGGCATCGGGGATATCCATGGTGACGTACGAGTTCACCATGTAACTCGTAGCCTTCACGGCGAGTCGCTCGCTGCCGCGGGCGTCGCTCGGGCAGATCCGCACCGCATCGCAACTCTCCAGCCATGGGGCTACGGTGTAGACCCATGACTGGGAGTTGCCCTGCGCGTCTTTGTCGTGGTCCGTCCGCGGCAATTTTCCCCGGTGGGCGTCGGTGTAGCCGAGCACCGCCAGGCCCAACTGCCGCAGATTGCTCGCGCACCGCGACCGGCGGGCAGCCTCGCGGGAGGACTGCACCGCCGGTAGCAGCAGCGCGACGAGTGCGCCGATGATGGCGATCACCACCAACAGTTCCACGACCGTAAAGGCCCGGCGACGATTCACGTCAGGAATTCCTTGCATGGACGGAAGGCCATTTGGTCATGCGTGCCGTCCTGGCAACGCACCGCGGCGGCGCATTCCAGCCCACGCCGCCCCGACGATACCGATGCCGGCGAGCACGAACGCCCCCGGTTCCGGCACCGGCGCCACCGTGACCGTGAGGCCGTACGTCGGAAACGCGGTGCCTGCCGCACCGAACGTCGCCGTCTCGGTCGACTGCGCCGCGTAGTTCGCCCCGCCCACGAACAGCGAATAGTCGCCGGGCGAGAGGTTCCAGAACGTCGTCGTCACGAACCCGTCGGCGACGCCGTCACCGACCAACCCCGGCGTCGAGCCGAAGTTTGTCGCCGAACCGTCGGCTGCGTAGCCCACGAAGGTGAAGCTCCGCAACGAGTCGGTCCGAGGATCGGCCGGCACGTCCGGCCAGTCCGTGAGACTGTTCCCGATCGACCACGCACCCAGCGCGTTGAGCGAT
>Ga0082207_1000267_pt1 | contig 30586 bp, 30 predicted proteins | sample LakMenEpi10Aug09_FD_71540 | JGI IMG/M metagenome (GOLD analysis project Ga0082207, IMG submission 71540)
TGCAACGACGCCAGGTTCAGCCCCTGTCCGGTTGCCCCACCCGATCGGCTGAAGAACCAGCCTGCCGCGATGACGCCGGCCACCGCGAGAATCGATAGCGGAAGCGTGGAGATGGCGAATTCCCGCGCCGTCAAACCCTCCTCGCTTCGCAGCCGAGACAACCCAAGGACGGAATGCCAAAGTGCGAAATAGGTAGCGAACGATAAGAGAATCGGTGCCGCCATCGAGATCGCCATCGTTGCTAACGGGACCCAGTTGATCGGCTCGCGACCCCCTTCAAGCAATCGCTTGAAGATCACGACCGCCGCCATCGGCAATAACACCAAACCGCACAAACGAGTCCACTCGACCGCTCGGTCGGATACGCCCGACTCTGCACCAGGCATGATCGCCGCTAACAATGACGACATCTCTTCCGGGCGAAACCAAGCGGGGACCCAAATCACCAAACCGCCCGTCGCGGCCGCCGCGAGATGTTGCCAAACACGCGATCCTGGCCCGACCGGATCGTTCCTCCCGATCTGCTGCTGATCCTCACGCCCGAAATGCCAAGCCGAAAGGAGAAAGAACGTGATCACCGTTACGACGGGAAACAGGACCCAAGCGATCGCGACGGCCAACGCCACTGCAAGGTATCCCGGGAAAAACATCATCCACCATCCCCCAGCGAAACGTGATTCCAACAGCCGCCGACCCGTCCGGTGATCCAATCCGCCGTGCGGAACACCGACGAATGCCACCAACATCGCCGCGATCGAAAGCGATAACCACAAGTCGGGTGCACCAAATAGCGATAGCGCCACCAACAAGACCGAGCAAATTGCGAGGTAAGCCCATTCAAATGGCACGGCGATACTCGGGGTAAAATGAGGCGGTCCCGGCGACCGTCGCCCCGTAGAGAGACGGGCGCCCCAGACTCCGCGATCGATCAGACCGTTGCGGGGGAGTAAGACTCGGCCGCTTCAGTACGCTTGCTCTTGGCCCGCGCGATGAAATAAATCAACAACCCGAAGCCCGCCTTCGCCGTCATGTCCGCGATCGCATAGCCGACCTGCAAACCGACGATCCCGCTCGGATCGACGTTGCCACCCGCCTTCGCCTGCAACGCCGTCATCGTGCCACCCATCGCGTATGCGATCGGGTAAACGGCCCAAGTGATCAACAGCACCAGACGTGCGATCTCGATCAACTTCCTCGCCGCCGGCGGCTGGGTGTCGAGCGAGGCCGTCAGTTCGGTCCAGAGGAGATAGAGGATGTAAAAGAAGGGGATCGAGGAAAGCGCACCCCAAACGACCCGCGACGACCACCCCTCATGGGCCGAAATCACTTCGCCGGGATAACCCAACGCGATCATCAACGCCGCCGCGATGACCAACCGGGTCAACAGCGATCGGGACTTGTCGGCCGATAACCTCAACACCGCGACCAGCTCAACCATCAACAAAGGGACGGTCAAAATCCAGTCGGCGTATCGATAAAAGTCATTAAACGCCGCACCCGAACCCTTGTAACCGTCGCCCGACAGGGCGTATGCATCCTGCCACGAATGCCGGATCATGAAGTAGTGGTAACAGGCGATCGTGACAACCAAACCGCTGACCATCAGAGCGGGCCGATACGCCTCATCGACGGACGAACGGGAGAGAAACAGAAAGATCGCGGCAGCACCCATCGTCGCTACGGTCATCGAAAATATGTTGTCGACGATTGAGTACTGAAAGACCGACAGGTCCGGCATGGCAGCCGCGAGCATGAACATCGAATCAAGCATGGTAGTGATTCCTAAGGGAACGGGTTGGAAAAGACACAAACTCCCAAGAATCGAACCGATAACCACCATGAAAAGCTGACATTCTTAGGGAGCACTGGGCAACTATACGGCGGCGTCAATGCGCACTCATGGTCCGTAAGCAAACCGCCTCGGCAAAGCTTCAGCAGATGCCACTCCGGCACCAACTGCCGCGGCAACTCGGCCTAGAAATCAAAGCCTGGGCAAACTGGGGGCTATGCGTTCCGGCCAGTAAGCCCGCGGAACGCTGGAGACGTTCGCACGCCAGCGTCTGAACTGCGGCGATCAGAAAACCCTTAGAACCGCTTCCCCGGCCCCAAAAGTGCGTTGTCGTTCTAACGGCGACGTAAGTTTTTTTGCTGCCGAGTCATTCGATAGCGGAACGGCGCAAGCCGTCCGGTAAACCTCGCCCCTTCACCGTAGGGCTACACCTCGCCCAGCCTCGATTTGCATCTGCGTAAGCGTACACGACCCTAGTGGACTTAATCGCAAGGGGGGGGCAATTACATACGCAACCATTGGGAAGCCTTGCATGTGTTTGTCAATGATGGAGCGCTTCCGATCGACAACAATCAAGTCGAGCGGTTGATGAAGCGGATTGCGGCCCCAATCGAGTCCCATTGATGCTCGACGTCAGTTGGGAAATCGACGACGGCCTCAAAACCGTCACCAAAACCTTCTTTCCCCCTTCACCAAAGTCGACAGCGAAGAAGACTACCGCCGCGCCTGGGAAGAGTTCGAAAAATGCTACCAAAGCGAAGTTTCCAGTGACAAGCTTCCAGTTTCCAGCGAATACTGAGGCACACAATGGACGACTTCTAGCGTCACTGGAGGTCTGAATGGGCGACAGTCGACCGACCCAAGCTTGGAACAAGGCTTTTGGTGTCCGGGACTTACGATTGGCACGGCTTATGTTCCGCGATGTCAATGGCACTGAAAAGTCGGGGATAAATTGAACGAAACCAGCATTTTTTGCGTAGTCCGAACTGTCCGCTCACTTTTGTTGTCCAACTTGGGGGAGAAGTCGCTATCCCGTTGTTGCTTCGTAAACGCTGGTCTATACTTGGTTTATGCAAATCACCTCATTTGCGACCCCAGGATTCCGCCTCGACGTTTCGGCCCTAGTTTCCTAAGAGTCAAATTTTCCGAGGTCGTTTTTTCCGAGCTAATTAGTCTTCTATGTTCCAGTTGATCCACTTTCCGGCTGAGGCGTTACCCGATGTACGGGCTCTTATTCAGCTGACCAATGATCAATTAAGTGGTCTCACGCGGCTCCTGAATACCAAGGATGCTGCTCCGCCGATCGAACAGTCTTTTGAAGACGAGGTGCGAAAAGCTCTGAACGTGTCACCCGCAATTGCTGAGTCAATCATTCGCGTCAGTGCAATCCTGCAGGGGATGGATTTAAGCGAAGACAACGCAGCCAAAGTGATCAGTGATTTCGAGCAACTAGTAGAATCGGCCGCTACATCGGAAAAGCAGGAGTTGTTGGACTCGATCAACAGCAAACGCTCGTTACTCCAGGCCATCGCGAAGCGTACTCCGGCAGTTACACGCGAGTTAAACGTTCGTCGTATAGGTGCAGGGACTCAGCCAGGAATTCATTCAATTCGTACGATCGTTCAACTACGCCCACTGTTCGAACGAGATGAAGATAACACACCGATTGAAATTGAATGCCTGATTCCAGCAATGACATTGGAGTTGAAATTCAGCAAAGATGACCGAGAGCACTCGGCAACGTTCAGCTTGAGTGAATCCAAACTTGATGAGTTGATTGAATCGCTGGAAGACGCGAGAAATAAATGGCAACTATTGCACCAGAAGTACTCGGATAAAATTTGCCGTTAGGAAAACGATGAGCACAGCAAATATCCCCAAGGCACGAACTGCGAAGTCCTACGCTCAACTTGCAGCAAACGCTGGGGTTGACTTGAAGCAGGTAGGTAGGTGGAATGATCCGTTCCGCGAAGTTGCTTCTGAGCCTGAGGATTTGCAACTCCACGTAGTTTCCGAATGGGTAGCCCATTTGATTCCATCGCATGCTGCTGGCCTTGAGTGGCATACAAGCGATCCGACGAAAGCGGCTTCAATAACTGTGATAGATGTCACCGGCGCACATCGGAAAAGCAAGCATACTGGCGTCGCACTAATTATTGATGCCAAGGCGGTTGACCGATGGGATTCAAAGCTTGTCGATATGGCGAGTTTTCCAGGGGTTGTCGTATTTAGAACTTCCGGGACCGATACTCAACAAAAGCTCACTCAACGTACGAAAAAATTCTTTGCAACAGCAAACGTACCAACAGTCAAAGTGCTAACGACAGCTAAGAACAGGGTATTGGAAACAGATAGGAGATCTGCCGAACCCCAGGCCGCGTTTGATCATAATCAAGTAATGGTATTTTCAATTACAGGTTGTCTAACCTCTCGCGACGATAAGCATGCCGTCCTGAATTGGTTTGGCGGAGATGAACTAAAAGTTCGTATCAAACAGATGTTTGGTGCTTGGAAAGATCTTTCGCCAGGTGATTGGTTCAAAGCGGTGATTCTACGTTGCCCTAATGGAAATGTTGTTCAAGCAATATTGCAAAATCGAACTGATCCACCACGATACCTAGACGAAGAGGAAATTGAGTCTGCGTTCTCGCGAATTAAGCCGGCCAAACTAACGCCGATGGAATAGTCACCTGGAACCATCGGATGGCAAACGCAGCGACAATCTATTTCTTGGACGTGGGACAAGGCACTAGTCAGGTCATTCATTTTGAGGATGGCTCTGTTGTGATCCTCGATTGCGGTAGATCCGCGACAACACTGCTCGATTTGCTCCGCTCGATAAAATTTGACCGCATAAAGGCTCTTATTTTGTCGCATTGGCACGACGACCACATTGGCGGCACACCAGCGGTATTGGATTCTTTTGTTGATCTAATCGATCATGTCTATATCCCTCAAGATCGCCCTGCACCGAAAATACTTGCGAATGCAGTGTTTGCCAAAATTGAGGAGATGAGTGAGAATGAGTCGAAGTTCTATGTGAATTTTCTAGTCCGCTCAGGGCCAGAGCGAGGTAAACTTCATCCTCCGCTAAGCGATACCTCTCGTGCGACGTTGTCGGTGGCGTTTCCCACGGCGGTGCAATCATTGCATGCCCAGTCGCAAACTGATGTTAATCAAGGCAGCGGGATCCTAGTCGTTGAATGTGGTACGAAGCGTGTACTTTTCCCCGGAGATGCAGGCCATTTTGCTTTCGAGACACTGAAGCGTCGCTTGGGTGCTGGGAATAGGCTAACGTGCGACGTTACTGCCGCTCCTCATCACGGAGGCAAGCTATCCAGCTCAACAGTTCATACTCCAGGCCATGCAAATGTCTATGAGTGGCTATACAGCGAAATAATTGATGCACGAGTGTCCGTATTTAGTGTCGGATCGTCTAACTCACATGGTCACCCGCTTCAATCGCACATTCAGGCGGCACGTAACAATGGGTCGCACGTTTTGTGCACTCAAATGACAGATCGGTGCCACGCGAGTTTATCGTCAATCGCTCCAATTCTTCTCTCGCCAACAAATCATCCAGCCTCCTGCAGCAGATCCGGCGTGGGTTGTGCCGGAACAATCGTCGTCGATATCGACGAATCGACAGTCGGGATTCGTCGTTTTGCAGAGCATCAGGATCTGGTAAGTAAGCTGGCCACTGAGCAAACCCCTCTCTGCCGGCCATCGGCTGTGGTTTGAGTTCTCTCTCTCCATGTAATGCTTGTGCAGTGCTACAATTACAGCCCCTGCAGAGGGGATTGGGTTCGCTTTCAAACCCGCTTAATCGCTAGAGTCGAACTGGCCATCCGGTCGAGGCTGATTTATTGATCCTTGACGGACAACAACGGATGACTGAAGTGGACCCCATTGTTCGGACCACGGGTTTGGATAGAAATCCGTGTATTTTTTGAGCCGCGAGCCGTCCGGTGAACCTTGAACCTTAACCGGAGGGCTTGCGCGGTAATGCTTACAGGATCGTTGAGAAAGCTCTCGTCATAGACTCTTGCTGCGAACGAGCAATATCAAGCTCATTAGCGATTCGTCTCCAGTTTGAGACCGCATCCCGTACCCTATCGATGATCTGATCGGCGCGTTGAGAATCAATACGAAACATGCGGGCAACACTACGTACCAAACCGATATCAAGGGCGTTATTCGCCTGGTCGATGTTGAGCGACAATCCTATGCCATGAGGATCTGGATTAAGGTCAAATGCCGGCGATAGCCTCCATCCTTCCCTCGTCAGAAGGAATCCATGATTTCTTAGATGGTCATCAGTATTGTGAATCGCAATAGAAAAAACGATTCGACGCCAAAGCTCCTCTAGATCCTTATCAACCTCCTTCTGGTTCTGAATGATCCAAGTAGCAATGTCCAGATAGCTAACGCCGGTTGAACCATCAGAACCGTCGCTGTGGCCAAGCATCGTCATTGCCGAGGCAAAATGCAAACGCTTTCGGCTTCCGTCGACATCAACTCGATCGAACCTTTTACACAAAAAAGTTCGGTGCTTCGTTCCATACGACTCAAGCTTGGCTTCACAGACCGTCAGGCCGCTTTGTACCGCAAGCCGGTTTGCCACCATCTCCCAAGCGGAGATGTCTCTAGGATCGGATCGGCCAGGAAATTTCGCGATCCATAAGTGTTCATTTTCATCAAGGACTCCTGCCTTGGGGCGTGCTCCACCAAGCGAGGATCTTCGACCCAAACCCAATCTGCATAAACATAGATTTTGCGGCTCATGGGCTCTGCTCCGATTTGCGCCTCGCCTTGAGCAACTCGATATCCGCAAGTTTTCTGCCAAGCTCGTCGTCCGAAGCGAGTTTGACTAGATCATTTTCCAGTTTCAAAGCGACGAGAACTTGGAGCAACACAGCTAAAGAACTGTTGGCATCTCCTTTTTCGAGGTGGTAGAGCGTCGAACGGCTGATCCCAGCTCGCTCGGCCACTTGGCCCGTGGTGAGTTTCCTGCGTCGTCGCGCCAGGCGCAGGTTCTCTCCGAGTTGTTCGAGCAACCGCTGATGCTTTGGAAACAGGACAGGACGCTGCCTAGCCATTGATCGATACCTTGTACAAAAAACTGCTTTTTGTGTTAAGTATAGATCAAATTAGATGGAAATCCAGAAGCGATAGCCAAACCACCTGATCGGCTAGACGGTGGCTTTGGCCATCGACATTTCTTCCTGACGCAGTTCTTCGATCAGAGGCCACAGTTCATCGACCTCATCCTTGAAAAGGTTTCCGATAAGGATATCGGTGATCAGATGTTTCTTGTCCGGGTGTCTGCGAACCAGTTGGCCAAAGTTCAGGCCATCGTAGAAAGCCCGAACTAAGTTTCGCATACGATCCATCGCTTTGCGATACTCTGGTTCCCAAGCTCTCAAGCGGGTCTCGGAAGGATCGTTGACGTCCAGGGCATCGGCGATCGCATCGCCGGCCATCTGAGCAGACACCAGTGCAAGCAACACACCCGATGAGTAGAGAGGATCTAGGAATCCAAACGCATCCCCAACGAGCACCCATCCGTCACCAGCTCCTTGTCGGGCTTTGTAGGAATACTCTTTCATGATTCGATATTCGCCAACACACTCAGAACCGGCGATGCGCGGCTCAACCCCAGGGCAACGAGCGACCTCTTCGTGGAAGATCTTTTCAGGATCCTTTGTCTCACGGTTCTTAAACAGATAATCGTAATCAGCAACGACCCCGACGCTCACGATGTCATCATGGAGCGGGATGTACCAGAACCAACCTTTCTTTCCTTGGGTCTGGATGACGATCGTACCACCTGCATCGAGTCCAGGCTCACGCTTGGCCCCTTTGAAATAAGACCAAACAGCAGCCTTCTTCAGTTCGGGATCCCACTCGCGTAGGTTCATCCGGTCGATCAGTAGCGACGACTGGCCAGAGGCATCGACGACGACTTGGGAATGAACCACTTTGGCCGGCTCGTCCCCGATCTTGACCTTCACCCCAACGACTCGATCCCCTTCTCTCAGGATATCCAGCACGCGGGCACCTTCGATCACTTCGACTCCGTGCTCCCTGGCGTTTTCCATCAGGAGCTGGTCGAATTCGCTGCGGAGGACTTGCCAAGTCTGAGAGCGCTCATGGGGATCATACTCCTCGAAGCGGAACGGTTCGGACAGTTTGCCGTGCTCGTTGATAAACTGAACGCCATACTTTTTGGTGAAATGGCTCGACTTCATCTTGTCCAAAAGTCCGATTCGTTTGATCGTACCGTGGCAGAACGGGATCAAGGATTCGCCGACGTGGAAGCGTGGGAAATGATCTCGCTCGAAGACCGTGACTCGGTAGCCTCGTTGGGCGAGTATTGTGGCTGTGGCACATCCAGAAGGCCCACCGCCGATGACAATCACATCTGGTTTTTCAACGGACTGGATCATGACTAAACCTACCTTGGGTGATCTGCTTGAATCGTTTCGGTTGCAATGGGAACGCCTAGCGGTCGGATTACCAATGGCCGCTTGGAGGTTCGTGAGGTTCTCGGGACTTCTGGAGCAATCTGCACAACGCGGTGCAGTCTGCCGCCGTCAAATGGCCTAACTGCGAAATGTGCAACGCCTTGACAGGTTCCTGAAGTTTTTCCAGCAGCTCGAGTCCTTCGGGAGTGATTTCAACCAGAACCGTCCGTCGATCCTCCTGACTTCGCAACCTGCTTACCAGTTTGCGTTCTTGGAGCTTATCGAGCATCCGAGTGATATCGGGTGCTCGGGAGATCAGGCGCTGGGAGATCTGGAGGGTCGGGACGGCTTTTGGACTTGCTGCTTGAAGGATCCGCAAGACGTTGTATTGCTGGGAGGTTAAATCCCAGCTCTGAAAAAGTTCATCTTCGAGCGCCTTGAGACGGTCGTACGTTCTCCAGAGCGAGAGATACACCTCCTGCTGCTGAGAATCGAACTTGCGTTTCTTGGCCTCGGACTGAGAACTCATCGAGTTATATTAGTCGTCCAAACAACTATTGTCCAGACAGAAAAACACCGTTTTTTCAGCAGTAATTGGCGTTTTCTGGATCTCAAGGGCGCCTTGGCCGATCACTTGGCCATTTCGATGTCTGGCAAGACCCAGGATCGGTCGAAATAAGCTTGGGTCGGCCCATAGAGCCGAAAGTAAGCGAACCAGCCTTTGCCAGGTAAAGTCTTGATCCAGTTGCTCTCGGGCTTTCCGCTCGGAGCCGCAGGTCCAAAATAAAGATCAACGCTACCGTCTGGATTTTTGACGATGTCGTTCCGCGAAGACCGGTCTGGCTGAACCCCTGTGTCTACAAAACAGCGTGTCTCGTTGTCGTAAACCGTAACGGACCAGAACTGCGCGACCGGTGCGTCCTTGGGAACTCTCAGGTGATAGGTGTTGCTCCCATTGAACCAATTGCCTTGACTATCTTTGGTAGATTCAAGGTACAGTTGGCCAAACCCGACCGTTCGCCCCATCATCCCGACGGACACCCCCACGGCTTCATAGAACCACGACGTGCGCTCGTCGATTTGAGTGTGATGCTCAGCCTCCTGGTTGGTTTCCTTGAGGAAGAGCGAAATGTCCCAATGCTTGCCTGGCCATACTTTCGCTCCTGCGAATCGTTTTTCGTAAGCGATCGTCCGAGCCATGACCTCACCGGTTTGCGCTGCATCGATGAGAATCTTCTTTTGCCTATCGGTGGGCTCGAACGGTTTGCCCTTCTCGATCCCCAACGGCTGAAGCATCCCCATGATCATCCGATCTCGCTCGTGAACAGGTTCTTCGTTGATGATCTTCGAGAGCCCTTCCCAGAACGCAAGTCCCCGAGGTTGCACACCACTCCACTTGCGGCCATTGGGTGACACGTGGCGAGTAGGACTTGGGTTTTGGCGCTGAGAGTAAGGGTAGATCTTCAGTCCATCGATCAGCGCTCGAGCTTTCGCGGGATCTGGATCCAGCGCTCGGTGAGCTGACCAAATATTCACCGTTGGCGAACGGAAGACGTAATAACCTTCGGGCTTCATGTCTGGATCATCAGGTCCGAGGATCAGATACTTACCACCGGCTCCTTTATCTGGCCCAGTTTGTCCCGAATCGGTGATAGGACGTTGCCAGAAGTCCGTGCACCCACCGGCCGTGGCACCTGCAGGAACCTCCAGAACCAGTGGGCCCGTTTCCTTCAGATTGGGAAACGCCATGATGTAAGGAGTCGTTGCGTTGGCCGTGAGGAGCCCGAGTTTGTCTTGGAACGTAACGTAGTCCACATAGTCGCATTTGCCGGCACCGAACTTCGTCAGATGCTCGCTTTGCCACTGCTGCATGGCCATCAGCGGCAGGGCCCAAAGGTAAGCCTGACAAGCGCGCTGATAGTCGATATCGTCAAAGACCCTTTCGGCCGTAGCACCTGCCGGGTACCCATTCTCCAACTCGATTTTACCAAGTCGGGTTTGGATACTTCCGGTCGTTGGCAACTCTTGGGCAAGCACGGTTGTCGATGCCCAGGTGCTCAGTGACATGATCGCAAGGGCAATTGAGTGCTTTGAATATCTCATGGGTGTTTAACTTTGCTCATTAAAATGGGAAGGTTTTCGGCGCTTACTGCAGATCCATACGGGAAAAGAGTCTCCGATAGCGGGATCCTCTAGTCAAGTTAAATCCGCAAATACTCTAGCAATCTGGCTGTTTGTGCAGGAACCCGAAGCAAACCCAGCACAGGTATGGAGTAGCTTTACTCGAGAGCCTGCCTGGCAATTATCCTCTCGCCTGGCATCTGCTTGGCCAAGCTCTCAATTCGGTCAACCTTGTCAACACCGTCAAAAAGACCGCTCATGAACACTGATAAACGCTCATGCAGAACCCGATAAAAAGCACAGGCCCAAACACAGGATCGTGGGGAGCTTGGTTCAATTCCTCGCCGTTGGCTGCGGGTTAAACGAATGTTCACCAATGCGAACAGTGTCGATGATTTCTCCGAAATCATCGCATGCGCCAGAGCATTTGAATCAATGCAAAACAAATGTATCAAGGCCGATAGCTGCAGCAGTAGCGTGTGGATTCCTCTGTATGTGGTTTTGGCTGCTATGATGTATGCCTGATCCCTAAGAGCACTCCAGAAAAACAAGGACTTCGTCGATGAAGTTGTTCATCCAGCACAAGAATCTTCTCGCCATATTCATCGCGATCGGTTCAATCGGCTCGCTAAACTTAAGTTCCCAAGCCGATGATTGGCCGCAATGGAGAGGTCCCCAGCGCAACGGCACTTGGGAGGAAACCGGTATCGTCGAAAAACTGCCACCCGGCCAGTTGCCTTATGCGTGGTCCACACCGATCGGCCCGGGTTACTCAGGGCCCACCGTTGCACAAGGCCGCGTCTATGTGATGGATCGCCAACCCAAAGAACGCCAAGCGACCGAACGCATCCATTGCTTGGACTCTCAAACCGGTAAATCGCTCTGGGTTGTCGAGTATCCAGCCGAGTATCGAATCAGTTACACCGCTGGTCCACGCGCGAGTGTTACGATCGATCAAGGCAAAGCCTACTGCGTCGGTGCCATGGGACACTTCCACTGCCTAGATGCTGCAACCGGTGAAGCGATTTGGAAAAAGGATCTGCAAAAGGACTACGATATCCAAATGCCTATCTGGGGGATCGCAGCCTCTCCGTTGATCTACGGGGATCTCGTGATCCAGCAAGTCTGCGGATCGGCGGATGCTTGCATGGTCGCCTTTGACAAGCTCTCAGGCAAAGAGATCTGGAGAGCCTTGAAGGATCGAGGAGCCTATTCGTCCCCGATCCTGATTCGTCAAGCAGACCAGGACGTTCTGGTATGCTGGACTGGCGATAGCCTCACAGGACTCGATCCAAAGACCGGAGCCGCCCTCTGGACACACCCTTTTCCCCCATCGCGCATGCCGATCGGAGTCGGTGATCCGGTGCTATCAGGGGAACAGCTCTTTGTCTCGTCGTTTTATGATGGGTCGCTGATGGTTCGCGTTCCTAAAGACAAAGTCGCTTCGGAGGTCCTCTGGCGCGCAGTTGGCCCTGACGAGCAACATACCAAGAGTCTTCATGCGATGATCGGCACGAGTATCGTCCGCAACAACCTCGTCTTTGGCACCGACAGCTATGGTGAATTCCGTTGCCTGGACGCTCTTACCGGCCAGCGCCTTTGGGAAGACACGACGGCAGTGCCACGTGCTCGCTGGGCGACAATCCACATGGTTTCTCAAGCCGACCGAGTCTGGATGTTCAACGAACGAGGTGAGTTGCTCATTACCAAACTATCGAACGAGGGGTTGCAGATCCTATCTCGAAGCCAACTGATTGCACCGACTCGCGATCAATTGGGACAAAGAGGAGGCGTGTGCTGGTCCCATCCAGCCTATGCCGAAAAGAGCATCTTTGCCCGCAACGATCAGCAGATCGTGCGGGTATCGCTCGAAGAAAAATAATCGCAAGATCGAACGCTTGGGAGAGAACGGGCTTTGAAGCAACTACTGCGTAGCGTGCTTCTTGGGCTTGTAAATCTCAGTAGCCGTTCCGAAATGAACCTCGCCGGCATTCATGAGCGTCTCGCTCAATGTCGGATGCGGATGGATCGATTCGGTCAAATCCCGAACCTCGCAACCCATCTCGATGGCAAGCACCGCTTCGGCAATCAACTCACCAGCCCCCGAACCGACGATGCCACATCCAAGCACCCTGTGGGTCTTGGGATCCACCAACCATTTCGTCAGTCCATCGGTGCAGCCCAACGCTTGAGCCCGTCCACTGGCGGCCCACGGATAAACTTCGATGTCCACTTCGATCCCTTCCTTCTTGGCCTTGTCCTCCGTCAGACCAGCCCACGCGATCTCCGGATCGGTAAAGACCACCGCTGGAATCGCCTGCTTATCAAACGAAACATTGCGGCCTAGGATCACTTCGATGGCCACCTTGGCCTCATGACTAGCTTTGTGAGCTAACATCGGTTCGCCTGCGATGTCCCCAATGGCCAAGATATGCGGGTCGGCAGTCCGCTGCTGCTTGTCGCAGACCACAAATCCGCGCTGATTTAATTGAACATTGGTGTTTTCCAGACCAATCCCATGAGTGGCAGGACGCCGTCCTACGCTCACGAGAACTCGATCAAAACGCTCATGACCAAACTTGCCTGGCCCCTCAAAAGTAACCTCCACTTGGTTGTCAACTTCGGCAACCGAGCCAACCTTGGTGCTCAAATAGATGCGATTGTCAAAAAGCTGTTTCAATCGTCTTTGCAAGGGTGCTACCAGATCTCGATCGGCTCCGGGTAAGAGCGTATCGGTCCACTCGACGACACTGACTTGGGATCCAAGGTGCGCGTAGACTGTCCCCATTTCCAAGCCGATGTATCCACCGCCGATGACCAACAGCTTTCCGGGAATATCGGCTAACTTGAGCGCCCCGGTCGAATCCATCACTCGCTCCGAGCCGATCTGGAAATTCTGCGGCATCGCGGGAATACTCCCCGTGGCAAGCACGCAGTAATCGAACGTCAGCTTACCTCCCTCTGGAATGCTCGGATCGGTGCCTTCGAGGATCAGCGTCGTCGAATTCTCAAAGCGACCTCGCGCTCGGATGACTGTAACGTTCCGCCGTTTTGCGAGTTGTGCAAGTCCGCCGGTGAGGGTATCGATGACCTTCTCTTTCCGAGCCCGCACTTTATTGATATCGACCTTGGGTGAGCCGAACTCAACCCCCCAACCGCTTGTGAGTTGATGGGCTTCATCGATCACTTTGGCAACATGCAAAAGCGCCTTGCTAGGAATGCAACCTCTTAAAAGGCATGTCCCTCCTAGCTTCGACTCGCTCTCGACGATGACGACTTGTTGCCCTTCATCGGCTGCAAGAAAAGCCGCCGCGTATCCGCCAGGACCACCACCTAAGACGACGATTGGAACGTGCATTTGAGATCAGATAAGAGGGATTCTAAGGGGGAATTTAATGAACGAGGCTCGTTTCGACGAATCGAACGAGCCTCGTAGCTTCTCGATAAAATTATAATCGGGAGGAAACCCGATCGGTGATTAACGCGACAGGAATTCGACCACGATATTGGCATTGACCGGTAGCGAGATATCGCTTGGTCCAGGAGCGCCCAACATCGTTGCTCTGAGTCCTTCGGTATCCAGAGACACCCATTCGAGTGGAGCTGGCGGGTTGTTGGCGATGATACCTCGGTAGAGGTTTCGCACCGCTTCGCTACTTCGAATCTCGATCACATCGCCTGGTCTCAGAGAGAACGAAGGGCTGGTTACCTTGACTCCGTTGACCTTAAAGTGACCGTGGACGATCCCCTGGCGTGCTTGCGGGCGAGTCTTGGCCAGCCCAAGTCGACGGACGACGTTGTCCAATCGTCGTTCGCACAAGAGCAATAGCGTCTCGCCGGTGTTACCTTTCTTACGAACTGCGTCGTCAAAGTAACGGCGTAGTTGTCGCTCGCCGAGCCCATAGTAATACTTGATCTTTTGTTTTTCGGCCAAGGCGGTGCCGTAGTTACCGGATCGGCGGCTACGTGGGTGCATACCTGGCGGATTGTCTTTCCGCTTTTCAAATGCGCGGACGCAACCGGCGCTCTCATAGAGCAATGCGCCAAAGCGTCGGTTGACGCGGGCTTTGGGTCCTGTGTATCGCGACATGCGAATATCCTGCAAATAGGACGGCTCAGTCGGCACTCTTTGCTACACCGCAAAGGTCTGCTGGCCAGGGGATCTTGGTGAGTGAAGGTCGATCTTGCGACGATTCGCTACTAGCTAACCCGAGCAAATCCGTAAGGATCGCTCGGTCATGCACTGCACGAATCGTTTTGCAAGTCGTTTTGCAAGTCGATTTGCAAGTCGTTTGCAAATCTCTTTGCAAGCGTTCAAGGATCGCAATCGAAAATTGCGATCGGGAATCACCGAGGGACAAGGCCCTCAAAGTCGCTGCTCTGGAAACTACTTGAGTTCGACAGTCGCACCGGCTTCGGTGAGTTCCTTCTTGATCTTCTCAGCATCGTCCTTGGAGACTTGCTCTTTGATCTTCGAAGGAACACCTTCGACCAACTTCTTGGCATCGATCAAGGACAAGCCTGTGAGGTTCTTGACGACCTTAACAACATCGAGCTTCTTATCGCCAAAGGCGGTCAAAACGACGTCGAATTCGGTCTTCTCAACCACAGCAGCAGCACCGCCGCCACCGTCTGCTGGAGCGGCCATGACAACTGCGCCACCGGCGGCAGCTTCGATGCCATGGACATCCTTTAGGTAATCGCTGAGTTCCTTGGCTTGCTTGAGCGTCAGACCAACGATCTTTTCGCCTAGGTTCTTGATATCTTCCGCGTAAGCGGTTGCTGACTCGGACATTCTAACATTCCTCTATAGTAAAAACGGACAAACGAATTGTTTAGGAAACCGACAAACGCCGAAGGTTCCCTGCTCCAGGTCTTGCGACCGGGATTGTTCTATTAGCCTTCGGAGCCTTCTTGGCCTTCGGAGCCTTCTCGGTCTTCGACCATCTTCTTGACTTGACCGGCGATCTTGCGAGCCGGACCGACGAGTTGACCAGAAAGGGTGCTTCCGGGCGAGAGAATCTGACCCAAGAGCATTGCGATCTGCTCTTGGCGATTCGGCCACTTGGCAACCTTCTTGACTTGTGCAGCGTCCATGGCTTCTCCATCCATGACGCCACCTTTGATCTCGAGCTTCGGGAAGGCTCCCGAATCGACGAGCTTGGTGACAGACTTGACCAAGGAGACGAAATCTTCGCCACCCCAGATGATCGCCAAACTGCCGGTCTGATCATCAAACGCCGGACGAAGCGAAGAGCCTTCGGTAGCCATGGCAGCAAGCGTTCGCTTGACGACCATCAAGCTCAAGCCTTTTTCCCTGAGCGCTTTGCGGATCGCATAGTTTTCGTTTCCAGTCATTCCAACGATGTTGGCGACCATTGCATCATTGACCCCATCAAGGCGGCCAGAGATGTCTCGGGAGATCAGTCTCTTTACAAATTTGCTCATGTGCTCACCAATTCCTTAAGCCGACACGCGGACGCTAGGGGTCATCGTTGCGCAAATCGCGATCGACTTGATGTAAGTACCTTTGACTGCGTTTGGTTTGATCGACTGCACGTAGGAGATAAACGCTCCGATGTTCTCGACCAATTTGTTTGCATCGAAACTCAGCTTTCCAACGACCGCATGGACGTTCGAGCCTTTGTCGTTTCGGAACTCAACCTTACCCGCTTTGTATTCTTTGACGACTCGTGCCACGTCGTTGGTCACAGTGCCTGATCGAGGCGAAGGCATCAAGCCACGTGGACCGAGCAACTTACCGAGCGGCCCGACCATCCCCATCATGTCTGGGGAGGCGATGCACACGTCGAAGTCGAGCCAGCCGTCTTTGATCCGCTTGGACAGATCGTCCGAACCGACTGCATCGGCTCCAGCGTCTTGGGCCTCTTTTGCCAAATCTCCCTTGGCAAACACAATAACGCGTTGGGTTTTACCAATGCCATGCGGAAGAACCAAAGACCCGCGAACGATTTGATCGTTCTGCGCCGGATCAACCCCGAGGTTCATATGAATCTCAACGGTTTGATCGAACTTGCGTCCGCTGAATTGCTTGAGCAGCTCAACGGCTTGTTGCAAAGGCATGGGATTCTTTCCCGGGGCCTTCGCAAGCATGGATTTCATTGCTTTTGTTGGTTTGACCATTTGAAAGTTCCCTTGGACTTAGCCTTGTACGATCTCGATTCCCATGCTTCTTGCTGTCCCTTCGATCATGCGACGAGCATGTTCAAGATCGCGGGCATTGAGGTCCGCCATTTTCTTATTGCAGATATCATCGACCTGAGCTCGCGTGACCTTACCCACCTTGGTCTTGTGCGGTTCACCCGATCCACTAGCAATCCCAGCGGCCATCTTGAGTAACGCAGATGCCGGAGGACTCTTGGTAATGAACTCAAAGCTTCGATCGGAGTAAACCGTGACGACCACCGGAATCGGTGTGCCATTGAACTCTTTAGTTCGTTCGTTGAACTGAGAAACGAACTGACCGAGATTGATACCAAACTTGCCCAACGACGTTCCGACCGGAGGGGCTGGAGTGGCCTTGCCTCCCGGCACTTGAAATGCCGCCTTGCCTGTGACTTGTTTAGCCATGTTTGAAAAAACCTAAATGACAAATTCCAAACGACAGACGGATCAGCAACCGGTGCTTGTGCACCCTGCCACCTTTCCGCCAGGACTTACAACGACTCGATCTGCCAGTGATCTAGCTCGACCGGTGTGCTTCGCCCGAAAATGTTAATAATAACCGTGACCCTACCGTTGGCTTCGTCGATGCGATCGACATCACCTTCGAGACTCTGGAAGTTACCTTCCTTGACTCGTACGCGATCGCCTGAACGAAACGGTATCGAGGTCTTTGGCCCTTGTTCTTGATCCACATCAGGATGCGCAAGCTTGATAATTCGCTCTGCATCCTCATCAGTCATCGGCGTGGGTTTGCCATACGTTCCAGTGAAGTCGCCGATGCCCGGTGTCTCTCGCACAAGGAACCAAGTGTCATCATTAATGATCATTTGGATCATCAGATAGCCCGGGTAAAGCTTTTGCTTTTTAATTCGCTTTTTGCCATCCCGGGAAAACACCACGACATCTTCGGTCGGAACTAGAATCTCGCCGAAGTACTCTTTTAGACTCGATAACTTGATGCGCTTCTCGAGCGCCTCGCGAATGGTATCCTCGCGGTTAAACGCGACTTTGAGGATATACCAACGCGGGGCTGGCGCGAGCCCATCAGTTGTCGTATTGTTCGTGGAATTGTTCACTCGATAACCTAGCGCCAGTACATGCGAATCATCAACCGATCCCCTAGAGAACCGCCGATCAATCTCCTGGCTGTTGGCCGGTTCGATCTACCCACCAGACGGGAACCCCGTCCTCAAGCGGCGTAAATCAAGCCGACGCTACCAAAAAAACTAACTCACCCCTAGCGTTTCAAACAATAGTTGCCAGAACGCGTCGTAGCAAAAAAGCAATAGTGCTAGGAATGCCATCGTGAATATAACAACCATCGAGGCCCTGTAAAGCTCATTTAGCTTAGGCCACGAAACCTTACCCAATTCTGCTTCGACAGCGATCAAAAAATCCGCAAAACGGGGCCAATTGATCAGCCGAAACCCTAACCACATCCCTAAGGCCATGAGACCAAAAGGTATCCAGTAACGGGCAGAACTCCAAAACGAACTTGCCTGGGCCGAGCCGCTCGGGGCGACCCAAGCTCCCATGGCTTCAAAAAGCTGCCAAGCACCCAATCCGCATGCAAGCCAAATGGCCAAACAGGTCACTTGCCTTACGCGCCTGCCTTGCTTGACCTTGTACTGCGCGCTGTTGAGCAACTCGCTGATAAAGGATCGATTGAGGGAATCGTCTGTGATCGTTGCCATGCTTGGAGCAATTATCTCCTGGAAATAACAGGGGCGGCAGGAATCGAACCCGCAACCCCCGGTTTTGGAAACCGGTGCTCTGCCAATTGAGCTACACCCCTTTATGACAAGTCGCGGGCAACATCTCCCGCGACCGTCTCGAATCATCTTAACTACCGGTTTCGAGTCATCGCCGAAACCAGTAGCAATAGATCTTGATTACTCAACGATCTTGGTCACAACACCCGAACCGACCGTCTTACCACCTTCGCGGATAGCGAAGCGAACACCTTCGTCGATCGCAACGGTCTTCTGCAACGTTACAACCAAGCGAACATTGTCGCCAGGCATGCACATTTCAGCACCGATCAAATCGGCTGTTCCGGTAACGTCGGTGGTTCGGAAGTAGAACTGTGGACGATATCCACTGAAGAACGGAGTGTGTCGACCACCTTCGTCTTTGCTCAAGCAATAGACTTCGGCTTCGAACTTCAAGTGTGGGGTGATGCTGTTTGGCTTGGCCAAAACTTGACCACGCTCGATATCATCACGAGCAACACCGCGGAGCAAGCAACCGACGTTGTCGCCCGCACGACCTTCCTTCATTTCCTTGCGGAACTGCTCGACACCGGTGACGGTTGTCTTACGCTTTTCCTTGGTCAAGCCGATGATTTCGACTTCTTCGCCAACCTTGACCATACCGCGCTCGATACGACCGGTAGCTACAGTACCGCGACCTTCGATGCTGAAGACGTCTTCGATGGCCATCAAGAACGGCTTGTCTTCTTCACGGGTCGGTTGTGGGATGAACGCATCGACTGCATCAAGCAAATCCGAGATGCATTTGGATGCAACTGGATCGGCTGGCTTGTCATAAGCAGCCTTGGCATTGCCTCGGATGATCGGAGTCTCTTCTCCTGGGAATCCGTACTTCGAGAGCAGCTCGCGAATTTCCAATTCGACCAATTCCAAAAGCTCTTCGTCGTCGACCAAATCGCACTTATTGAGGAACACGACGATCGCAGGAACATCCACCTGGCGAGCCAAGAGCACGTGCTCTTTGGTCTGTGGCATCGGGCCGTCAGCGGCGCTGACAACCAAGATCGCGCCGTCCATCTGGGCAGCACCGGTGATCATGTTCTTAATAAAGTCCGCGTGGCCCGGGCAGTCAATGTGAGCATAGTGACGATTGGCCGTCTCATACTCAACGTGCGAAGCGGCGATCGTCACCGTCTTGGTCGCATCCCGAACCGTACCACCCTTGGCGATATCCGCATAAGTCTTGGGAGTCGCCAGCCCCTTGGCTGCCTGCACCGCCAGCAGTGCACCGGTGGTGGTTGTCTTGCCGTGGTCGATGTGTCCAATCGTTCCAACGTTGCAGTGGGGTTTCTTGCGTTCAAATACCTCTTTGGCCATTTTTTGCTACAACACCTAAATTAAAAACCCAGAAATCCGTCGCCGTGAAGCCGATGCCATACCGGCTAACGCCCACGCACAACTACAGAACTACTACTCGTACGCTGTCTCCTGACCCAGGTGCACCAACCAAAACCGCTTGTCCAAGCCATTCCTTGCGAAACAACCCAGAAAAACAACTTTTATTTGGAGCAATTCTCCTGACCGAAGGTCAAAAGCATAAGCAAATCCTATAAACATGCAATGCTTAAAATCGGCACAATTGCTCGGGCTTTGATGCCTTCGCTTTCGCTGTTGCTTTAACCTTCGCTGAGCTAAAGCTGCTGATGGGACTTGAACCCATGACCTCTTCCTTACCAAGGAAGTGCTCTACCACTGAGCTACAGCAGCACCGTCAGGAAAGCGGGTGAAGGGAATCGAACCCTCGTATTCAGCTTGGAAGGCTGCTGCTCTACCATTGAGCTACACCCGCAGTTTTTCAGTCGATTTTTTTACTGTTTTTCTTACCGTTCTTTTTGCCGTTCTTGACCCTTCGCTTACCCTCGACTGCCAGCCATTTTACTGGTCGGGCAAGCGATGACTAGGCAAACAGTGTTCAGGCAAACAGTGGTCAGGCAAACAATGACCCGTCAAAAAATGGGAGGTGTAGGATTCGAACCTACGTAGGCATAGCCAACGGATTTACAGTCCGTCCCCTTTAACCGCTCGGGCAACCTCCCCCCGATTTGACTCAAGCCATTTTCGGCCATTTCCACCCGGCTTGTGCAACCACCCTGGAAAACAATCCCCAACTTTTATTGGGGATTTTGACCAGCGCCAAAGCACCAAAGCCGGCGATGGGACTCGAACCCGCAACCTGCTGATTACAAATCAGCTGCTCTGCCAATTGAGCTACGCCGGCATCATTTGCTGTTGGGTTTTCATCCGCCGAGTCGCTCTAGTGTACAAATCGGCACTGGACCCGCAAGGCGAATTTTCTCAGGACTTTTGAGCATAGACACCCGCAAATGCCCTCGGTTCGCCTGTTTAAAAACCCCTTGGAAGGGGTTCATCGATGGTTTTTGACGGCTGTGTGGGTGGTTAGGGAGCAGTGATTTCGGAGAAATCACCGACACTGCTGCGGCTTCGGAGAAATCAGCGATTTTGGTTGAGGATCAATCCGAGGATCTCAGCCCGGGACGAAAGATTTTCTCGGAATACCCCACGCATCGCACTGGTGGTGCAAGAAGCCCCAGCTTTGCGTATCCCCCGCATCGACATGCACGAGTGCGAAGATTCGATCAAAACGACCACACCGCGAGCCCCTAACTCCTGCTCGACCATGTTGGCAATCGTCTCGGTCATCCGCTCTTGCACCTGCGGACGCCTTGCAACCTCATCGACCACACGGGCCAATTTGCTCAAACCTACCACCTTGCCATTGGGCAAATAACCCACGTGCGCCTTGCCCGAGAAAGGCAACAAATGATGCTCGCACATGCTGTGGAACTCAATATCGCGAACCAACACAATCTCGTCGTAGTTCTCTGTGAATACTCGCTTGAGGTGAACCCTAGGATCCTTGTGCAATCCCGAGAAAATCTCAGCATACATGCGAGCCACTCGAGCCGGTGTTTCGAGCAAACCCTCGCGGTCTGGATCCTCCCCAACAGCAATCAGAATCTCTCGAACTGCTTTCTGAATCCTCTCGTGATCGACCTTCATGCTGTCTTGGTTCTTGCTTGCCACAGGCTTGTTTCGTTTGCTGTTTTTCCCCGCCCGACTAGCGACCTCGTTGGTTGCACTTGCCAAGCTTCGTGTGATTCTCTTGCCAGTAATCATAATCGAATTTTCCAAATATCTCGAATCGAGAATTGTCAGTTTGCCTGCAACGTTCCGTGCAGTGGCCTTAAGCGGGGCTAGCTCAAGCGGGATGTCCGAAACCCATAAAAGCATAGCGGCCTGCCAAGTGTGCTCCCCTTGCAAACCCTCCTGCGGGTATACTCGGGCACTTCAAAACCTACCGTGATTTCTAAGTAATTCTTCGCAAACCATGAGCACCCAAGAGCCATCCGGAGGCGTGAGCCTCCGGGACTTCCAAGCCCTAATTCATAAGATGTACTACCAGAAGGATCTCCAACGCGGTATCCCGGGCACCTTCATGTGGCTCATGGAGGAAATCGGGGAACTGGCCTCGGCCCTCCAAACCGGAACCGATCGCGATAACCTCGAAGAAGAATTTGCCGACGTTCTAGCCTGGCTAACGACCATCGCCAACGTCGCCCAAATCGATCTTGCCCAAGCCATCTCGAAGAAGTACGGACAAGGGTGTCCGGGATGCAAACTCCTTGTGTGCACCTGTGCCCTCGAAGAAAAGCCCTAACAGGAAAAGCAATCCTCATGATCGATGTTTCGTCTGTCAACCAATTTCACACCTCAAGCGTCGCTCGGTGGCACCGTGAGCCCCTGGATCAACCCTACGGCGATCCTCAAGCGGCTGTCCAAAACGCTGGTGATCCTCTTGCGATCATCTGCCAACAACACCAGTTCAACTACTTGTTATGGCACGAAGAAGACATCGCGCGCTCGGTGGATGTCTCGGATGCTCAAATCGCTCAAGTCAAACGCAACATCGATAAATACAACCAAGCCCGCAACGACTGGATCGAAAAGGTCGATGATTGGATCACCGCCGACTTAAGTCGCCAAAACATCGAGCCACTGCCCCAAGCCAAACTCAATACCGAAACACCCGGCTCGGCCATCGACCGTCTTTCGATCATGTCGCTGCGCATCTACCACCTCGAAGAACAACTCGAACGAACCGATATCGACCAAGCTCACATCGACAAAGTCTCGCATCGCTTGGCCGTTTGCCGTCTGCAATTTGCTGATCTTTCCAACTCGCTCCAAGAACTCCTTGCAGATATCTATGCCGGTCAAAAACGTCACAAGACCTACCGGCAAATGAAAATGTATAACGACCCGAGCCTGAATCCCTACCTGTACAACCGCCCAAGCAAAACAACCTAAGATCACAAGGTGTCTTCCATGGAACGTCTTATCCCTGTCCTTGGACTGTGCGTCCTTTTGGGTATCGCTTGGCTGCTGAGTTCCGATCGCAGCCGAGTATCGGTTCGCATCGTCCTAGGTGGTCTGCTGATGCAATTCGCTCTGGCCCTCGTGGTGCTGCGATCCGATCTTGGACAATCGGTCTTCCAAACCATCGGCGACCTGTTTACCAATTTGCTCGATTGCGTCGACCAAGGTGCAGGATTCGTCTTTGGCACCAACGAAGTCTCGACTCCGGCTGGCAACACCCCGGCCTACAAAGTCCACTTCGTGGCGTTCAAAGTCCTCCCGACGATCATCTTCTTCTCTTCTCTTATGTCGATCCTCTATTACATCGGTGCGATGCAAAAACTCGTCGGTGCGATCTCGTTTGTGATGCAAAAAACGCTAGGAACAAGCGGTGCTGAAACCCTTTCGACTGCAGGGAATATTTTTGTCGGGCAAACCGAAGCCCCCTTGCTGGTAAAACCCTACCTCAACTCGATGACCCGATCCGAACTCATGGCCGTTATGGTCGGAGGTTTTGCAACCATCGCAGGTGGCGTCATGGCCGCTTACGTCGGCATGGGTATCAGCCCAGTTCACTTGCTTACGGCTAGCTTGATGTCCGCACCGGCCGCACTGGTAATCGCCAAGATCATGCAGCCTGAAGTCGACTTGCCTCTGACGCTCGGCAAAGTCGAAATAACCCCACCGATGGAAGCCACCAACGTGATCGATGCAGCAGCCCGAGGTGCCAGCGACGGAATGCAACTGGCCTTGAACGTCGGTGCCATGCTCATCGCCTTTCTAGGTTTGATCTACATGCTCGATTCATCCCTGGCAACCTTGACCGAGTGGATCACTCTCAAAGCCACCGGCACAAGCCACCGATTGACCTTCACTCAAATGATGGGTTGGTTCTCCCAGCCCTTCGCTTGGCTCATGGGTATCGAAACCAAAGACTTGCCCTTTGCCGGCCAAGTCCTCGGGACTCGCATCGTAGGAAACGAGTTCATCGCCTACCTGCAACTCGATCCGAAAGTCAATCCGGATCTTGCCATCTCCGAACGAACCAAAACGATCCTGACCTACGCTCTGTGCGGCTTTGCCAACGTCGGCTCGATCGGTATCCAACTCGGTGGACTCGGACCTCTAGCTCCCGATCGACGAGCGGATCTTGTTAGCCTCGGTGTGCGGGCCATGATCGGTGGACTGCTTGCTTGCTACATGACCGCCTGCTTGGCAGCCATCTTGATCCCCTGAAATGGATCGTGCCGAATCCAACATGCAATCCATGGGGCCTCTCGATGAACGCTAAAAATCACCAGCAAGTCCTCGAATACTTGGAGCAAGCTCGACAAGTGGCAAAGCGAGCCTATTGTCCCTACAGCAAATTCTCCGTCGGATGCGTGCTGGTCGATGCCCAAGGCCGAGTCTTTGAAGGTTGCAACGTCGAGAACGCCTCCTACTCGGTGACCCTCTGCGCCGAACGAACAGCAGGCTCGGGTGCGATCGCACAAGGCTCACGCCACTGGGAAGCGATCTACATCGTCTCGCCGACTCGCGTTAGCCCCTGCGGCACCTGCCGACAGTTTCTCTTTGAACTGGCCCCGGAACTGAAAATCTATCTGGGTGATTTGCAGTCCAAAGAATTCATCGGGCCGGTTGCCATCGGCGATTTGCTACCGATGGCAATGAACCTCCAGCAGACGACTCTGCCGCAGCCTTAAGCCTGTGTTTCATAGCCTTTGCGGCTCTCGCGACCAAGGAACGAGTTGGCTTGTTCATCGCCGACGATCACGCGATTCTGGGCATCCCAAGCCACCGCGCGGCCTAGTCGCATCGCGATGTTCGAGAGGTGACAGATCTCTAGCATCCGATTGTGAGTCCATACATCGGAAATCGGTTGCTTGCGAGTCTTCATCGCCGCCGTAAAGTTCTCGGTGTGATTCTCACTGACTTTACCGCCGTAGATCTCTTCGATCGCTCCGTCAGGAAGCGGCTTGTCCTTGAGCTCCTCGACAGGCTTACCGGTGATCTTGCCTCGATTGACGAAGAATCGACCTTCGGTTCCCTCGAACAGAATCCCGTTATCCCCTTCGCTGGTGATCACCAGCAGTACATCGTTGGGCATGGCCGCATGGATCTCGAAGTTCGTCGCAGCGTTGTACTGATCCGATACAAGCGGATGTCCATCCTTATACTCGACCGGTAACTTGTAACTGACCGGAGTGACTTTGCTTGGCCCGGTCTGACTAGCACCGATAGCCCAGTTAGCAATATCGACGTGGTGAGCACCCCAGTCGGTCAGCTTGCCACCGGAGTACTCGTGCCAGTTGCGGAACGAATAGTGCCCGTTGCTATAGAGAGGTACTCCACCGCCATAGCCTTTGCGCATCTCGGCAAGTGCGCGATAAGGAACCTTGGGAGCTGGCCCGAGCCAAAAATCGTAATCGAGTCCTTCGGGTACTGGAGCTTCTGGAATCACCGGCGAGGCTTCCATCGCATCGATCCCGCAAGTGACCTTCTTGATCTTGCCGATCCGCCCATGCTTGACCAGCGCCACGGCTGTCAAAAACTGATTGTTGAACTCGGTTCGCTGCATCGTGCCAACCTGGAAGACCCGACCGGTCTCCTTAACAACCTTCTCGATCAATTTGCCTTCGTTGATCGTCAGTGTCAGCGGTTTTTCGCAGTAGACATCTTTGCCAGCTCGCATCGCCTCAATACAGATCTTCGTGTGCCAGTGATCCGGCGTTGCAATCATCACCGCATCGATGTCTTTGCGATCGAGAATCTTGCGATAGTCTTTGTAAGCGTCCGGTTTCTTGCCCTGGGCCTTCTCGACTTTGCCAACGTTCTCCTCGAGAACTTTCGAGTCCACATCGGCAAGAGCCGCAAAATTAGCGAACTTGAACGACTTGCTTGTGATCGCCCAACCTTGATTCCTCAGTCCAATCGTGGCAAACACAGGCCGATCGTTAGGTGACTGATAACCGGATGCTCGAAACGGCGAGCTAGCGACCACCGAAGCGCCGGCAAGTCCCATCAAGAAATGCCGACGTGAATTGAATTGCGAGTGACTCATGGACTATTCTCCAAAATGGATCAATAAGAAGGAAGAGGACCAAGGGGGTGTTCAAGACAGGATAACACTATAAACACAAACGGGGTCTTCAGGAATTATCGTGGCTTAGAATTTATGCCACTGGTTCTCTTCGTGCTCGTGCACGTGCTCAGTGAAACGGTACTCGTACTCGAAGGGACCTGTTGGGCTGTCGTTGATATACGGGACAAATATTGGGTTTAGAGCTTACTTGGAGAGGTGATCGGCTTGCATCGATTCATGCGTTTTCGAGTACGAGTACGAGTACGAGTACCGCGTCGCTGAGTACGAGAAAAACGAGTTTCTACCCACAAAAATACCGGATGAACCCACAAACATGAAACAGGGCCACGGATATCTACAGACATTGCCACCCGATGACCACCGCTCCGAGAACTATGCGGTAAATCGCAAAAGGAGCAAAGCCCCTGGAGCGAACCCATTGCATAAACCAAGCGATCACGGCCAAGGCGACCAAAAAACTCGTTACAAAGCCGATAGCAAGCGTGACCCACTGCTGGGATTGGATCTGAATCGGGCTTTTGATGACAAACTGCAAAAGCTTAAATCCACTGGCAGCAAACATCACAGGGATCGAGAGAAAAAAGCTGAACTCTAAGGCCGCCGGGCGCGAGAGGCCCATGATCTGCCCACCGGCAATCGTTGCCATCGAACGACTCGTACCGGGAAATACCGCCGCCAAGATCTGCGTCGCTCCAATGACGATCGCTTGCCGCAGTGTCATTGTCTCGATCGTGTCTGTCTTGGCCTTGGGCGAAAACACCCGATCGATCCACAGCATGGCGATTCCACCGACGAGCATGGCCAAGCCGATGAACAGGGGTTTTTCGAGGTTCTCACCGATGAGCTTATCCATCAAAAAGCAAGGGATCGCAGTGACGAGAAAACTGATGATGACCAAAGCCAACGGATGCTGCCACCAAGGTCGGTTTGGGCCATCGGGATTCGCAGTCCGTTTTGAGCGAATATTTGCTAAAAAAGAATTCCCAAAATCGACGATCCTTTGCCAAAAGTAGACCACTACCGAGAGGATCGCGCCGAGCTGAATGACCACCGTGAACATCTTCCAAAACGGATCGTCCAATTGCATCCCCAAGAGAGCTTGGGTCAAGACGATGTGAGCCGTCGAACTGACTGGCAAAAACTCCGTGAGTCCTTCGACGATCCCGACCAAGAGAGCTACCAAATAATCCCGCATGTTGAGACTCAAGCCTTCCGAATTTGCGAATCGATGGATCGTTCAAAAAAGGGGGGGCGAATCCCACAATCGATAGCCACAGCCGATAGGATCTACGGTTCCCTGTGGGGGGTCTTTAGTTTAACGAGCAATCGGATACTTGACACTGCTCAATGAGGCTAGCTTTCTTGAAAAGCTGATCGACTTGAAGGTGCCTGTCGGCTTACGTTCGTCGTTCCCGTCGGAAAAGCCTAAGAATTGAGCGAATTTGCAAGCCCTAAACATCTTTGCATCGCTTGTTGGTCGCCCATCGCTTCATAAGCCGACGCTTGGCCGAGATAGCATTGTTTGAGCCATCCTCGCTCGGGTTGCCTCGACTTGGCATTACCCTTTTCAAAGATCGCGATGGCCTGCTGGTAAAGTTCCACCGACTGCTCCCAACGCTCTTTTTGGCGAGCCAATTCTGCTCGATTCAGATGCATTTTCGCTAAACCGTTTCGATAGTCATTGGAACTGGGCAGCCGATCGATCAGGCCACGGTAAAGACCCTCTGCTTCCTCGAACAGGGCCTGGGCCTCATCGGATTGGTTCGTCTTTGTCTGCAACGAGCCGACGACACCCAATGCGACGGCTAGCCCGTGGATAAATTCGATCCGGTCGGGGTCTCGCTTGCAAAGCTCCCGACGAGCATCCAGTAGTCTCGGGGCAAATTGGTTCGCTTCGCTCAAACTGTCAAAGCCCGTGTGGATGGCGACAAGGTTGGTCAGGGCTAAGACTTCTTCGTAACGATAAGCCGTATTGTCGGGATGACTCTCAAGTAATTTCCGGTGAATCGCCAACGACTCGCTCGTCGCATCGATCGCCGGTTGCATCTCGCGACGTTGGGACTCGATCACACCCAAGACACCGAGATTGATCCCGAGTTGGCTTTTTAAAAGAGGGGCAGAAGGAGCGGCCGCGACGAGTCGACGCTGAGCACTGATGGCACTGGTCATATGTTCCTTGGCCAACTCGAAATTGCCAACATCCCGATAGCACTTCCCCAAAACGGTTTGGTGCATCGCATAAGCATCCAAAGCAGGACCACTGTTTTGGAGCAGACGGTTCAACTGCGAGATCTCTTGCGAGGATCGCTCGAGCGTCTGAATCGCTTCGTGGATTTTGCCCAGAGCTTGTAGGTTCAGAGCGATCCTGATAACAGTCCGGCATTTTTGGACCAAAAGGTCTTCTTGTGAATCCGCTAGAACTTCGGCACGTTCCAGCAACTCCTTGGCCAAGTCCAATTGCTCGGTCGCCGGTTCGAATTGCTTGCTGAGGGTCAGCAACGTCCCGAAGTTGATTCGAAGATCGGTTTCGAGTTCGATCCGTTTCCAGTCGATCGATCGGGTTGGAGCCGGTTCGGAATTTGGAGCCGGCTCGGAATCCAGTGAGGCCAGAGCGCTGCGGAAATAGCCTATTGCTCCTTCGATGTCTCCTTGTTGGTGAGCGCCTTTGGCCAGCTGACCGTAAGTTTCCGCCAGGAGATTCCGGTATACGGAGTTAGGATCGGTGGGGATGAGTTGAATCAGGAGTTGCTCGGCCTCTTGAAGTTCATTCTTTGCGGTGTCCTGTTCCCCCAGCATGCTGTGAATCGTGCCGAGCCGCAGGTGGGCTTCAGCGCGAATCGCGCGGCTCTTGGTGGAATCTCCTGTTCGTTTTGCGAAGACTTGCCACCGGTTGGCGATGCCCTGCAGCGCGACCCGTTGTTGGCTATTTTCCTGAGGACTGTTGCTGAAGGCTTGTTTGGACATTTCCTGCAAGCCGATTCTCAATTCATCGACGAGTGCGTCTTCGGCCTGCTGGGCTCGTACGCTCGCTTGGGCCTTGAGCGTCGATTCGACGATGAGCCGATTGGCCAAGGATTGCGTCGTGTTGTGTTGATAAGCAGCGATCGAAGCCCCGAGGGTAGCCAAGGCGACGAGTCCCACGAGTGATCCGCACAAGGCTCGATTCCGCTGTGACCATTTTCGCAAGCGATCCCAAGTACTCGGGCGTTTGGCACAGATCGGTTCGTTACGAACAACGGCGACAAGGTCGCTTGCAAGGGCCCTTGCGCTTGGGTAGCGGTCGCTCGGATTTTTCTCTAGGCATTTCAAACAGACCGTTTCAAGGTCACGTGGTATCGCCTCAGCGACTTTGCTCGGCGGGGTCGGTGGGTGACGGAGCAACTCGGCGAGCAATGCGGCGCGATCCGAGGCGATAAACGGAGGGCGACCTGTAAGCAGTTCATAGAGCACCGAACCGATGCCATAGATATCGATTGCATGGGTCGGCTCGTCCCCACCCCCGGAGGCTTGTTCAGGCGCCATGTAAGCCGGTGACCCGAGGATGTCCCCGGGGTGTGTGATTTTGAAATCGTCACGCCAGAGTTTCGCCAGTCCGAAATCGATCAATTTGACCGCGGGCCCGTTTGCCCCCCTAGGTGTATCGTCAACCTCGACCAGGATGTTTTGTGGTTTCAAATCGCAGTGCAATACCCCGCGCTCGTGGGCATGCTCGATCGCTTCGGCCACCCGGATCGCGATCCTCGCGGCCTTGATAGGATCGGGGCGATTGGATTGGATCCATTCGTCGAGAGGCGCGCCCGCGACATGCTCCATGACCAAGGCTGGGAGTTGGCGAACCATGAGCACTTCGAGAACCGAAACGATGCTGGGGTGAGAAAGTTTCGCCAAGACGCGGGCCTCGCGCATCGCACGAGCGGTCCGGTCTGCCGATACCGACGTGTTGCCCCCCGGCTCGGTGATGATCTTGATCGCAACCTTGCGCCGTGTCACCTCCTGAATCGCCGAGTAAACGGTACCCATCCCCCCTTTTCCGAGGAAACGCACATCGCGGTACCCGACGATATCGATCGAGTCGCCCGGCAGGGGTGTCCGATCCAAGGGTAGAGCACAGTCAAAGTCTTCATCGGGCCCCGAGGTGCTGTCGGAGGCAGAGTTTTGCGGAACTTGACCGAGCGTGCTTTGCAGCTCTTGCACGAACCTGGTCCGGCATTCCGAGCAACAAGCCAAGTGGTCGGCGATTTGCCGTGAATCTTCGATGCCATTCACGCCCAGGGCATAGCTGCGGATCGTGCTCAGGGGTAGATGCTCGCCGTCCAGGGGTGTGTCCATGAGGAATCCTGTTGATAAAACCGATCAGCAGATCGATTCGAGCGCCAGAAGTTGCGCGTTGAGTTGGCGTTCGAAACGATCTTTCGATTTGTACGCCACATCGATCGTAACCCCGAGCATTTCGGCAACTTGGGATCCCGACAATCGCTCGTAGGCCATCAGTCGGTAAGCTTCCCAGGATGTGTCATTGCATTCCGCACGTGTGCGAATAATCGCTAATTCGAATGCTTCGCGTTCGATCAATTCATCGATTTGGGTATCGATCGTTTGCATTGTGGACTCGGAAAGGCAGCTTGCCAGATCAAAGCGAACGCGGGTCTGTCGGTTTCGATAGATGGCTTGTCGCACCGATTGGAGCCAGCAGTTTCGGGAGACCTTTTTGAGCCACACGCGAAAGGTACCTGACCCCCGATGATCGAAACGGTGGACACTTTCGCGGACC
>Ga0082207_1000268_pt1 | contig 30445 bp, 19 predicted proteins | sample LakMenEpi10Aug09_FD_71540 | JGI IMG/M metagenome (GOLD analysis project Ga0082207, IMG submission 71540)
ACCGAAGTCAAACGATGACACGCCCAAACCGTGGCGAGCGTCGATGGGTACCCAGCCAACGCTTCAGCCCCATCGATGCTTCTATCGCTGCAAAGCATGTACCGAGTTTCCCACTCGTCGGGGAGATACAAGTCGCAGACGTTGAAACTTGGCGTCAATCGCTCAAAACACAAGGAAGGCGAGTCGGTTGGAACGCAATTCTTGCTCACGCCTACGGTCAAGTCTCGACTCAAATACCCCAACTGCGTGATGTCTATGTGTCGCGTCCTGTACCCTACTTCTATAGGCATCCGGAGCCCATTGTTTCGCTAACAATACATCGCAAGGATGCGAATGGGGCTGAGCGATTGATCTGGGCCAGAATCACTTCTCCTCAAAATCATTCGCTCGATGAATTGCAGTCCAAAATCGATTGCTTTACCTCTAAGCCGATTGACGAGGTCTTCAAAGACGGATTGCGACTTGAGAAACGCCTAGGACCGATCCGCCGTTTCAATTGGCACCTACTGATGCGTTGGTGCGGGCGAAAGCGAGCTAAGCATTTAGGAACCTTTAGCATATCTAGCCTCGGGCATTTAGGAGCATTGAACCTCCATCATCCCATCGTCACTGCGACTAGTCTTGCCATGGGGCCCATAAAACCAAGCGGCCTCTGCGACCTGGCGTTGATCTGCGACCATCGAGTCATCGATGGTGTCTTGGCCTGCGATGCCATCAGGAAACTTCAAGATTCCATTAGAGATCTCATTTGTAACAATGAGTAGCAAGCTTTGACGTTTTAGGTTTTTGTGAATCTTCCAATCGCTAGAAAAATTACAGCCGATCAATTTTGATCGGTAGCTTACGCCCAGGAACCCAAATTCGTTTAGGATTCTAGCCCAAACACGAATCCGAATGCTAGGCTATGAAAACTTAGGCTTCAATTACGATTTCTACAGTAGTCTTTCTTTGAAACACCCGTAAAATTCCACGCCGGACAACCTCTGAAGCAAGTGGTATTACCGGATAACCATTTTTCAGTTCTTGTCCAAACGTAGCGCACCGAGTTCGACGAATGAAAAAAGGTTTAAATTCACTGTTGCTCACCGCTCTCTTATCGGTCACTGCAATGACCGGCTGCCAACGAGAGTCGCGTGAATATCTCCTGGCTCTAGAGTCCAAGGATCGGCTTATCGAGAGTTCCCACAAGGCAAGGCGTGAAGCCATTGAGTCCCTTGGACATCGCAGCCTAGCTAGAGCCGATCGAGCCATGGCCGACGAATCCAAAATCGAGGAGCGAACGATTTTCGTCGAAGGAACGTTAGATAGGCATCGTCCACAGAAACCCAACCAGCAGTTGTTTGAACACGCAACCCGGGTGCTTGATGACCTCAAGGCTCAGCACAAAGAGCTTACGGACCAATGGATTCAGGTTTTCAGAAACGCAGAGTCCGAAAATGCGATTAAGTTGTCTGAGAAAATTCGAGACCTCGAATTGGTCATAGCCGAAACTTCAGAAGTAGCGAAACGATCGAAGCCAACTCAGGGAACGACTTCAGCAAGCGTGCCGACGCGACCGGATTCGGTCGAAGAATGATGCCCGTTGCCTTTTTTAGATACCTTCACATGCCATAGGGCATGTGAACGCCTTAAGCCTAGTAATCGGCAGATGATAGCGGAGCAGCCCAAGCTTCCCGGTGAGCCGTCTTTCAAAGCGGCACGGCGCTAGCCGTCCGGTGAACCTTGAACCTTCACCGGAGGGCTTGCGCCCAACCGCTTTCAAGAACCCCTCGGCATGCGCCGAAACGCACTCAAATCCAATCTTTCCTAAAATGATTCAAACGTCGATTTGAAGGTATTGGCCTAAAACCTTCTTGCTCGTTTGCCCGGTTAACATATACACGGCGATTCAGGAATGGATGTAGTTGACATACGGCCTAAACACTAGGGTTCCAGCTTCCTTTAAAAGGCGATCGACTAGAATTCGATTCAGGCGTATCGAGTACGAGCACGAGTACGAGTACCGCAAAGCTGAGTACGAAAAAGCCGAGCTTTCACCCACTAATTTATCCGAAGAACCAAGTACACTATCTGTACCAACTTGCAGCCGAATCCAATGATGGCTTCGTGACTCGTGCTTGGGCAATCGTATCGTTCTCTTTAATGTTGGATGCAAAGTACCACGATTCGATCATCACTCCACCACTTGCCGATACCAACATCGACTGAGCACTTTGGACGAAGCTGATCTGAGGATCCAGTGACTTGGCAGTCTGAAGCTTAACGGTTTGCACCCTGGCCGAATCTCCCAGAAGCCCGGAAAGATCACACGCTGCTAGCGATTGCAGGTTTTGGGATTCAATCAAAGCGGCGACCAAGCACAGATCCATAATGTTTCGAAGTTCACCAAATACTGGATCCTTGACGGCCAGTTCCCCGAGTTTATTCGTAAAGCTCTCTGCCCATTTCTTTGCAACCGGATCCGCTTTACCCGTGTTGTTACGCTTGCCGGAGTTGTCGAAGACCTCCGTTTCGGTCATCGTCTTGATGCGTTGCCCGGAAAACTTCCAAGCCAATCGATCTTTGCTATGCGATATCGCATCGTAATCACACGACATCCAGAATCGGGATTGCAATGCAGTCGATGCATTGGCTCGATTCTTGACCATCTCCAAATAACTTGGCAATCCAGCAACGGGTGCTTTAGCCAAATTCATTCCATAGAGTTTCATTCGGTAGTCAGCAGCTAGGATAACCCTCGCCATATTGCTGTCGGCAGGAATCCCAGAGAGGCTTACTTGCTGAGGTCCAAAAGCCCTAGCCAACTCCGATGCCACTGACGGATTGATGTTCTGGGAGGTCAACCCCGCGAGAGCTTGATTGAATTGACGGTATCCTTGCTCGGTTGGATCGATGGAGACCGAAATCCCACCGTTTCGAGCTTGATTGACATAGCGGAAAGCTGTTGCCAAATCATCGATGTTGATCACGGGGTTGCCAGATTTCTTACCGACGATTGATCCCTGTGAGCCAAGAACCCATGGTTCGGCAGGACCTGCAATCACGATGTCTTGGCTCTCAGGATAAAGAAACACATAATCGATTCGGGTCAGTCCACCGAGGCAATAAACATCTTCGGGGATTTCTTTTCCTTGCTTTTGAGATTCCAAAGCGATCTGTTGGATACCCTTGAGCGAAATGAGTCGCATATCGGTCGCCTTGGCAAGATCCCCCTTTGCACCTTGCATCGCACCTCTGAGTTTCTCGAGGTTGAGGGTCTGATCTTCGGCGGTCGCATTTCGTAGCACGCCGTTGGAATCGATCATGACTCCACCGACTCCTTGGTTGCCGAAAATGCCTCCGAACTGGGCCGTTGCGTTGTGGAACGAAACGGAGCATGCGGCCACTGCGACGGCAAAAGACCGTAGTAACAACGATTGAACGAGGCCAGACATTCTCAAACGCATGATCATACTCCGTTAAAACACCAAAAATTGTGCTACGATGGAAAGCGGGGGGACACCCAAACCACTCCCCTTTAGTTTATTTCAGCCTTTGCACGATGCAACCAAACAACCAATCTGCCTACCTGATTATTCGCCAAGGAAACCGCTGGACCGACGTTTTTCGTCTGGAAACTTGCCAAACCTTGGTAGTCGGCAGGGCTTCTTCTAACGAAATTCCAGTCTCCGATGAGCGTGCCAGCCGCCGTCACGCTGAAATATTTTTCAAGGACGGTAACTGGATACTTAGGGACCTGGGGTCCCGTAACGGCACTCTTTTGGACGGATCCAAGATCGACGCTCCGAAGACGCTTTCCCCAGGAAATCAAATAACGGTTGCATCTTGCCGAATGACTTTTGTCCATTCGCTGACCGATTATGTTCCTCCGACAACCGATTCTGAGGGTCCTAGCGATTCTCCCGGATCCAAGACCCAGTCGGATCTTCCACCTTCGATTACCCATCGGCAATCCAAGGCCTCCATGTTGGGATCGCAAGAAATCTCTCCTGAGCTCATTGGATCAACGCAAAAGGCCGCCTCAGAATCCGCCAAATCGGAATCTTCCGAACCAACTGTCCATGCCGCAGCCCTCGAAGTGCTCCAATTGGCATTCGAGCTTGCTAAGTCCTCATCGATACCCCAAGCCTGTGAACTGGCACTGACAAAACTCCTAGCCGTCACCGGTTGCCAGGCCGGTGGTGTGATCAAAATCGATGGATTTGTCAAAGAGACCAAAAACGATCGGAGCAATTCGCCCGAGACACCCAACATTTCCCTTTCGGTTCTCGCAGCATCCGAGCTAGCTGGCAAAGCCTATCATCCAATCTCCGACACAATCGTTCAAAATCTTTTGCGAGATCCTTCTGCCATCCTGGCTCGCAATGTGACTTCAGACCCAAGCCTCGTAGGAGATCCCAAGCAAACTGGTAGCCACATCCTTTCGACCACATCCTTAATCGCTGCACCGATTCAAGTCGACGGTAACCTCTTTGGGGTAATCCACCTGTATTCACGCATTGGTCGAAAGGACCTGACCCCCAGCGATTTAGAAGTTGCATTGGCAATCGCCGAAGTTCTATCGGTCTCGATCGATAATTTATGGAAGCATCAATCGCTTGAAACCAAGCTCCAATCAACCTCCTCGCGGCTAGAACAACTCGAACAGCGCCTTGGACATGGCGATTGGATCGGTGATTCTCAATCCATGCATGTGCTTAGGGAGCAAGTTCGACGCGTAGCACCCACGCAAGCGACGGTTTTGATTCGAGGTGAAAGCGGAACCGGTAAGGAACTTGTAGCTCGCGCTATCCACGAAAACAGTCCACGCGTTTCGGGGCCTTTTGTCACCATCAATTGCGCTGCCCTTTCTCCTACCCTGCTTGAAAGCGAACTCTTCGGACACGAAAAAGGTGCTTTCACCGGTGCAACAGATCGCAAGATTGGAAAGTTTGAACTCGCCAATGGAGGTACCATGCTCCTCGATGAACTGGGAGAAATGAGCATGGAAATCCAAGCAAAATTTTTGAGGGTGCTCGAAGGTCATCCTTTTGAAAGACTCGGTAGCAACAAGCCGATCCGATCCAACGTGCGAATCGTTGCGGCTACCAATCGCGATCTGGAACAGGCGGTCAAGGAGGGGCTTTTCCGATCTGACCTTTATTTCCGCTTACGGGTTATTGAATTGAAAATCCCTCCCCTGCGGGAACGTATTGAAGATGTGCTCCCTCTGGCGGAATTTTTCCTCAAGCAATTTCGTAGCAGTTCCGGTCACGGCCCAACGAGGTTTTCCGAAAGAGCCCAATCGGCGATGATGGCTTATCACTGGCCAGGAAACGTCCGCGAACTTAAAAACTGTGTCGAACGTGCGCATGTTCTTGCGATAGGTGACGTTGCCCAGCCCGAAGACCTCGCGCTTTCTAACCTACAAATCCCTGGCATGACACCCACGGCTGCAACGAAAAGATCCGATGAGCATGACTATCGCGAGAGGACTCTCGATGAAGTGGAACTAGAGCACATCGCACAGACGCTTCGCTACACCCAAGGACAAAAAAATAGAGCTGCCAGCATCCTAGGGATCGAACGCTCGACGCTGGATCGAAAACTTAAACGACTCCAAGACGGCTCCTAACGCGCTGCTGCTTGGTCGATCGCCTGCTTGCGAGCAGCCTCGAACTCGTCTCCCTGCGTCCAAGATTGCATCTGCGGTGCATCGGCGGCTCTGAGTCCAACCTCAGTGAGCAATTGGATGTCCTCGATCGCTCCGCTAAGATCCCAACTCGGATCGTATTGATCGGATCGTTGGTGGTAGTGCTTGTCAGTCCACGCTTGAAGTTGCTTCTTGCCCCAACCCTCTGTTTGGTTCCTAACGGCATGACCGCTATGAAGATAAACCGCTGGCACCCCAACCTTGGCCAGCGAGAACTGGTCGGAACGATAATAAAACCCCTTGCTCGGTTCCAGATCGCCCACGACAACGCGTCCCTGTTTGGTCGCGGCGCTTTGCACCAAATTGTCTAGCGAACTTTTACCCAGCCCGATGACTTGAACGTCCCTGGTCGGTCCGAGAAAATTGATGCCGTCGATGTTGATCAGCGATGAGAGCTTTCCATTGGGAATCGGAGGGTTTTCAGCTAAGTACTTTGAACCTAAAAGCCCTTGCTCCTCTGCCCCCACGGCTGCAAAGAGCAAAGATCTTTTGGGGCGATACCCCGATTCGCTAATCGCTTTGAGGATCGTCAGCAATGCAGCTGTTCCCGACGCGTTGTCGATCGCTCCGTTGTAGATGTTATCCCCGTTTGCATCTCGATCGGCAGACATCCCGATGTGATCATGGTGAGCCATCCAGACGACGTATTGATCCGAGACGCTCGGATCGCTTCCCGGCAAAACGCCTAAAATATTTGCGGTGATTCGTTCTCTGGCATTGCAATCCAGTTCGGTCGAGAGTCGCAGTCCCAATGGCACCGGTTTAAACTCTCGGCTTTCGGCCAGCTTGCGAAGCTCATCGAGGTCATAACCTCCCGAGCGAAACAACTCCCGGGTGGCAGACTCGGTCATCCAGCCCTTGATGTCCATTCTCGGACCAGAGGAGTCTCGTAACTCGAATTCCTCACCAGTCCAAGAGGTTTGTATGACGGTGAATGGATATCCTGCCGAAGCGTCGGTGTGAATGATGATCGCACCGGCTGCACCTTGCCTGGCGGCGCTTTCGTACTTGTAGTCCCAACGCCCATAGTAAAGTCGCTTTGATCCTGCGAACAACTCAGGATCGCTCTCTGGATCGTTGTTCATCATCACCAGTATCTTACCCTTGAGATTCATTCCTTTGTAATCGTCCCACTGAAACTCAGGGGCCTGAATCCCATAGCCTACAAAGACCAACTCGGCGTCTTTGATCGATATCCTCGGCTCGGGCTTGCCTGCAACAGCGATGTAATCCTTAAAGTATTCGAAGGATACATTTTGACCGTCCTTACCCCTTACTTCCCACTTCTTATCTGGAGTACTGGTAAGCCCGAGCATGGGAAAAACTTGGCGATACGATCCAATGGCCGGTGCGATCTCAAGTCCGTTGGCTTGAAACTGTGTCTCCAAATACAATTGAGTCAGCGCATCGCCTTGCGTCGCAGGGCCCCTCCCCTCGAGTAAGTCATCTGCGAGAAAACGAATATGCGCACGGAGTGTCGATTCGGATATCTTCTTCTGGACATCCTCAATGGTCTGAGCCCAAGCCAAACAAATCAGGGCACACCAGCAGCCATAGGTCACACCCAAAAACAACAACCGGTCTACAATGAGCTTGCAACGGCAACGAAACATTCGAGTCCCCCCTTGAATTTCCTGGGCGTTTGCTGACTGATTTTCACAAGTCTTTCCACACCTATCGTACCGTATTGCAGCGACGATTCCCAAGGGCAATCCATGACAAACTCCCCGAGCCATCGCATTGAATTCCAAATCGGTGGAATGTCCTGCGCTGCTTGTGTCGGACGCGTCGAACGATCGATCAAGAAAATTCCTGGGGTTGCCGAGGTCTCGGTGAATCTAGCCACCCAGCGAGCTGTGGTTACCCTCTTGAGCAATCCTTCGGTGTCGCCAAAGCATATCGCCGATGCGATCGTGCATTCGGGATATTCGGCTCTGGAACTTCCAAACCAGCCAAAGGAACAATACTCCAAGGATGCTTCCGACTCACTTCACAATCAGGAACTGACAAGTCTACGAAACGATTTTTGGGTTTCACTGATATTCGCCCTGCCGATCTTTCTGATTTCCATGCTTCCGATGCTATGGAGCCCTCTGATGGATCGAATGATGCAAGCCATGCCCATGCAGAGCTGGAATTGGATCCTTTGGGCACTTGCAACCGTCGTGCAGTTTTGGTCGGCTAGACGCTTCTATCGAAACGCCTACCATAGCCTCGTGGACCTCTCGCCTGATATGAACTTCTTGGTGGCCATGGGTACCAGCGCTGCCTACCTGGTCAGTACCCTCATTACATTTTTTCCAAATTGGCTCGGTCGAATCCAACAGCATGTTTACTTTGAATCCTCGGCCGTCGTGATCTGCCTGGTGCTCTTGGGAAAATACCTTGAAGCCCTTTCGAAACGAACGACTCGAGAGGCTCTCTACGGACTGACGCAGCTTCAGCCCCAGATGGCCCTCAAGCTGGAGAACGGACAAATCACCCAAGTCCCTACATCACAGATCTCCCTAGGTGATCATTTAGTGGTCTACGAGGGACAAGCCATCCCGCTCGATGGCCAAATAGTAAGCGGCAGCAGTTTCGTTCAAGAGGCGATGGTCACCGGTGAGCCGATCCCTACTGAACGGACCGTTGGTGACCGAGTCATCGGAGGTACACTCAATGGCAATGGACAATTGACCATTGAGGTCACCGCGATTGGTTCGAAGACGTTTCTTTCGAGGATGACCGCCCTGGTTATCGACGCTCAGTCTAAAAAACCCCCGATTCAGTCTGCACTAGATCGCATCATTCGAATCTTCGCTCCAATGGTACTTCTCATCGCAATCCTAACGGCCTTGGGTTGGTGGTACCTAGGCCAGGAATCTGCTTTCGAAAAAGGGCTCCTGCACGCAGTGGCTGTGCTGGTCGTCGCTTGCCCTTGCGCACTGGGACTTGCATCCCCCATGAGCATGGCTGTCGGCAGTGGGCGAGCCGCCCAACTGGGCATCCTGTTTCGCTCCCACGAATCGATCCAGAAACTCGCTCAAATCAATTCGATCGTTTTCGATAAAACGGGAACCCTCACCACGGGGCAACCAACGCTCGTCGGAGCATGGCCCCTGCCCGATTCGACTCATGCTTCCGACGAGTCGCAACTTCTGGGACTCGCATCGATCGCCGCCAAATCCTCAAACCATCCGATTTCAATCGCGATACGCGAAGCGACCAAGAGGCATCGTTCGTTGGCATTCGTCATGGAAACACAGGCCGTGCCAGGCAAGGGGGTTCAGGTTCGACTCAGCGACAATCGCAGACTCGCATTGGGATCCTATGCTTGGATGAAACAACTTCAAATGACCAACGAATCCTCGGATCGTTTGCAGGAGGAACTATCCAAACAAGCCTATAGCATCAGTTGGCTTGCAATCGGTCAGGAACTTGTAGGAGCCTTGGGAGTCCAAGACCCTCTCAAGCCGCAGGGAGCCGAAACCTTCGCCGCATTGCATCAGCAAGGCATGAAGATTTCGATCCTCTCTGGAGATCAATCGATCGCAGTTGAAAAGGTCGCCCGGGAACTCGACGTGGATCGATGGAGTGCAGAGCAATCGCCCGAAGAAAAGAGCTTGAGCATTCGAGAGTACAAAAGCTCAGGCGAAAGAGTCGCATTTATCGGAGACGGTATCAACGATGCACCTGCTTTGGCGCTGGCCGATCTTGGAATCGCCATGGGGAGCGGCTCGGATATCGCGATATCTTCGGCAGAGGTGGTGCTTGCTTCAAGCTTTCTGCCACAGATTCCTCTAGCCGTGGGACTCTCACGCAGCGTGATGCGAAATATCTACCAAAATCTTTTCTGGGCGTTTGCTTACAACATACTCTTGATCCCGCTCGCAGCAGGATGGCTGTCTCCTTGGACAACTTGGACATTCACACCCATGTTGGCCGCTTTGGCCATGGGGATATCGAGCCTTTTGGTCGTGGGGAACGCTCTGCGACTTAGAAAGCTCCGTGGTTTTAACTAGTCCTTGCGGCGATCGGACATCTCATGAACCATATCGACCAGTGCGATAACATGCTCGACAGGGGTTCCAGGCAGTATCCCATGTCCTAGATTGAAAATATGCCCCGCTCGCCCCGCAGCTAAATCCAAGACCTGCTTTGCATGACCTCGAATGGTATCGATTCCTGCGAATAGTACGGTCGGATCGAGGTTTCCTTGGACCGCCCTATCTGGGCCGACCATGTCCCAAGCCACATCGAGCGAGATTCGCCAATCGACTCCGACGACGGTTCTTGCATCGCCGCGAAGAGACGGTAGAAGCATGGGGTTCCCGGTCGCGAAATTGATCACCGGAACATTGGGGATAATCGATTCGAGCAATCGCTGCATGTGAGGCAGAATGTAACTGCGATAATCACCTGTAGACAAACAACCTGCCCAAGAATCAAACAGTTGAACAACTTGAGCACCTGCGACAATCTGAGAATTCAGATACAAAGCGATCGAGTGCACAAGCTTGTCCATCAATACATTCCATGCGATCGGGTCGTTGTACATCAAGGCCTTGGTATGAACAAAGTTTCTTGACGAACCACCTTCGATCATGTAACTGGCAAGCGTAAAAGGGGATCCCGAAAAACCGATCACAGGAATGTGCGCCGGTAAGGCCTTGCGGGTCTGCTCGACTGTCTGGGTGACAAAGCTCAAGGGCTCCATGGAATCAAGCGAGATGACCCTATCGATGTCCTTGGCTTGTCGGATCGGATTGTGGATCACGGGCCCATCCCCTTTGGTGAACTCCAGATGGAATCCCATCGGTTCGAGGATGGGCAGTAGATCCGAGAAGATAATCGCCGCATCGACGCCTAGTTTCTCTACGGCAGTGACCATGACTTCAGCGCAAAGACCGGGGTTCTTGCAAAGATCAAGAAACGAAACTTTTTCTCGTACGGCTCGGTACTCGGCCATGTATCGGCCCGCTTGACGCATGAGCCATACGGGTGTCACATCAGATGCCTGACGATAGCATGCCTTCATAAATGGGCTTTGTGCAAGGCTCTCTCCGAGGCGATGGAGCTTGTCCTTGGCCGCCCCCCCGGCACTCGAGGGCAAGACGCTTGCGGTAAATCGCTTGGCCTTGAGTATGCGGTGGGATTTCTCGGAGGCTTGCTGAACCAAATGCCCCATCTTGTTAGGGCTGGCTTCAACATCTACGGGTAAATTCAGGTGATGGAGCATCTCCGAAGTCGTCGGTCCGATCGACGCGACAACCATTCGATCCAAGGACGATCGCAACTGAGCTTCACACCCCATTTGCTCAGCCATTCGCAGCAAATTAACAGCCTGATGCGCGCTGGTGAACATCAACACATCCTGGCCACCTTGGCAAATCGAAGCGATATTCTCGCAAAGAGGCTTCGTATCCTCAGGAAAATCCCACTGGTAGACTTTGACACTCAAGACCCTCGCACCACGAGCTTCGAGCCCCGCGATCAAGGAATGGTTCGTCACCCCGTATTCCTGCAACCCAATCGTTACATTCGAAATCGGTATGCTCTGATCGATCAACTGTAGTACTTCGCGCCATGTGTTTGGCTCAGCGGCGCGGTAGCTGGGTTGAAGTCCGACCTCACGCATGGCTGCAACAGGTTTAGGGCCTCGAGCGATGGTGATGATATCCGAGAGGGAATTCAAAAGCCTCTGTCGATCAACATGCTTCTCGACGGTGCTTAGAAAATGCTTAAATCCCACACCTGTGAGAAAAATGACCAAACCGACCTCACCGGTCATTATCCGATAAGCGAAATCGACAGCCTCTTTGTTTTTATCGATCGGCAGTTCTCGCATCGATGGACTTACGGTCGCAACGCCACCGAATCTTTCGATAAGCCGAGCGAACTCGTCGCGTCGACGACTCTCGAGTGCACTGACCCGAAGGCCATTGAAATTCGGATCTTTTGATTGGGATGGAGTGCTATCGGTCATTGCGGCTGGCTTTGGAAAACGGTTTCTAGGTGTTGTTGTAATTCAAGGGTGAGGATTCAACGGTCGTGATTCGATAGTCGCTCAAGAACTTTTGCCAGCGCATGGATACCCTCGGCCCCATCTCCGTAGACTTGCGAACTTCGCCATAGCTGGGTCACAAGCGCCGCACCAGGCAGCGAGACGTTGGCATTCTCGGCAGCCTGAGTTACTAGACGCATATCTTTCTGCTGGGTATCGACCATGAACCCTGGACTCCAGTCCCCTGCACAGATCTTCGGGCCCAGGTTTTGCAACGCCCAACTCGTAGCAGCTCCTCCCGAGAGGGCTTCGACAAGTATCTTTGGGTCGATCTGCAATCCTCGGGCCAGCGACATCGCTTCACATACGCCCAGTAGATTGAGTGCTCCCATGATTTGGTTGCAGAGCTTAACCCCTTGGCCGGCCCCCCAAGGCCCACAGTGCGTAATGTTCTTTCCCATCGCTTCAAAGATAGTGCGAGCTGAAAGAAAATCATCCGATGAGCCACCTACAAGAATGCTCAAAGTTCCATTTTGTGCACCGATGGTGCCCCCGGTTACGGGGGCCTCCAGAAATCGAAACCCCTTCGATACAAGCCGCTGTCCGATCTCGGTCGAGACTCTCGGAGAGATCGTGCTCATATCGATAAACAGCGAACCTGGCTTTGCCCCCTCAACGGCTCCACGCTCCCCAAAAAGGATTTGCTCGACGTCCGGACTATCGGTCACGCAACTGATGATGACATCGACTCCCAAAGAAGCCTCCTGTGGGGTCTCAAAGGCTCTCGCGCCTGCGTCAACTACCCCTTGCGATTTGGATGCAGTTCGATTGTAGGCATGAACCGCAAAACCCGCCTTGAGCAAATTGCAGGACATACGCGTACCCATCAATCCCATACCTAGGAAGGCGACGCGTTGGGGTTGAGTTTGATTCATGCACTGATCCTAAACCGAGCCGGTATGGTGGTGAAAATGCTGCAAGCATCATGCTAAACGATCAAGGAAAAATCGGGTAGGCAAAAAAACAAACCTGCGGCTGTGCTACAATAATTTCCCCATTTTTAAACCGTATTTGAACGACACTGAGGTGCCATCATCGACATCGTGATTCAACCCGACCGCCCCCGAATGGGTGCTTATTCCGCCAAGCTCGCCGCAATGATCCTCCGCAGCGCGATTGCTGAACGAGGCCACGCTCGAATGATCGTAGCCACCGGATCGAGCCAATTCGAGGTGCTCGAGTCGCTCACGGCCGAGCCTCTGATCGATTGGAATCGTGTCGATGCTTTTCACCTCGACGAATATGTTGGTCTCGCAGCCGACCACCCTGCATCCTTTTGCGGTTATCTCAAATCGCGATTCGTCGAGCGAGTCCCACTGCGATCATTCCACTACCTCGATGGCTTGAAGGATCCAAAGATCGTTTGCCAAGAAGCCTCGACTCATTTGCTCAAAGCACCTGTCGATGTGGCGATGATCGGAATCGGCGAGAACGGCCATTTGGCCTTCAATGACCCACCAGCAGATTTTGAAACCAAAGAGGCTTATCACGTCGTAGCACTCGACGAAGCTTGCCGACAACAGCAGGTAGGAGAGGGCTGGTTTGCCAGTTTGACCGATGTCCCAACGCATGCGATCAGCATGACGATCCATCAGATCCTCCAATCCCGTAAAATCATTTGCAGCGTTCCCGATGAGCGTAAAGCCGTCGCGGTTCGCGACAGCGTCGAAGGACCAACGACGAACCTTGTCCCAGGCTCGATCCTCAAACGGCACCCCAATACAACCCTGGTTTTGGATCGTGCGGCTGCAAGTTTACTCAAACCACTGTAAGGCTCTCCGCTGGCCCAACTACGACAAGCCCGCTGGCGTCTGCTTCCTTATCTCATCTCTTTGACCTATCGATTCGAACCAACAAATGACGCACCAGTACCATAAATCCCTTTGCCTCTGGTTTCGACTTGCCCTATCGATCCTCTGGCCGTTGGGTTTCTTCTCGGCGATCGATGCAATCCAGGCCCAGGAGTTTATTCCTCGCAAACAGACCAAGCCCCCGGGGCCACCTTTGAGTCCCGCCGAGGCAATATCTCGCATGGTCGTTCCGGAAGGATTCCATGTGGAGTTGGTCGCCTGTGAACCAGATATCCAAAATCCTGTTGCCATGGCATTTGATGATGCAGGCCGGATCTATGTAACAGAGAGCTTCGAATACCCGAGGCATGAACCTGGGCCAGGCAAAGATCGAATCAAAATTCTCACCGACAGCGATTCAGACGGCAAAGTCGATCAAGTGAAAGTCTTTGCCGAAGGTCTCAATATCCCCTCTGGTATCGCCGTAGGACACGGTGGAGTTTGGGTCGCTAACGCACCTGATATTTTGCTTCTTGAGGATACCGATGGTGACGATGTGGCCGACAAATCGACCGTGGTGGCCACCGGATTTGGAAGAATCGATACCCACGAATTACCCAACGCACTAACGTGGGGACCCGATGGATACCTCTACGGTTTGAACGGCGTTTTTAATCCATCGGTGGTCGTCCAAGATGGTAAGAAATTTGAATTCACTTGCGCCATGTTCCGGATCCATCCGAAAACGAAGAAGTTTGAAATTTTTTGCGAAGGCACCAGCAATCCGTGGGGCATCGCCTTTGATCCCGTCGGCAGTGCCTTTGTCAGCGCTTGCGTGATCGACCACCTTTGGCACCTAACCGAAAGCGGATACTACTTGCGGCAAGGTGGACCCTACCCACCGCATACATGGTGGGCCGAGTCGATCGTCAAGCACAAACACCAAATGGCAGCTTACTGTGGCATCGAATACTTCGACTCAGATGCTTATCCAAAATCCTTCCGAGATAAACTCTACATGGGTAACATCCACGGAGGATGTATCAACGTCGATCGCATTGAACGCTCCGGTGCAACCTATCAAGGTTTTGGGGAACCGGATTTTCTCACCGCCAACGACGTATGGTTTATGCCTGTAGCCCAAAAAATCGGCCCAGATGGATGCTTGTACGTTCTTGATTGGTACGATCGTTATCACTGTTATCAAGATGCTTCTGCCGATCCCAAAGGAGTCGATCGTGGCCATGGACGACTCTATCGTATCGTGCACGATAAGCGTCCTGAGATACGTTACAAAGACATCGCCAAACTCAGTGAACAACAACTCGTCGACGCTCTTGCCGATCCAAATCTCTTCGTACGACAGCGATCCCAACTTGAACTCGCCGAGCGAGGGCTCAAGCCTGATTCGGCGACGGCTCTCGAACTCCAAAGGCTCTCGATCGACTCCGGGTCACCTAAGACCTCCATGCATGCACTGTGGGCTTTGGCTGGATCAAGAGCTCTCTCTGAACCATCCCTTGCAAAGCTCTTGAATCACTCCAATCCCGAGATACGCGCCTGGGCCGTGCGATTGTCAGCAGACCAATTCCCAGCCAACCAAAAACTAACCTCACAGTGCCGCGAACTTGCTAAAGACGCCGATCCTCGAGTGAGAATTCAAGTCGCGATCGCAGCTCCAAAGTTCCATCTCGCTTCGCAGGACGAAACGGCTTGGGCCAAAACCCAACTCGATGTTCTTACGTCGAGTTCAAACGAACCGAGCCTTGATCCAATCCTCAGTCGAGTCGTCTGGCAAAACCTTAAACCAATCCCCCAAATCGCTCGCAAACAGATTGTCAATTCGGTTCTCGAGTCAGCCACTGATTCGGAAACTTTGCTCGAATCGATGCTCCCCAGGTTCGCGGCCATGTGGATCGACCAGTTACCGAAATCCAATTTTGAACAAGATGATGTTCGCGTGATGGAGGATTTATTCGCCTTATTCGATCGGATTCGCAACAGGAATCCCAATCTTGCAAGCTCGATTATTCAACCCCTGATCAACCGAAGTCTCGCAAAGGGTTTTGAGCCTACGGAACTTCGACGCACTGTCGAGCGTTTTTATCACCCCGATGAAAATATCGCTTGGGATCAACTTCGACCAAACGAACCCCAGGATAAACAACAACTCCTCTTGGGACTACTGGTCGCCAACCGACAAGCTATCGATGCCGCAAAACGCTTAGTCGTCGATTCAAAGCAATCTCCGGTAGTACGACAGGACTTACTCCGCTTCGTCGCTGATGAATCACCCGAAACCGCAAGGCAGATGCTAGTTGAAGTTCTAGAATTGGAGGCTCAGCGCACTCCTTTAGACCGCTCGTGGCGAGACACTGCGATCGATCTAGGCATCGAGAAATATCAGACCTCCGAGCAGGCAAATCTCGCCGAATGGATACCCAAACTGCCCATCGATTTGCAAGCTTCAATCGCTGAACGCATGACACAACGCGAACCTACGGCGAGCGACCTTCTGAGATGGATATCCGAAGGAAAACTCCGCAAAGAATTACTCAGTCCCAATCGAATTCGTTTGCTCGCTACGCAAGGTTCCCAAAGCGCCAAAACGCTGGTTGCTAAAGTTTTTGGAACAGTGAATGTCGATGACAACCAAGGGAGAGACAAAGTGGTGCGAGCCATGAGCGATCGGCTCAAAGGCGGGCTTCGCGGTGATGCCAAACAAGGTTGGGTCGTCTATGAGCGAATCTGTGGCCAGTGTCATATCATTCACGATCGAGGTATCGAGGTCGGACCAAACATCACAGCCAATGGACGTGGCTCATTCGAACAGTTGCTTGTAAGCGTGTTCAATCCAAGCCTAGTGATCGGTGATGCTTATCGATCTGTAACGATACGCACCACCGATGGAACGGTAGTGACTGGTCTTTTGATTTCTCGAGATGATAGAAAAACGGTCGTCAAAACCCAAGGAGGCAAAGAAGTAAGCGTCCAAGCCGAGGATATCGAAATCTTCCAGCAAGACAAAAAATCATTGATGCCCGAGGGGATCGAAAGCCAAATGACACCCCAGGAGATGGCGGATCTCTTTGCACTACTATCCCTTGAAAAGGCTCCGGGAACCCAAGACAACAGCACCATCTCCGGGACTCCGGATAAACTTCACAGCAAGCAATAGATCCTTCAATCCAGTTTATCGCTTCGGTTTGCTCGAAGTAGGTGTCTTGGATGTCGAACCCTTGTTCGATAATCCAGACATCGAACCGCTTGAGCGACCGCTTGAGTCGCGGAATTGGGTCCGCCCCGAGGACGACTGGCTCGAACCTACGGAACGACCGCTTGAGTCGCGGAACTGAATTCGTCCATCGCGAAACTCTTGTGCCTGACCAAGTGTTCGACCTGACTGAGATCGAATGACCGTATTTCCTCCACCCGAAGGGTTCGAGTTTGTGTCCGAGCTTCCGATAGTTCTGCCGGAGGAATCGCGAAAAGTAACTCGGCCTCCTTGAATCGTTGCCGTACCGGTTGTTCTACCAGAGGCATCCCGAAAGGTAATCCTATCTCCCGAGCGACTCGCACTGCCGGTTGATCGCCCAGTGGCGTCACGGAAATCAGTCCTGTCGGATCCACTGCCGACAGCAGACTGCCACTGTCTAAGTTGCGAAAAATTAGATCGATCGGACTGTGCCAGTACCAGACTCGGCAGACAAAAGAACGTTAGACAGACAAAACGGAAAAGGGCGGTTTTCATGACAATGATTCCGTCAAAGGATCCTAGAACGAAACAGGGACTTGACCCTAACTATTCGACTTCATTTTGTGGTACTTCAGGTCATGGATCAATACCACGCAGCTTAAAACGCAAAAAGCTTGGTGTAAACCAAGCTTTTTGCTGAAATTCGATCTATCCTGAACTCGCTGGGTGCCTAGGGCTTGCGAGCGGCGATACCGAGTTGTTCTTCTTCTTCCTCTGGAATGATAATCCGAGGAGTCACAGTGAACATGAGCGTTTCGGTATCTCGACCGATCGCGTTGTTCTTGAACAATCGGTTGATGTAAGGAATCTTCGAGAGGATCGGTGTTCCCTTTTCAACACGTTCTTCCGAGAGTCGTTTGATACCACCCATGAGGATCGTACCGCCGTCTGGAACCGTGACTGTGGTGCTAACACTCGTTTGGGAGAAGGCCGGTTGTTGAACCGTGATGCCTTCAACGATCTCTTCTTCGTTATTCCTACCGGCTGATGGCAATCCGTTCGAAGGATTCAGGATGCTTGTACCGGTCTTTGTGCTCTTTCGACCTTGGAAGGTGAATTCGCGGTCGGTTGCTCCGAGTCGGGTGAACTGTGGCATCATGGTCAGTCGAACGAATCGCTTGTCCGGTGAAACCACTGGCTGCACGTTCATCTGGGTACCTTCGCTCAGCACGACGATGATCGGACGCTGACCGACAGCAAAGTCGCCAACGATCGGGGCATAACCCAGAACGAAGGGCCTGGTCGTTGTATCGTTGATCGTTCCGAACTGACCGTCGAACATGGTCACCTTGGGAGCTTGCAATACGTTCGATCGTTTGTTTCCTTGGGCTGCTTGCAAGAACAGGAACATTTCGATATCGCTGAGGATAGCCACACCGATCGTGCTACCTGCACCAGGATCGAATCCACCGAAGCTCGGTACCGTGGTACCAAAGCTACCCTGAGTTAGCCTGATGTCCAAGTCAGCAGTAGGAACCAGAGCATTCGGATTTAGGCTGCTGGCGTCGGTCTCAACGCCGATGGCGATCGATGGACCACTATCCTCACGAGGAATTCGATTTCGGGTGTTGTCATCCAGTGATATTTGGAAATTCACACCCATCTTCTCGAAGAAGCTATCGGAGAGTTTGATGAATCGAACTTCGATCGTCACCTGCAGGTTTTGCAATGCTCGCAGGCTCTTGAGCAAATCAGCGATCTGCTCGTGCGTTTCTTGAGGTGCATTGACGATCAAACTGAGGTTCTGGCGGAACGGGCTCATCGTTGCCGTACCACCTTGGCTTTGCCAACCGTCAGGCGAGATGGTTGTTTCGATCAATTGCATCAGTTCCGAGAAGTTCGCCATCGAACCACCACCGAGCGCTCCGAGCGTTCCGTTGGCGGCCACAGGATCGGCACCGAACATCGACGATAAGCTGTTGTTGGCTGCGGCCCCCGGCGACATCCCAGCAAACTGAGCCAAGACATTGGTGTTTGGATCGATGCTGGCCATCTTGCTGTTTCGCAGTGCCAGAGCGTCCTGCTCCTGCATGTTCACAGCAACATAGCTGTCCTGGGCTTGGTAAGCGGCTTGCAAAGCTCCACCCATCCCGGTGTTGTTGTCCGAGATAAAGTTAGCGATCGGGATCACCAAGTCGCGAACAGAATAGGTTTTGCTGTACATTTCCTGTTGCATGAACCGCCGGCTTTGGATCTTGACCACTTCGTTCTTAACGACATAGGTCAAGTTAAGCGGTTCGAGGATGTTCTTGAGAACATTCTTGAGCTTGATCCGATTCCCACGCAGATCCAACGAGATCGGTTGATCGGATCGTAATCCTTCCTCGGCGATCGATGGCTCGTCGATCAGGATGATCAGACCGGTCATTTCCGAAATCGTCTTGACTGCATCAGCCAGTGGACGCTCTTCAAAGGAGGCCGAGAACGGCTCTTCGAGCAGATCGAGAATCTGACGCTCGGACGGCTGCAGTTTGAGCGAATCATCGCTGTATTTATCGCGATACTTCTTCAGATCATACCACTCCTTGACGGGTGGGAACTGAAGCGGTTGGCTATCGGTCAAGTAGGTGGCCGAAGCGCGCTCAGCATCGGTGAAGCTGTTGACCAACGCCTCTTCCTTCATCGCTTGGATTTCTTTTTGCTCCGCAACGCGGCGTTCGATCACCGAACGACCACGCATCAAAGCAGAGATCTCCGAGTTTGGCTTAATCTCCTCTACCTTGCGTGCGATAACCTCAGCCTCTGCAAATCTTTGATCATCCATCAGTTCGTTGTACTGATCGACCAAAGTTTGAATCTGGGCATCTTCCTTGGCCTGCATCGACTCATCGAGCGAGATTCGATCCTCGATTTGCTTGTTGCGTTGATCGAGCTCGATCGATGCGCGATTGGTATCCATCCAGGACTCAACGTTTGTCGTCACCCGGTCAACCATGGCCAACATCTGCTTGCGATAAGCCCCATCGACCTCCGACTGTGAGACGCGGCTTCGCAGGTTCTTGAGCCGATCGATCGCCTCGTAAGGCTTATCGTTGACCATTCGTTCAGCTTCAGCGATCTCTCCAGATACCTCCGCGAAGAGCCGTTGCTTGCGTTGGATAGCGTCACGGTCTTGGGTCGGAATCGCTGAGATAGCTTCTGGCTCGGAGCGAGTCTGTAGGTAAGCCAGCTTGTCTTTGAGCTGAACCCGAGCGCTTGCATCGAGTTCATCCTTCTTTTTCCAAGCGTTGGTGAAGCACTGCTTGGCTGTCTCACGGTCATCGCGAGAGAGTGCTTCAAGACCTTTTTCGTACCATTGGTTGCCACTGATCTGGCTATCGGATGCTTGTCCAAGCTCTTGACCCGTCGCATCAGCTTGGGCACTTGCTTTGGCAATGCTCGAAGCGTCGGTTGTGGGTTGGTAGAGTCCCGATTGCACCGGAGTGCCTTGACCGGAAACGGCACCTGCGGTTGCGACGCGACTGGTCGATGCGTTGGACAATGGACTTGATGGTTGTTGTGCAATTTGGGCCATCACCGTTTTGGGATCGATTCCTCGCAAACGCATTGCGCGATCGATCTCCATGGCAACTTCCCGAGGCTTCATTGCACTGGATGCGAATTCCGCGTCAGCGACCTTCAAGGACAAGGCTTGATCGATCCATCGCTTGGCATTGACCAAATCGCCTTTCTGAAGCGCGAGTTTGGATTGTGCAGTCAATGCCAATGCCTGCTCCTTGGATGTTGGATTAGCACTCGCAGGCGGAATAGCAACGGTGCTACCGGAGTTACCACTGCTCTGTCCGAGAGTAGGTAAGGATCCTGACGGTGGCAATGTGCTCGGAGGCAGCGGAGGCAAGAGCCCTTGCTGCGCGCTGACTCGCTCAGACGACGTCGAGATAGCGACCATGACTCCAGTTGGAACAAGTGCCGGTAACGTTGCTGCAACAACCGGCCATGAGGCCGCATAAGCCACAGTCAACAGCCGAAACGTCCTGAGGGGATTTAGAGATTTCAACGCGACACTCCTTATCGCACAAAGGGAAGCCCAACACTTCGCTGGGAATACTATTCTTGACTCGGAATCTTCAAGCTCACTTTTTAGTCAGAACGAAAAATTACTCGAAATGGTAAAATAGGAACTTTCGGAACGGTTTATCTAACTTGTTTATCTTCACCCGCTTCTCACAACGGGCGTTTTATGCCCTTGGAAGAAACCCAACGGCAAACTACCGAAGCACCGTACCTCCAACGGTTTGCTGCAAACCAGGCTGACTGGCTCGAATCAACACAGGCACACTCGATACAGGTCCATTCGGCGCTGTAGCAATAGGGGCAACAGGTGCTGCAGCTCCTTGCGAAGACACAAAACTACCTTGGGGTATGCTTGCTACCATACCAAGTGCTACGGATGTGTACTGACTGACATCGCCCCCTCCATCGTAGACCCAAGCATTCCAAGCCTGCTGAAGGTCTCCGAGCCTCGGATAGCCATAAACGGATCGAATCGCACTGACCCAATCCTCAGTCATCATTCCGTAATCGAGAAACTCAACGAATTTACGAGGACCAGCTTGGGCGATGAGAAACGCACAGAGACTGTAACCCTGCGCGTACAAAGGCATCAAATCAGGAGGATACTCCCTCATCGCAAACAATTGACGAAACGGAATTCCTCGGTTTTCAGTCAGGAATTTAACGAGCATCACGTCGTGCTTATTCCTCTCACTCGAATGCTCAACGGTCGTGCATGCACCCTCGTCAGCCCACCTCGGTACCGGCTTTCCACTGGCCGCAAAATGAGTTGCTAAGACCGTGTGGGTCATCTCGTGAGGCAAGACACTGTCGATGATCCGCTCCTTCGTACCGCTTACAACCATCTGAATCGAACGTATCGTGCCTCCCATGAGGGTGTACTTTGTTTCCCCGCTGGCAGGCAAATTCGGGCTCGTATTGACCACCAACGGAACTTTCTCGCTCCAAGGGGGCAAGTCATGGCCAAGCCAGTGGATCGCTAAGTGATTGCGGTAAGCGTCGGCCATCGTTGCCACCCGCTTGGCAAACTCCAAATCCTGACTCATGACCCTAAAGTGCTGGCTTTCTACCAGGAATCTCTGCCCGAGTTGCTGCCCCAATAGGCTAGCTGGAAATGCAACAAAACAGCACAAACAAGCCAGAGCCATCGCCCAGCTAAATCGCTTCGCATCCATGCTTTACTGTCTTTCGAGAAGGCTTCGACCATCTGCACGATTCCACCATGCACACGATCCGTTGGCCGGGAGTCTAGAAAATTCCCTCCGTCCTTCTCCAGTCCAATCCGATGCGAACCCTTAGAAAACCAAAGAAAAAGGGTGGGATTGCTAGCGTTTGAAGCTCAGCACGATTCGAGCAATCGGAATGCTTGAACGTGTCCTGCAACATCATGCACACGTAGGATCTGAACCCCTTGGAGTTGCAAGGCAAAGGAGACTCCTAGCGTTCCGTAATCTCGACCAAGATCCTTGTCACCAAGCACCTTACCAATGAATCCCTTCCGCGAATGCCCTACCAAAATCGGTCTTCCTAATTGATGAAACAAACCGACAGATCGAATCAGTTCAAGGTTGTGTTGATGAGATTTCCCGAAACCAATCCCTGGATCTAAGCAGATTCGCTCTGGATCGATTCCGGCTTTTCGCAGAAGACTATCCCGCTGGCGAAGGTAATCAAGGATCTCCAAGGTACAGTTTTCATAACTGGGATTGTCTTGCATGTTTTGAGGTGTCCCTTGCCGATGCATCGCGCAGATCCCCGCCTGAGTACTCCTTGCCACATCGATCATTCGTTCGTCGGCCTCGAGCCCCGAAACATCATTGATGATTCTTGCCCCTAACTCGAGGGCTACCTGAGCAACACTGGCCTTGGTCGTGTCGATCGAAATTGGGATGTTCACCACCCCTTGCAGCCGCTCGAGGACGGGTGCAACGCGTTGGACTTCGTCGGTTGGACTTACAGGTTGACTGTATGGACGAGTGCTTTCGCCACCGATATCCAAGATATCCGCACCGGCATCTTCGAGCCGCTTAGCACAATCGACTGCCGCTTGAACCATATAAAAATTTCCGCCGTCAGAAAAACTGTCGGGCGTAACGTTGAGAATCCCCATGACCAAGGGCGTCTTTCGAAACGTAAGGACTTGGTTCTTGATCGTCCAAGTATTTGCGCGGGGTACGGTCATGCAGTAGGTGATCATTGAAAGAGACTTTGTGCGCCCTTATTTGGGTTCTTCAGGTGTTATCGAGGCTAAAACTAATTGAATTCGTGCTCGTGCTCATGCTCGTAATCGGATGATGGGAATTGCTCTGTGGAATGGAGTTGACGTTCCAAAGCACTCGCATAAATGCGCCCGCTAAGCCCCTTTCGAGCACGATTACGAGCACCGTTCCACTGAGCACGAGCACGCAGCAGCCAGGCCCTAAACAAATCGCTATACCCACTAAAACACCCGAAAATCCTTTATTTATAGGCGACTACTTGTGATTAGGAGTCGGTGGGATGTACGAATCTAAATCGATCGACTGAAACCAAGCGATCGTCTTTTTCAAGCCTTCTTCGAGCGGAGTCGTCGGATTCCAACCGAGCTTTTCGCGGGCCAGCGAGATGTCTGGTCGACGCCGAGCAGGATCATCGGGAGGAAGGGGCAAGTACCTTAGTTCGGATCGACTCTCGGTCAATTGAATCACAAGATTGGCTAACTCCCGTATGGTAAACTCGTCCGGATTTCCGATATTGACCGGCCCTATGAATCCTTCGGTGTTCATCATCCGAATGATGGCGTCAACCAAATCGTCTCGATAGCAAAACGAACGAGTCTGTTCACCGGTTCCAAACAGAGTGATCGGTTCGTCGCGGAGAGCTTGCCTAATGAAGTTCGACACGACCCGACCATCGTAGGGGTGCATGCGAGGTCCATAGGTGTTGAATATTCGCACGATACGAATATCGACGTGGTTCATCCGGTGGTAGTCCATGAACAGCGTTTCAGCGACCCGTTTTCCTTCGTCATAGCAGGAGCGAACACCGATGGGATTGACATTTCCCCAGTAACTTTCCGGTTGCGGATGCACCTGTGGATCACCATAGACTTCGCTAGTGCTGGCCTGCAAAACCCTGGCACCGCACCGCTTGGCCATCCCCAAGACATTGATGGCCCCCATGACCGATGTTTTCACCGTCTTGATCGGATTGTATTGATAGTGCCCCGGTGCTGCCGGACAAGCCAGGTGGTAGATCTGATCGACCTCCAAATAGATCGGCAGAGTAACATCGTGGCGAATGAGCTCGAAATTGGGTTTCCCAAGCAGGTGAAAGACATTGGTCTTTTGAGAAGTGAAAAAGTTATCCACGCATAGCACGTCGTGCCCTTGGCCGACCAATCTCTCGCAAAGATGGGATCCTAGAAAGCCAGCCCCTCCAGTTACGAGTATTCGTTTTGTTTTGCTACCGACTGCATTGTGACTCATTGGCTGGCTCACTTTCTGTCGCGGATCAGACTCAAAACCACCGGCACCGGACGCACTCCGGTTTTCTCGCTCGGGCTATTGGCCACCGAAAGTTCATCCTTGTCGTTGCGTATCCACATCGAGGAAGACCCGCCTCCGTCGAGATTGATCCCTTCGCTACAACCTCTTTCGATCAGAAGCTTGGCGAGTTCCTCCTCGCTGACCCCCTCGCTGTAGCCCTGCTGACGTCCATCGACGACCATCCACACAAATTGGTTCCCGTCTTTTGAAAGCCCGACAGCGGTTCGCGGATGCCTGACCTGGCTCGGTTCGACCAAAACCTGTGAGTCTTTGAGTATCCCGCGAAAACCGGATACCGCCCATTTGGCTTGTACCCCTTTTTCCTGAAGCTCCTCCTTGGATGCTATTGTGCCGATCTTGATCCGTTTCGATGCATCCATCCAAACCGACCAATATCCACCCTGAGGTGGGCTAATCAAACGATCGGCCTGGGATACCCAGCCAGAAATATCCGCAGCTCCGCCGACGATGTAACCGGGTTTCTTGCCTGTCTGAGGATCGGTGAGCATGGCCCAAGCAGAGGTGTTGATCGCAGCGATCGCATTGACCTTTTTGGCCAGATCCCGAGGATGAGCCAATGCCACCTCGGCAGGTCCATCCCCATCAGGATCATCTCCCGCAGCAACTTCAAAGGATAGATCGGGGGCTTGGGTGTCGATCTGAAGAACATGGATATGCAGCGGCCTGGGTTCCTTTCGTACGATGTGCTCGTAGCCAACACCCGTAGGCAATCGCCAGCTCTCTTGCGGCTTGTCTTGAGCCAACCCAATCGACACATGGATGGAACTCGAAGACAGAACCATCATCCACAAAAATATGCTAAGTCGCATTGGTCTAAACATTCGATGTTCCTTACCTCATTCTTTATTGATTGCCGGCAACTCGGTGCCCCGCCATGAACTTTAGCTGCTGGTACATGGTCATGACAATCGGGGCGGAAAATCCACACCGATTGGCCTCTTGCAAAGCGTTCCCGTAGATCGCTTCGACTTCGATCGGACGACCGCCGAGAAAATCCAATCGCATGCTGCTATCATAGGGAACCATATCATCGGTGTGATCGATAACCCAATCGACATAGCTCGGCTCGATCGGACTACCAGCCGCTTGTGCGATTTGCCGAACCTCTTCGCTGATGCGTCTTGCAAGCAAACGCGAGTCAGCATCGCCCATGATCGCATCGGTGCTGGCATTCAAGAGAACCGACAGACCATTGAAGGGGATGTTCCACATGAGCTTTTTCCACTTGGTTGTCGGCAAGTCATCGGTCAAGTAAGCTTCGATGCCAGAGGCGACCATATCGTCGAGGATCTGCTGAAGGATCTCCTTCGAGGGGCCAGGATCCTTGCCGTCAATGCCACGATAGGCACCAAAGACGATCCGACCATAATCCAAATGCCTGATGTGCCCTGGACCTACTTTGTTCGAACAAAGAAAACAACAACCACCTGCTACACGCTCTGGACCAACGATACCGCGAACTGTCTGCTCTACGTTCAGCCCATTCTGCAAAACCAGAACGATCGACTCTTGATGTAGGATCGGCTGCAACAACTCTTCAAGTAAATGGTTCTGCGTGCTCTTGAGCCCGATGATCGCCACGTCGCACTTGGGCATGTCCTGAGATCGAGCATGAGCGTTCACGTAGGGGAGATGAAAGTCCCCGAGCTTACTGTCGACTCGCAATCCATGCTCGAGCACGTGCTCGTAGTCACTGTGCAAGAGGAAATGAATATCGAGCCCTTGTCGGGCCATAAGCCCGCCATAAAAGCCACCGAGTGCTCCTGTACCTAAAACCGAATACCTCAGTCTCATCCGCTGTCCTAAAATCTGCGTCTAACATCAACAAACAACTCAAGCCCTCTTGCCTCGAAAGGAGAGAACCACCATTGCCAAATGCTTGCAATATCTTAGCGATGTCGCTCGAAAGGCTAAGATCTTTCGGTGGAGATCCGATGAAAAATCGATGATTTGACCAGGACGGATTTATTCTTCCGCACGCCTCTTTGCCATCCACCACCTGTCAGGGGTGACCAATCGCAATAGCAATCCAAATAAACATGAGATCCCAACCAAGATCGATCCTGTGGCCATGGTCACCAGAAAGGCATCGACCAATCCAAGATTGCCGATATCGAGATTCTTGCCAGGGATGATCCCAGTCTTACGCATGAATTCGATCCCAAGCATGCCAGCCAAGAGTTGCAGGACTGGAAAAAACTGAGAAAAAGCCACGAGCATCCCTCCACGTATTGCGTACATGACAAGTAGAGGTGTGTAGATACTCGCGAGGTATCCGAGCAGTAACCCAAAAAACATCCCAAGAACGATTCCAATTTGCCCAAGCCCCTGCTGAACCTCAGTCCAGCCGATCAGCAGCGGAACAACCGAATTGCAAAGCAGAACAACCGTCCACTGAATCGACAATACAAGCGGACTATGAATCACCCGTCGCTGATGAGTTTGTGTCTCCAAGGCGATGTCAGTCGCCTGGAAGGGATTATTGTCATCGGTACTGGTAGTCATCGCTGGAACTTGCAACCTAAGTCTTCTGACGGAATCGGTCGATCAAAACCGCCAATAAGATGATCGATCCGAAGACGACCTTCTGCGCATAACTGTCGATCTGCATCAGATTCATTCCGTTTTCAATCACCGCGATAATCAGCGCACCGATGAGCGTTCCAAACATGCTGCCATAGCCCCCACGCAGCGATGTGCCTCCAACGACCACTGCCGCGATCACATACAATTCATACATCAAACCGTACTTGGCATCGCCGGTTCCCAAGCGACTTGCCATGACCAACCCGCCTAAACCTGCAAGCAGTCCGGAAATCCCGTAGGCCCCAGCCGTGATCCAGTCGACACGCACACCGCATAATCTCGCAGCGACCTCGTTTCCCCCAATTGCATAGATCGAACGACCAAAAGTCGTCAAAGACATCACGCAATGGGCTAAGGCGAAAATCAAAAGCATCAGCCACACGGCAATCGGAATACCTCCCCAATTGCCGCGTCCAAGCCACACGAAAAAATAGGGAACTTGGTCGATCGATTGCCCCTTGGAAATCATAAAAGCCAACCCACTGGCGATCATCATCATCCCAAGAGTCGCAATGAAGGGGGGGATCTTGAATCCAACAATCATCCCACCATTGAACAAACCGCAAATTCCGCACACGGCGATTCCAACAAGCCCCGCAAGAATCACACTAGACCCACTGGCATCGATGCCACCGAAATAATCGCGAATCAAAACCGTCGTAATGACCGAAGCCAGCGCAATGAGGCTTCCAACCGACAAATCGATCCCTCCCGTTAGGATCACTAATGTCATACCTACGGCCAATATCCCAATCTCGACGATTCGATTGACCACATTGATCAAGTTCTGACGCTTGAGAAAATTCGGCCAACGCGAACCACCGATCCTTTTCAAACCTATCTTCTGATCTGGAAATTTGCTCTCGATGTCCTCGAACAACACCCAGTCCCTAGCCCCAGGAGCCAAAATGATTTCGATCGGCTGATCCTTTTGCGCAAGAATCCTCTTGCGTATGTCCTGAGGTGTACCTTGCCAGACGCGCTGCTCGGGATTACTCACACCAGCGGCTTTCCAAGCCGACAAGAACTCAGATGCAAAAGCATCATCCTCGGGGCTCTGGCTTGCGACAACGACAGTTCCCCACTGCATCGGGGCCCGCTGACCACCCCAAACCTCACGCACTGCCTCCTGAGGTGTAGGCTGCTGCTGGCGGACAGTCATCGCTGAGAAAAACAAGCACAGGCCAAGCAAAACCAGCACCATTGAATATTTCGAGAATAACTCTTTGAGCAATACCATGATTGGTGACTTGCGATCTGCCGTATTCCTCTATTGGGCCCCGAAAACCGATGGTTTCAATGCAAGCATTGTAGCTCGTTTTGCCGATTGCGTTGGGCTTGACTCTAAACCCCCTATTTTGACATCCTTGCGGCTTGCACGGGCAAACAACTCAACGACTGACCCAAGAATAAATGCCTTCATGAAATCGTTTTGGAACGCGATTCGCGATTCGCTTCACCACGCTCCGGCCCTGGTGCTTGCAACCCTATGCTCGGTCGGGATCGCCTTTCTGTGGGGCTCGAACATCGGTGCGCTCTATCCGGTCGTCGAGATGACCCTCAATGGCGAATCCATTCAATCGTGGCTCGAAAAGGGGGCTCAAAGCGCTGATTCTGAAGCTCAGGCTATCAAGCAGCAGCTGGTCGCTGCACCTAACAACCTATCCGAAAACGACCGAATCAGTCTTGATCGTCGCGCAGCACGAGCGGTTCAGACTCGCGATTACAAACTTTGGTTGGTCTCTTGGGCTGATCGCATCCTACCCCGCAATCCCTTTCAAACCATTTGTTGGATCATGGGTTTGCTGATGGTCTCGACGCTGATCAAGCATGCGTTGATGCTCACGAACGACTTGCTCATCGGCCACGTATCGACAAGCATCGTGCGAGATCTGCGAATGCGTGTCTTTGACTCGGCTTTGGCGATGGATCGCAAGACTTACCAAGCCTATGGAACCAGCGGCCTTCTGGCGGCGATCACCGCTGCGGCGGACGGACTGACCGCCGGCTTGATCCACCTCTTCGGCGCTGCGATCCGTGAACCGCTTCGCATCGCCTCGTGCTTGATCATGGCCAGTTTGATCAACTGGCGTTTGCTGTTGCTCTCGCTGGTACTGGCACCGGCACTCGTTGCGATTGTTGTGTTCTTTAATCGCAAGATTCGACGAGCGGCGTCTGGAATCCTGAGTCGCAACGCAGGCTTTCATGAAGTTCTCTTGGAAGCTCTTGGCAATATCTTTACGGTACAAGCCTTTACCATGGAGCCCTACGAGCGAGAGCGATTTCGCCAATGCACCCAGGACATGAAACGCGTGCAGCTCAAGATGGTCTTCTGGACCGGGGTCGGGAAACCGTTTACCGAAATGATCGGCGTGGCCATGGTTGCAATCACCGTCTGCGCGGGAGCTTATCTGGTCGTCAACAAACAGACCCACTTGCTGTTTCTCAAGGTTTGTGACACTCCGATGTCGGTGACGGATCTGCTGATTTTCTTCGGTCTTTTGATCGGAGCAAGCGACCCACTGCGCAAGCTATCGGGTGTTTCGGTCATGATTTATCAGGGAATGGTCTCCTCGGAACTCCTTTACGGGATACTCAACGCCAAGCCTGTTTTAGCCGAGCCAGCAGAACCGAAAAAGCTTTTGGGGCGTCATCACCAACTGAGCCTCAAAAACGTGAGTTTCCATTACCATCCCAACCAACCCGTTCTTTCGGATGTTTCACTCGAAGTACCATTCGGTAAGACGATTGCGATTTTGGGATCCAACGGGAGCGGCAAGTCGACTTTGATCCAGTTGCTATGCCGCTATTACGATCCGGAAGCAGGGTCGATCCAGCTCGATGATATCGACCTTAAAGAGCTTGCACTTGCCGACATTCGCAGTCGCATCACCTTAGTAAGCCAAAGCACTGAGTTGTTCAATCGTACGGTGTTTGAAAACATCCAATACGGTAGTCCGAATGCGACCAAGGAAGAAATCGAAATTGCAGCTCGGATGGCCCACGCTCATGAGTTCATCACTCAATCGCTTACCGATGGCTATAACACCATCGTTGGCCAAGGTGGCCAAAAGCTCAGTGGTGGCCAACGCCAACGCATCGCACTTGCCAGAGCGATACTTAGAAAACCCGAGATTCTCATCCTCGACGAGTCGACAAGCCAGATCGATATGGCCAGTGAGATTCAGATTCGCGAGACTCTCCAAGCCATGAAAGGCCAGATGACCATCTTGATCATCACGCACCGCGAAGCCTTGATCGCACTGGCCGACGAAGTTTACAACATGCAAGCCGGAGTGCTCATTGCTACCGAGCAACAACCACTGAAGCTTGAACCCAAAGCGGCTTAGAGCCGTCCATTGTTCAACAGCTATTGTTCAACGGCTGTCAATTGTTCAACGGCTGTCAATTGTTCAACGGCTGTCAATTGTTCAACGGCTGTCAATTGTTCAACGGCTGTCCATTGTTCAACGGATGTCCTCAGCCGTTTTCCCACAAGCTTTAGCTTGACGT
>Ga0082207_1000270_pt1 | contig 30426 bp, 28 predicted proteins | sample LakMenEpi10Aug09_FD_71540 | JGI IMG/M metagenome (GOLD analysis project Ga0082207, IMG submission 71540)
CGATAAAAATGGAACTTGTTTGATTCTTTTGGGTTTATTTTTAAATAAATAATCAGGACTTTTTAGGGTGATTGCTATTATCATTGGTATGCGATCGCCTACTTTTAGTACGCTATATATAGCGTGCTTGCGTAAGTCCTGTTGAAATAAATTAAGATGTTTACAAGTAATAATAGGGGAGATATTAACAAATATAACGACAAAGTATTGATAGAGCATTATAGTGATCGCTCTCGTTGTATGATCATTTTGCGAAATAATAATCGCTGATCCAGTCTTGCATAAAAATTACAAGGCTTGGCGTTAGGTAACCCAGAATACCATTCAACCTCGGTGATTTTGTCCCAAATTGATCAACAATTAAGCAGGATATTGTCATGACATTACCATCAAAAAAGGCTCCGACAATTGGACTTGTGGAAGTACCCGCCCTGGGGTTATATGACGAAGATGGACATAACTGGACGGCACTATATAGACGCAATACCCTCCTAAGTAAGCAGGTTTTAATGGCTGACCTACAAGCGGGTGGTTTCGATGCTCAATTGGTTAATCTGAAAGATGGTGATTGTCAAGAACCCTTCGGAGATGTTACCTGGAAAGGCATGAATCTGACCAAAGCTTATGTTGGGCGGAAGATTTCGGATATCGACCCAGAAACCTATGATGCTTGGGGGGTGACAGTTAACTACACCCAAGAACGTCAAGTCACCTGTATGACGATCTCCCATCTAGCTAGTAAAGGCAAACCCGTTGTCGTCGGAGGTTCTGACGCCATTGCTGAACCGGAGCATTATCTGAAAGCGGGTGCAACAGCGATTGTAATTGATAAATCTGGTGCAGCCAATTGGCCAATTTTCGACTATGTGGTGGGAAAAATTCCACGGGAAAATCTCACGGGTGTGATCTTGGCTGATGGTCATTCCTATCGAACCCGCACGAAAGCCATGAGTCCCGACGAGTGGGCACTCCCATCGGTGGATGTTGCCCGACAATGTTTAGGTCAAGAATACTCAGAAGAACCTTTTATCGAAGACCTTGTACCCATTGGCTCGGTCTATCCTGATATTGGGTGCGATCGCAAATGTGATTTTTGCCAAACTCCAACCTACACATCAGGCTATCGGCGGATGTCACCGGAAACCACCCTCAAGTGGGTTGCTCGTCAGAAGGAAGCCGGGGCCAAATGTACAGTCATGGGTTCCGATCAATTTCTCGGTCGAGTATTGTTTCCCGGCGGACGAGAGGAAGTTTTAGAAATTACCAAAGGCGCAAGAGAAATGGGAATGCCACTTTTGTGGCCGAATGGTTTAGAACTCAGAAAAGCGACTTTGGGCCGAGGACGCAACTACGATCATACAGACCTCTCACCGGACGAAGAATTGATCGAAGCCCTTTGGGGATGGGATGGCAAAGTTGGCGGTTTTCTAGGTTATATTCCTGCCGAACGTCCGGTTTTTGGCCGAGAATCCTATGCCAAGCTGTTACCATGGAAACAGCATTGTGAGATGATGCAAGCGATTGTTCGAGTCGGTCTTCCCGTGATTGTCTATGGTTTAATCATTGGCTTTCCCGATGACAACCATGACAGTTTATTGCGTCTTGAAGAAGCTGTTTTAGAACTCCATCAACAACTCCGAGAAATTAACCCCCACCTAGAATTTCAAGTCGCTTCCTATTCTATTTCCCCCATACCCGGAACACCCCAAGGGGAAAACATTCGCAAATCTGGTTTATTGCGTTTTGATGATCCCTCAATTATTGGTGGGTTCTGGACACCTAGTTGTGACACCCATCACCTCAGCTATGAAGATATTTCTGAATGGCAATTTCGGTTAGCGAAAATCGGTAAAGCTGAATCTAAATTGATTAACTATCATGGAGGATTGACAAAAATGGCTGCTGTGAGTAAATCAGGTAATTATTGATCAGTGCCAAGAGGGTTGGGTCTCCCAACCCCCACCCTAAAATATTACAACCGATTATGGTAAATGATGAAAATTGAAGTCATTAAAATAGATAATTTAACAATTCATGAACATCATCTCGATATTATTTATAGTGCCGATAAATTTAGATTTTCGACCAAAATTTTTTATCATGATGTCTCTTTTTCAGCACTAATAGAAAAGTATTCTCAACCATTAATAGAACGAATTACTGCCCATATTGCCTTATTTGAAGGCATGAAATTCTGTTCCTTATTTCCCAAATATTACGATATTTCCAAAATTTCTCCCAATCTGGAAAAGCCTGTTTTAGATTTATTTCTCAAAATCTATCAAGGAGTATTTGGTCAACATTGGTATGAAAACAATGTCACAGATTATCAACAGCCTGAAATTATCTATTCACAGGAGCTAGGAGAAAGTTATCCGGTTTCGATTTTAGGGGATAATCCTATAATTCTTACAGGTTGTGGGGGCGGTAAAGATAGTATTTTAGCCATGAAAATGTTGCAAGAAGCAGATATTCCTTTTGCTTCTATGCAATATTCCCATAGTGTTTATGGTAAAGCCGATTTGCAACACCAATTAATTGCTCAAGTCCTAGAAAATGTTCAACCCATGAAAAGCCATAAAATCTCAATTTTTGATGATTTTATTGACTTTCCCTTTCTCCAGTTATATTTTCCCAAAAATTCAGGAATTACTGCTCCAGAAACCCCTGTTTCTATCTTTGAATCCTTAATTTTAATACTCGATGGGGGATACAAATATTTATGTCTAGCCCATGAAAAAAGTGCCAATACAGGGAATCTGTTTTGGTCAGAAATAGGACAAGAAGTTAACCATCAATGGGGTAAAAGTCTGGAAGCTGAACAGATTTTAAATCAATTTATTCGAGAACATCTTTTATCTAATTTTAAATATTTTAGCATTTTACAACCCATTTACGACTTCCGCATTTTTCAAAATTTAAGTAAATATTCTGAAGTTATTCCTAAAATCCATTCCTGTAATATTCAAAAACCTTGGTGTAAAAAATGCCCCAAATGTGCTTATGTTTGGTTGGGATTAATGGCTTTTTGTCAGCCAGAACAAGTTGATGCAATATTTCAATCAAATTTGTTTAATGATGAAGATTTACAGCCTACATTTCGAGAAATGTTAGGTTTATCAACCCATACCCCTTTTGAATGTATTGGCGAAATTGGTGAAAGTCGTTTGCTGATGAAAAAATGTTTTGAGAAAGGTTTATCAGGTAAAGCGGTGGAAATGTTTTCTCAAGAAATTCTTTCAGACACTTCTATAGATTGGCAGAATATAGAACAAAAGTATAATTTTGTTTACGCAAAAGAACACGCCATTCCCCATCAGATTTTTGCTCAATTAAAAGAGCAGTTTTAAAAAAGTATTGCCCACTGGCACTGCTGATTTTTCTTGTTATATTAATTATTGTAATCCATTGAGTTAACTAACCGCTTTAATATTCATCTATTTCATTAATTTGAGTATTGATGTTGTTGTGTGTGCGCTTTGCTTACGCACCCTACAAGTGAGAGATGGGTTCGTTAATATTAACAGAATAACCATAAAAATTAATTTGATAATCTGTAATTTTAACGCCTGTTTGTTGTTCAACTTGGGCTAATAATTCCGGGGGTAATTCGATATGAATATCTAAAATTTTATCGGTATCTAAACAATTAACATGGGAATGGGAATCGCTGATATGTCCATATAAACGGCCATTGGAACGTTCCACACATTCAATCACATTTTCCCGGGATAGGGCTTCTAAATTTTGATAGACTGATGTATGACCAATAGCTTTACCCTGTTGATTTAATCGATCATAAATGTCCCGGGCTGATAAATGTTCTTGAACTTGCCACAGCAATTCTAAAACTAAACGACGTTGACGACTCAGCCGCATTCCTTTAGCTTGACAATAATTGATTGCATCTTCTAAAGAACGAATTGGTTTCACTATTCTCGCCTCAGTTTATTTATGAAATTTCAATAGTTTTAGGATCACCGATCCCATACTTAGACTATACTTTCTATTGTATCTTAGGGATTTTATAGTAAACAGTGGTTTCTATAGCAATCCTAAATAGGTTGTAACATTTCAATACTGATATGAAACGGCTAGAAGTATTACCCCAGATCCCTCCCCCCGTGCACGGGGGGTTTGGGGGGGCTGTTCCGGTGTTCCCTTTTGATCAGGGATTTTAAACACAACTCAAATAGGATTGCTATATCTGCAAAGGTTGACATTGAATGGCAATTATAATCAAGCTGAATTCTGAGCAAGTAAATCGTTTAGATCTGTCTCCTGTGCAAACGGTGATCGATTCCCTATCTGAAAATACCGATATTACAGCCTATGAACAGCAAATTAGCTTCGAGATCGATTATCCCCGTGACCCGGAAGACCCCAGAGAAATTTCAGAAGTTCCTGAAATTCGATTATGGTTTATTCGCCTAGATGCCCAATATCCTTGGCTACCTTTTTTTCTCGACTGGAAATCTGGAGAATTAGCCAGGTATGTGGCGATGCTTGTCCCCCATCAATTCCATCGTACCGAAGGCATCCAATATAACCCGGAAGCCCTAGAAATCTTCTTAATGCAAAAGATCTTTATCCTTGACCACTGGTTCACCCAAAACAACCTTCCCAGTAAATCCCGCCTCATGGCCATGGCTCAAATGCTAGGCTATGACCTTGATGATACCTTCTTTGAGACTTATACCCAAGGGTGTTAATGGTTGGGAGGGCTGCTTCCCAGGGTTGTTTTAAAGTTGGGTGGGAAAAAATCAACAAGGGGCGATCGCTAACCATTAATAGCCAACACCCCAATCTTTCAACACCTCAACCCTAACGGTCAACACCCAATAAACATGGGTGCAAATAATGTGATAATGCTTATAGAAGGAAGATCGGGCTTGCCGTTATTCAATCGAGTGAGTCAGATGTTCAACTAAATTCAGTAGATTAACGGCTTCTTTGCCCAGTATTAAGTAACAATCACACAGACAAGCGGCGTCAGTTATGACTCAAATTTCAGTAACCTCCGATGCTCCGAGTATGGGGCGTCGTCAATTCATGAATTTACTGACCTTCGGTACAGTTACAGGCGTTGCTGTCGGGGCGCTGTATCCGGTGATCAAATATTTTCTGCCCCCCTCTAGTGGTGCGGCTGGCGGTGGTGTAACGGCTAAAGATGCTCTGGGTAACGATGTTATCGTCAGTGAATTTTTATCCAGCCATAAACCCGGCGACCGGGTTTTAGCCCAAGGTTTAAAAGGCGACCCCACCTATATGGTGATTGAATCCGATTCTTCCTTAGCGGAATATGGAATCAATGCGGTTTGTACCCACTTAGGGTGCGTTGTCCCTTGGAATGCCAGCGAAAATAAATTTATGTGTCCCTGTCACGGCTCTCAATATAACTCCGAGGGCAAGGTTGTTCGTGGGCCAGCACCGTTATCCTTACCCCTGGTTCACGCCACGGTTGCGGATGATAGATTGAGCTTTACAACTTGGACAGAAACCGATTTCCGCACGGGTGAAAATCCCTGGTGGTCTTAATAAATTTTAAATTCTAGGATTTTAGATTTTAGATAAATACCTGAAATCTGAACTCTGCGATCATTGATTCTGTTGACTTTGACCAGAAATAGAACATTAGTAATGCAACCAATTGATCAATTAGTAAAAATGCCTCGTTTGCGGGCTTGGAAAATCCTTTGGGTTGCCGTAGCAACGGTTGCTTTCTTCCTAACCAGTGATTTTGCCCTACCCCAGTCGGCGGCGGCCTATCCTTTTTGGGCGCAAGAAACCGCTCCCCTAACCCCCCGGGAAGCGACGGGACGGATTGTTTGTGCCAACTGTCACTTAGCGGCAAAATCTACGGAAATTGAAGTTCCCCAATCGGTTTTACCGGATACTGTTTTTAAAGCGGTTGTTAAAATTCCCTACGATACCAACGTTCAACAAGTCACGGCCGATGGTAGTAAAGGTGGTTTAAACGTCGGTGCGGTATTAATGCTGCCCGAAGGCTTTAAAATTGCTCCTGAAGATCGGATTCCTGAAGAATGGAAGGAAGAAATTGGTGATTTATACTTCCAACCCTATCGGGAAGATCAAGAAAATGTGGTGATTGTTGGGCCATTACCCGGAGAAGAAAATCAAGAAATTATCTTCCCTGTCTTGTCTCCTAACCCCGAAACGGATAAATCCGTTCACTATGGTAAATTTGCTATTCATGTCGGTGGAAACCGAGGTCGCGGTCAAGTCTATCCGGCCGGAAACTCTAGCAATAATACCGTTTATAAAGCCTCTGCTGCTGGAACCGTTACTCAGGTAACAACGGACGCAGAATCAGGTTCTCAAGTGACCATTCAAAAGGCCGACGGTCAAACCGTTGTCGATGAAATTCCTCTTGGCCCTTCTGTGATGGTTTCTGAAGGTCAAACTGTTGCAGTAGGTGATGCTTTAACCGATAACCCCAATGTGGGTGGTTTTGGTCAGCATGATACTGAAATTGTTCTGCAAAGTTCCACTCGTGTTACTGGCTTAATTGCTTTTATCGCTTTGGTGATGTTAGCTCAAGTTATGCTGGTAATGAAGAAGAAACAAATTGAGAAAGTTCAAGCGGCTGAAATGAATTTCTAACTTTTGAGTCGTTTTGATGATTTCAACCCTTGTAGAGACGTTAAATTTAACGTCTCTACAATTGTTTTTAAATAGGGAATGGGTAATGGGTAATGGGTAATAAAAAGAGTTTACCTCCCCTGCTCCCCCTGTTCCCCCTGCCTCCCCTGCTCTCCCTGTTCCCTAATATATTATGTCAATTACTAAAAACGAGATTAAAGTCGGATCTTTAGATTGGTTTTACAGGGAAACAAATCCCGAAACTAATGATAAAATTCCAGTAGTATTTTTACATGGATTAGTTTCTCAGAGTTATAGTTGGTTGGTGATTTTAGATGAATTAGAAAAACAAGGATATAAAGCGATCGCACCGGACTGGATAGGTTCTGGATATTCGGGAAAACCAGATAAACGGGATTTTAACTATACGCCTGATGCCTTTATTCAAGGTTTAGGAGAATTTTTAAAACAGTTAAAAATAGAAAAATTTTATTTAGTTGTTCAAGGATTTTTAGGCTCAATGGGATTACAATATGCCCTACGTTATCCTGAACAAATTGAAAAATTAATTATTCTGAATACTCCTATTTCCACATCGGTTAAACTCCCCTGGAAATTACAACAAATGGCGTTACCGTTTGTGGGAGATATGATCACTCAAGATCCTTTATTAGTTGATAGAACTTTAGAAGTAGGTAGTAAATATGTGATTGAGGATAAGGTTTTAGAAGTGTATCGTAGTCCGTTTTTAAAGGCTTCTGCGGCTGGACGATCGCTCTTAGCAATCTTAAAAAATTTACGCTTAAAAGATGCTATGATTGAAATAGAATCTGGCTTTAAAAATTGGCATCGCCCAACTCAAATTATTTGGGGATTAATTGATCCTTGGTTGAATTTTACCGATGTTGAAACCTTTGCAAAAGGGATTTCTGATATTGAAATTATCACCTTAGAAAAAGCCGGACATTATCCCCAAGAACATTGGCCTCAAGAAATTAGTCAGGCTTTAATATTATTTTTGCGGAAAAAAGTAGTTTAAGATTATCAACCCCAAAAACCCCCGTTGTTGGGCTTCAGCCCATCTTAAGAGGGGCTAAAGCCCAACAACGGATTACTGAGTAATTTTTTCGGCTTCTTCTGAATCAAGATGTCTGGCCAGCACTTGAGCCGTTGTATCCAACAGGCGTTCTGAAAAGGCTTTAGTTAAGTCTGTCCGCAAGCCTTGTCCTATATAAAACTTCAGCAACGCTTCTACAGACATATCTCGAATTGTCGCTATTTTTGTCAGTGATTCTAAAGTATCTATTGGGACTTCAATCGAGACTGTTTCCGTGATCCGTGGCCGCAATTGCAATTTTATTTCTGCTTCAGGATTGTTCATATAATTTCCTTTCAGTGCGGGTAGCAGGACGGGAAGAAATGATGCGGATTCGCAGACTACGTTCTACATAAACTACGAGTAATAGGCGTTGAGAAAGGGAATAACCCAGTATAAAATCGCGCGGTTCCTGATTAGAAGTAGCGTCTCCCTCCTGATAGAATGGATCGAAGAAAACCTCTGCGGCTTCTTCAAAGCTAACGCCATGTTTTTCTAGGTTGCTCTCGGCTTTGTTTATGTCCTATTCAAAGTCAACACCTTGTAGCCTGTACACACTATCCATACTTCGATATTAACATTATTTAGAGAAAAGCGAAAGTATCGGCGAAACTAAGATTTTCTCTCTTCTGTGAAATTAAATACAGAATGCGATTATTAATCTATTATAAGTAAGTAGGCTCTATAAAACCTCCCTATGTAAACAATTGTTAATCAGTCTAACACTCTCTAATGGATGATCTAAGCCTTCAAACTCCATGAAAAATACCTTTCCAACTAATCAAAAATGTTCCTGTCAGGGGAATTGTTCCCATTTGTTAAGTCGTCGTTGGTTTATGCGATCGATATTAACAACTATTGTTTCTATTCCTCTGTTAGAATTTGCTAAACCCGCTCTATCTGCAAATCATCACGCTACAGCTTTAGTATTAAGTTGTATTGATTTTCGGTTTATGAACGCAGAACAGCAATTTCTCTCTAATATTTTACCTCAAAAATATGACTGGACAGCCCTAGCCGGAGCTTCCTTAGCAATTTCTGGTTTTCCCCATAAAGCAGAAGCAACGGTTTTTTGGGATCAATTAGATTTATCCTATAAACTCCATTCTATTGAAAAAGTGATCATTTTAGATCATGAAGATTGTGGAGCATACTCTAGTTTAATTAACCCTAACCTGCATCAAAATCCCGAACAAGAATATCAAGCCCATGCTGATTATTTAAACCAAGCCTATACCAAGATTCGTCATCGTTATCCCAATCTGGATGTAGAACTATATTTTGTTACTTTAGAGTCGCAATTCCAAGCGGTGATACCTAAAAAAATTACCTTTCCTTGGTCTAGCTAAAATCCTGAAGCGACAGAATAACTCCAGAAAGATATAATCAAGATATTCTGTTATTTTTATTAAAGCCATGATGAAACTTGATTCTACTCCATCCCAATCATCTTCGGGTTATCTAGGAAAAGGTGTAATTCTACTGACTATTTTAGCCGGAACTATGGCATTTACCAATCCTAAACGAGAAGAATATATTAATTATGCTTCTGATCAATTATCCACCGAAATTAAAAAATCCATTTGTAAAGAATCTCAAGTCCCTGAATTTTTAAAAGGATTTTCTAGTGCGTTAGTGAATACCTGTAATACCTTAGTTGTTAATCAACGTAACTTAATTAAAGACACGGTAGATAAATCCACAACCCGACAAAATGCGATTTTATTTAGTGTTTATACGACCGAAATCGCTGGATATAAATATCAAACATTAGGAGGATTTGGTAATTTTCTTACCTTTCCCACAAAAGAGCCTAATTCTGCTCAATCTACTTCTAAAGAATCAAGTTGAGAATTTCGATCAATTTCCGACTTTAAACGGATAATAAAACTATCTCGGTTAACTTGATTTAAAATCTCTTGAATAGCGGTATCAATACCCTGTTCACCCCAGGTACAGCCTTTTTCTAAATATACTTGCGCCGCCTGACCAACGGTATAAGTTAGATAGGCAGAAATTGAGGCTTGAGTAATGGCAATTCCGGCATAATTAGCGAGATCTGTAGCTAACCCAGCCGCACTTTTCCCAAATCCTAATATCCAACCACTACCCATTTCAGCTAATAGTAATCCTCCCGAACTTAATAGAATTTTTTTCCATAATTTCCCCGCTTGATAACTGGTCATCGGTAAACCATATAAACGGGCCAAAGACCGAATTAAAATTAAATCGCTAATTGTTGCACCCAAAACATCTAAAATAGCAATGGGATTTAAGGCTACCGCTATAGCTTTATAACGAGTAAATTTCCAGATTAATTCCTCTGCTTCCGCCGATTGTAATTTAATACTTTGACGGGCGATAATTTTTTCTGCTTCTCGCCCTTGAACTAAAGCATTTAAAGCTAAAAGTGAGCGTCCTTCTCGATTTAATATCTTTAAAATAATCTGTTTTAATTCATCAATTTGAGATGATGGAGATTCCCATTCATAAGTTATTCGACCATCTGGCCATTCAATTCTAAGTTGGATTGGTGCGGGTTCTGCTGATACTTTGACAATCTCAAATGGTTTAGATTTATTAGGAGATTCAACAATAGAAATATCTTGAGTGTGAGCTAGTTTTTGTAAATTTTGATAGATTTTTTCCTGTTCTATTTCTGTATACAAATCAATTTTATTAAAAACAATAATTAACGGTTTATGAGCATTTTGTAATTCTAATAAAGCCTCATATTCGGTTCTAGTTAAATCCCCCGATACCACAAATAAAATTAAATCCGCTTGGCGAGTGACTTCCTTTGCCATATCCCCCCGTACCTGTCCGGCGACTTCATCTAATCCTGGGGTATCAATTAACTCAACTTGAATCGGATTTTGTTCGTCAATATTATCAATTCGATTCGGTTCTTCAATCTGAGATAAAGGTACACTCCAACGAATAGAACGGGGCCATTGGGTTACACCATTTAACGGCCCGGTTTGGAGAATTTTTTCCCCCAATAAGGCATTTAAAACCGCCGATTTTCCCCGACTAACTAATCCAAAGACGGCAATTCTAATAATTCCTTGTTCTAGTTTTTCTAAATTAGTTGATAGGATTTCTAACTGTTTTTGTAATGTTGCTTGTAATTCAGGATGAGAACTCCTTCGCCCCCGTTGTAAGTGGTTATAACGGGATAAAGTTTGTTTTAAACTAGAACGAGCTTGATTAAAATGAGTATTCATTATTAATGGGTATAGACTGGCTTTTTTGGAATGATGGGGTTTTGGTGTGTATGCCGATCTTACGCACCCTACAAGTACCAAATTGATTCAATTTGATCGGCGATCGCATTTGCTTCTTTTTCTATATTTTGATCGTTTTCTGTCTGAATTAATACCGTTACATGACCTAACTTTCTACCTGGACGAGATGCGGTTTTACCATACCAACGAATAAAGGAATTAGGAATTTCTGCGATCTTTTGACGCTTTTCTAAATATTCACTATTAGCAGTTTCAAACCCCAATAAATTCACCATGATCGCCCCACTACATTTTAAAGCGGTATTACCTAATGGTAAACCACTCACCGCCCTTAAATGTTGTTTAAATTGGGAAGTTTCACAAGCATCTAAACTAAAATGACCGGAATTATGGGTGCGCGGTGCGATTTCATTAACTAATAGTTTGCCTTCGGATGTTAAGAATAATTCTATCCCAAATACACCAATTACTTGTAAACTATTAAGTAAGGTTTTGGCGATCGCTTCTGCTGCTTCGGCTATAGTTTTATTAATATTAGCTGGAGCAATAACCCGATGACAAACTTGATTTTTCTGTACCGTTTCAACAATTGGATAAACTGCCACATCTCCTGCCACCGAACGGGCTGCAATTACCGCTAATTCCCGTTCAAACGGAACAAATTTTTGTAATAACATCGGAGGATAGTTAAATTTCGCCCAAGTTTGAGATAATTCCTCGGCATTGTTAATAATAAAAGTTCCCTGTCCATCATATCCATAGCGACAGGCTTTTAAAACCACCGGATAACCCAAATTATGATTAAATATTTTACCATTTTCGGGGTTTAAAAGTTTAAATTCGGGAACAGGTAAACCAATTTTTTCTAAATAACTGAGTTGATCATATTTATCTAATAATAAGGATAATGCTGACAAGCGAGGACGAAAACAAACCCCCTGTTCTGCCAGTTTAGATAGGGCGTTTAAATCTACAAATTCATTCTCAAAAGTAATAACATCGCAATGATTTGCTAATTTTGCCGTGGCTGTGGCATCATCAATTTTGGCTAAAATTGTTTCGGTCGCAAAAGGTACGGCGGGGTCGTCAGTTTCGGGCGTTTGAACAAATAAAGAAATCCCTAAAGATGTGGCTTCCATTCCCATCATCCAAGCTAATTGTCCTCCTCCAATTACACCAATTTTGCTTAGGGTTTGAGGTTGAATTGTGGGAGTAGATCGGGTGTTCATTTTTTAGCAATAGTCTCAACTTTATTTATTTTAACTGAATATAGCAATATTTATATTAAGCGTGATATTAATAGAAAATTGAGTTACATTGAAGGTGAAATGTGCTTCTGCTTCAACTGCATTAACAATCTCCTGGGACTTGGTTCACCATGCCTGAAATGACCGTCAAAGACCTAGAACGTATTGAGTCCGTCTTCTGTGAAGCTGGCTTGGACTATCGAATTGAACTAGAACAGGGTAATATTACCATTATGGGGCCATCAGATATCGTCGCCAGTGAAGTCTCCTTAGAATTTGCTAGTCAACTTCGTAATTGGGTGAAACCTCGTGGTTTGGGTCGTGTTTTTGACTCCGCAGGTGGGTTTATTTTACCAAATAGTGACCTAAAAGCACCGGATGTTACTTTTGTTTTGCGCGATCGCTTGCTCAGAAGTGTGAGATATTTTGCGACCCTAGTTCCCGATTTAGTCGTTGAAGTCAAATCTCAAAGCGATCGCCTGAAAAAACTGCGAGATAAAATCCAAGTTTATATCCAACAGGGAGTTAAAGTTGCGATTCTGATTGACCCCGATACCTGTCAACTGGAAGTTTATCGACCGGATCAGCCTGTAATTATATTAGGAAATGGTGATATTTTAACTGTTAACGAACTGCTACCTGGATGGGAATTAATAGTTGAAGAAATCTGGCCTCCGGTATTTGACGAAGATGAATAATCTGCTTTTGTATTTAAAATTACCACAGAATTAGATAAAGTAAGTTCATCTTACAGCATTATATCTCGTCCTGCCCTAATGGGGCCTTGAATTAAATATAACGAAGCCAAGGTAAATATCTCCTGATCAAGAGTTACACGCTAGTTAAGACTTAGAAAAGCCCAGTTAGCGTGTAACTCACAATCTGGCTTTAAAACACAGCTACGAGCTTGTTTTTTTGCTAGTAGTTGAGGACTTTTTGGTTGTAGTTTTCGTGGTTTTAGCGGTGGTTTTCGAGGCTGTTTTAGTCGTTTTAGACTTACTCCGAGAACTCGAACCCGAATCCGCTTTTGCCGCCAACAATTCCAACCCTTGGGCTAAGGTAAACGCCTCTACCGCCGCATCCTTGGGTAAGGAAGCATTGATTTTTCCATGTTTAACATAGGGCCCATAACGACCATCATAAACATTCACAGGTTCACCATCTGCGGGATGGGTTCCTAACTCGCGTAAAGGCGGAATTTCTTTTTTACCCCGTCCTCCTCGACCACTGGTTTTAGGTTGGGCCAACAGTTCTAACGCCCGTTCTAAACTAATGGTTAACACATCATCAGGGGCTTTCAGCGACCGATAATCCTTACCCAATGACCCCTGGTCATGGACAACATAGGGCCCAAACGGCCCCAAGGCGGCTTTAATCTTAGCCTCGGTTTCAGGATGGGTTCCTAATAGTCGCGGTAGGGCTAATAACCCTAAAGCCATTTCCACGGTGACGTTTTCCTTCTCAACACCTTTAGGAATAGATACCCGTTTCGGTTTTTTACTGTCTTCGGCTTCTAACCCCAACTGCACATAGGGGCCATAGGGGCCAATTAATATATAGATAGTTTCTCCCGTTTCTGGGTGAACTCCTAATTTCTCTGGCCCTTCGGTTTTTTGTCCCACCAACTCCCGAATTACCTCCGGGGTTAAATCCGCCGGAGTCAAATCCTGGGGAATGGAAGCGGTAATCATGTCCTCTCCAGTTCCCGCCTCAATATAGGGGCCAAACTTACCGATACAGACGCGATATTGAATCGGATCATCTTCATCTCCCAACTGTTCTAACTCAATAGTTCGGGCGACTTTAGTATCAATTTTACTGGCTTGGTCTTTAACCTGATTTTCCAGTCCAGCATCGCCTAAATAGAATTTTTCCAAATAGGGTAGCCAAGGAGCTTCTCCGGTAGCAATATCATCGAGGGTGTCTTCCATGCGGGCGGTAAATCGCAAATCGACCAAATCCGGGAAGTATGTTTCTAAGAGGTTGGTAACCGCAAAGGCCGTAAAAGTGGGAATCAGGGCGTTATTTTTTAACTGAACATACCCCCGATCAATAATGGTTCCAATTACACTGGCGTAGGTACTAGGGCGACCAATACCTTCACTTTCTAGGGTCTTAACTAAGGAGGCTTCGGTAAATCGAGCCGGAGGTTGGGTTTCATGTCCAACTACATCTAACTTTTTGCAGTCAGGATGGTCGCCAACTTTCAGAGGGGGTAATAATACCTCTTGGTCTTCCAAGGCTGCTTCTGGGTCGTCGGAACCCTCCACATAGGCCCGCAGGAACCCAGGAAAATCAATTCGTTTTCCGGTACTGCGGAATCCGGCATCCTCAACTTTTAGCTCAACGGTAATATTAGTTTGGCGAGAGTCAGCCATCTGGGAGGCTACGGTACGCTTCCAAATTAAATCATAGAGGTTGAGTTCGGCTCCACTTAGGGCCGTTTCTTGGGGGGTACGGAAAGAACTTCCCGCCGGACGGATGGCTTCGTGGGCTTCCTGCGCTCCTTTAGATTTAGTCGTATATTGCCGAGGTTTGGGACTGAGGTAATTTTTCCCATATTTCTGTTCCACACATTCCCGGGCGGCGGTAATCGCTTGCTCCGATAAATGCACGGAGTCGGTTCTCATATAGGTAATATATCCCCGCTCATACAAACTTTGGGCGGTTTGCATAGTCTGACGGGCACTTAACCGGAGTTTACGGTTAGATTCCTGTTGCAAGGTGGAGGTGGTAAACGGAGGAGAGGGTTTGCGAGTAACGGCTTTTTCCTCTAAGTTTGCCACCGTCCAGGGTTTACCCGATAACCTTTGTTTTAAAGCTACTGAAGCGGCTTCATCCAGTAAAACCACCTTCCGACCTGCGGCAATTTTTCCAGTGGTTTCATCGAAATCGCTCCCAGTCGCCACTTTGACCCCGGCTAGACTCACCAGTTTGCTTTCAAATTTACTTCCCGCGCCTCCCTTTGCTAAGGGGGGGTTGGGGGGGGTATATTCCAAAAGGGCTTTTAAATCCCAATATCCCCCAGACCGGAAAGCCCGACGATCCCGTTCTCGACTGACCAGTAAACGCACGGCCACGGACTGCACCCGTCCGGCGGATAATCCCTTAGCAATTTTTTTCCACAACAGGGGGGAAAGAGTATAACCATAGAGGCGGTCGAGGATGCGGCGGGTTTCTTGAGCATGAACCAGTTCTTCATCAACGGTGCGACAATTTTTTAGGGCTTCACGAATGGCCTCTTGGGTAATTTCGTGAAATACCATCCGTTTAATTGGGACTTTCGGTTTCAGAATTTGGAGTAGATGCCAACTAATACTCTCTCCCTCGCGGTCTTCGTCAGTAGCGAGAACGAGTTCGTCCGCTTCTTTGAGGGCGGCTTTGAGTTCCTTAACAATTTTTTGCTTATCTTTGGGGATAACGTAAATGGGTTCAAAGTTCCCTTCCACATTCACTCCTAGTTTTGCCCACGTTTCCCCCTTATATTCTTCGGGGATTTCCTCAGCAGAGGGGGGAAGGTCACGGACATGACCCATTGAGGCTTCTACCCGATAGCTCGATGGTAAGAAGTTGCGAATGGTACGGGCTTTGGTTGGAGATTCAACAATGACTAAAGTTGACATAGCACCTTCTCAGGTTACAGCAAACACCGGACTTGGGGAATGAAGAAAAAGCGTTGGTAATTGCTTTTGTTGACAATATTAGCACTACATACAGCCAATAAAACTTTAGGTAAACCCTGAAAGGGTTGGGTGAGGGGATCTCCACACACTCACTATTTGAGTAATCCTATTTGAGTTGTGTTCAAAAGTCCTGGGCAAAAGGGAGCGCCGGAACGCCGGAACGCCGGAACACCGGAACATGGGTAATACTTCTAGCTGTTTCATGTCAGTATTAAAATGTTACAACCTATTTAGGATTGCTATATGAGTAATCATGTTCTTGTCATTGAAGATTTAAAATTTGACTCCGAAGTTCTGAAAGCAGAACTTCCAGTTTTAGTATATTTTTGGGCGGATTGGTGTGGCCCTTGTCGGCTTATGTCTCCTTTTATGGAAGCGATCGCCACAACCTATAGCGATCGCTTAAAAGTAGTAAAAATGGCGATAGATCCCAATCCTATCACTGTTAAATCCTATAAAGTAGAAGGAGTTCCCGCTTTAAAATTATTTAAAGCCGGGGAAGTTGTCAAGTCCCATGAAGGGGCTATCCCTAAACGTAAAATAATCGATTGGCTAGAAGCAAGTTTATCCGCTTGATATCCGCCCCGCCCGTTCAGGGCGGGGATTCCATCTATTGACACTCCCTGTGCCTGAAGGCGTGGGGATTCTTGGTTCAGCGAAACCACTTAATCAAATTACCTTGCAGTGCTTTAACCAGAGGTGGGATTATCCCCAAGCTAAAGAGCGGGTATGCCCCACCCTATTCGTATGAATGCGAGTTATTTTTTAAGAATCTTTTACCCACTACTGGGGAGAGGCTAAAACTGTGCAGTAGAACCCTATAGATTCACTTGATAATCAATCCGAATCTATCCGGCGATAGTGACCCAAAATAAAATCTTCCGATAGCATCATTGTATAATGGGCCAAGGGTAGTTTTTTACAAAGCCAGGGTGGGATCGTGAAAGCCCACTGGCTTCAGCCGTGGGATGAAACGCGACGCAGGCACTTTTAAGTGCCGTCATCTACCAATTAATTTGTACCCAGTTATTAGATATTTATGTTATCATATTTTCCATGATCAAAGTAACTCGGACGATTAAATTAAAATTCGCAAAACTCAACCGTTGTAAAGCTCAAATGTTTGAGCAAATGACGGAAGAAAACACGCAGATTGCTAATAAGCTGTTGTCATTGCCAATTAAAGAACGGCGAAAAATGACAACAGCTAAAATCATGTCCGAGTTAAAATCTGCTCTGGTCAATCAAGTTATTCGACATACCACATCCCCAACGGGTCGTAAAACCAAGCAATATAAAGTTCTTCCTGTAGAAGTTAACAATCAAAAGAGGAAACAATTCAAGGGGGTTCTTTGAAATTGATTAAACATCGAAATAAGTGGTATGCCTATCTGTCGATAACAGAGGATGTTCCAGAAGTTGAGACAGAGAAAAGATTGGGATGTGACCGAGGGCAGAATAATTTAGCGGTAGTTGCACCAAAAGAAGGTTTCGGCAAGTTCTTTAATGGTCAAAGTGTTAAGCATCGAAGACGTTATTTTCAACAACGTAGAAAACAACTTCAAGAAGCTAAAAAGTTTCGAGCTTTAAAGAAATGGAACAAAAAAGAGCAACGATGGATGGAAGCTATTAACCATACAGTCAGTCGCCGAATTGTTCGTTTTGCCCAATACCATAACGCCGATATTGTTATAGAGGATTTGGAAGGATGTCGTAAAACCATGAAACAGAGCCAGAGATCTCGTTCTGATTCTGGTCAATCTCGACACACTTGGTCTTATTATTCTTTGGAACAAAAACTTAATTATAAGTTGGCTCTTAAAGGATTGAAATTAATTAAAAGACCTGCGCCATATACCTCAAAATCTTGTTCAACTTGTGGTGTTATTGGCAAAAGAAATCGGCACGATTTTAATTGCCCTAATGGTCACTACCACAATTCTGATTTTAATGCTGCACGAAATCTGTCTCAATGGGATGGTTTCGCTTGTGATTTAAACCTAAAGAGAGATGCTTCTGTAATGGATTCATCCGGTTTAAATTATGGGGTGTTTGGCGTACCCCCGAACTCGGTGAAAAACAATCAAAAAGAGTATATTCAACTGTCTTTATTTGATTGGGCTAGATACGAGAATCCCACCCCTTTAGCGTAGCGTAGGGGTGGGAGTGTCAACTACAATAGAGGAAACCCGAAAAACTAATGGCAAGGATACGCATTCACGCCATTAGAACTTGTAGAGTAATCTGTATATTTAACAGTTAAAACTGAAATTCACTATTAGCATGACATCTGAACATATCCGCCAACGCTCCGAAATTCTCGGCACTCAAGTTATCACCCGTGACAGAGGTAGACGACTTGGAATCGTCAGCCAATTATGGGTAGACATAGATCAGCGTGAAATTGTAGCGATCGGAATCCGTAATAATATTCTAGCGATCGCTGGAATGCCAAAATTTATGTACCTGAGTAGTATCCGCGAAATCGGGGACGTAATTTTGGTGGATGATGATACCGTCCTCGAAGAAGACGTGGATGTAGAAAACTACAGTACCCTGATCAACAGTGAGGTCATTACCGAAACCGGGGAACCCCTAGGACGGGTGCGGGGCTTCAAATTCGATACCCGGGATGGCAAACTAGAATCTTTGATTATTGCCTCCATCGGTCTGCCTCAAATTCCTGAACAGGTGATCAGCACATATCAATTGTCCATTGAGGAAGTTGTTAGTAGTGGCCCGAATCGCTTAATTGTCTTTGAAGGGTCGGAAGATAGACTGCAACAGTTATCCGTCGGTCTGTTAGAACGTTTAGGTTTAGGAGAAGCACCTTGGGAAAAAGAAGATGAGGGAATGTATTATCCCCCAACGGTAAAACCTGCTAACCAGTTAGGCACCGGACTACCCCAAACGGCTCCACAACGAGCGAATCGCGCCCCGGCGGTGGCTCAGGAAGCATCTTGGGATGAAAATGATGCCTGGGAAGAACATCCCGCCCCAGTTCAGCCTTTACGCCAACCCCAACCGATTTACGATGACTATGAAGAAGAAGATAATTGGGGCGATGTGGAACGGGATGAGGATGATCGTTATCGAGAACGGGAATTAGTTCCGATTGACCCAACCCCCCGTAAAGAACAAAAGCTCTATGCCAGAGAGTTAGACTATGAATATGAAAATCAGGTAGATTCCGATGCTTGGGATGAGGGCGAAAATCCCAAACCCTATCAACCTCCTCGAATTAATATTCCAGAAAAAACAAAAATTCCCGAATACGAGGAATAGAAAATATCAACCTAACCCCAAAATAACCCCCGGCTAAACACTAGATACCTATTCCGTTCATGGTATCGGCGGAACAGTTGGGGCTATTTTAACGGGAGTTTTTGCTACAAAAAGTGTCAATCCGGCTGGATTTGATGGACTTTTGTATGGCAATCCAGGGCAATTAATTCCTCAAATTGTTGGGGTAGTTGCTACCTACGTTTTTGCTGGGGCTGGAACTTTTGTGATTATCAAAATTCTCGGTTCCTTGATGGAATTGCGAGTTAGACCGATGGTCGAAGAACAAGTCACATCAAATCAAAGGCGGTTGAAACCGCATCTACACAAACAAAACCCGCCGACGCGGGTTAAAGATTCTGGGGGCGGATTTTTCCTATCCACATACCATATAAGTCCGCGCAGGCGGACATCGTTTGTGTAGCCACGATTTCAATCGCCGAGGGCCTTATTATGAGGAATATCACATCAAATTAAAGTATTTTCATTGCTTCCACAACTTTTTGAGAAATAAAAGGTAAAATTTCCTCGTTCTTACTTTGGGCTTTTCCCTCCGTAAATACTACTAATAAATAAGATTGAGTCGAATTAAGTTCAATATAAGCCGCATCATGGCGAACTTGGCTAGTATGTCCGGCTTTTGACCAGAGTTTTGCCGTTTTAGGTAATCCACCTCCTAGAAAACCTGCGACTTGATTCTCTGGATTTTTCGCTAAATCTTTGGGGTCAAGACTGCGTTGAATTAATGTCATCATCTGACCAGAAGCAATCGAAGAAACCGCCACCCCACCAATAATACTATGCAATAATCTCGCGGTGGCATTAGTGGTTAACATATTGCGATTTTCCATTAATTCCCCTACAAAAATTCGTTCTCGACCATAGGCTCCATCACCCCAAGTTTTTTGATTCACATTAATTGATTCAAATTCCGGCCAGTTGAGGGTTTGTAAATAACGATTAACTAAATTGCGCTGACTTTTCCAGGTTTCAAACGGCCCTGTTGGTAATTCTGGGCCGCTTGTAGTTCCAGTTAATACATCAACTACTAAACTGGTAGCATCGTTACTAGAATCAATGATCATATCTCTAGTAGCTCTTTCTAATTCCGTGGTTGTCCGTAACATTCCCTTTTCTTTCCACTCAAAAACGGCCAGTAAATAAAATAATTTCACAATACTAGCCGGATAAATTTGTTCAATTCCCCGATAGTTAAATCCCCGCACGGGATATTTCCCAAACTCCTCCGGGGTTAAGGCGCCCCCGGTATTAACAGAAATCGGTGGGTCATATACTAACCAAGTCATAGCCACTTGATTGGCAGCTAAACCTGGAAATTGTGCGCGAGTTGCATCTATAATGCCAGTGCCTTGGGTTTCTAATTGTTCATCGGAATGGAAAAAAGTCATTTCAATTGTCAGTGTCGAGTGTCAAGTTTGCTAGTTTTGGCTAAGAGTCAATAGTCAACCCCCAACCGTCAACATCCATTAAATTAATTATGATTGCCAAACCCTTATCAGATACGATTGAGTATTGCTGTAGAGAGAATTTGGATCTCTATGATGGAGCCGACTGCCAAACTTTAGCAACGCAAGCGGCTGTATCTCGTCATTTACGTCTACTTCCCCAATCTAAAAATCACACTAATAATTCCCCTAATATTCTAGTTCAATTATGTGAAGATAATTATACCGCTTGGTTACTTGATTCGGATCAAAAGCATTTAGAGATTGCCACTCAGCCCTATCTCGCTCCGATTTGGTCAGAGGCTCAAATTCAAGCCGCAATTCCCCAGATTATTCAGTTTACTCAAGTCGCAATGGCAACCCCTAATTACTATCTTTGGGGCGGGACGGTCAGCCCTAATTATGATTGTTCGGGTTTAATGCAAGCTGCCTTTGCTGACGCCGGAATTTGGATTCCCAGAGACGCCTATCAACAAGAAGCCTTTGCCAAACCCATCACTTTTAATCGAGAACAATTAGATTTTTCGATTCTTCTCCCTGGGGATTTAATATTTTTTGGAACTGTCGAAAAAGCGACTCATGTTGGATTATATCTCGGAGACAAAAAATATATTCATAGTTCGGGTAACGAACAGGGTCGTAACGGCATAAAGATTGATGTGTTATCATTAGAAGGAGATACCTGTATTCAGTATTACTTTAAACGGTTACGGGGGGCAGGACGAATAATTTCTAGTTATCAACTGCTTCCTAAGTAAAGTCATGTCTTGCTTAACGGGTGGAGTCTGTTAATATGGCTTGGGATTAAGATTGGGTATCCTTAAATTATTATATATATCAACTTTGTTTTGGAGACTGGCAATGCGTCAATTTTGGTTTCTATTCTCCATCGGTATTTTGGCAGTTGGGTTAGGGGGATGCGGTTCTAAACCTGAAGAAACTGCCACCACTCCGAGTCCAACTACTTCTCCATCGGCCGTGGCTTCGCCGAATCCCAATGCGACCCCGACCCCGGGGCAAACACCCCCGTTTAAAGATCCGTTAGTCAAAGAACAGTCGAACGTGGGTGCGGGTGAGGGTTTGATTCAATCGACCAATTCAGAAGAACGGTTACGTCTCCTGGGTAAACCTTCGACGGCAACTTCTACTGCACCGTTAACAACAACGGCTCCCTCTGCGGTGAGTATCGATCCTTTTGCAGTTTTACCTCCATCCATTGTCCAAGTTGCTCCTGAAGTGGGCAAAGCACCAACTGTACCGGAACAGACAACTCGGGCTGTGCCTGAATTACCTAAATTAGCGGTAAGTGAAGCCCCCATTCGCTGGGTCTCTACTAGCACCAATCTTCTACCTCCTAAAACCCCTGGAGCCATTGGAACTCCTGGAACCATTGGAACTCCTGGAACCATTGGAACCCCTGGAACCCAACCGGGGAATGGAGTGACAACATTCACACCTCAAATTACTAGGTCTGTAAGAGGCGTACCCACTTTACCGAGTTTACCCATTGCCCAAGTCCCCGATTTACCGGCAATTCCCAATATACCGACACCCCAATCCTGGCGTGATCCTAATCCCCCGCCACCGCGTCCGGTTGCTACCCAACCTTTTGTTCCTCCGCCTCCATCTACAGACTTAGCTCGAGGGATGGAAGTGACCGGGGTATTGCAAGTGGGAAATCAAACTAAGATTATTCTTAAGGCTCCCGCAGAACCGACCAGTCGTTATGTGAACGTGGGACAGCGTGTGTCTAATGGTCAAGTTCTGGTTAAACGAGTCAAGTTTGATACTGGTGGTGAACCTGTTGTTATTTTTGAGCAAAATGGGATTGAGATTGCTAAATCTGTAGGTGCTATTCCACCGGCTGATCCCAAGGTTAATAATATTAGTTTGCGATCTTCGGGAGTTCACTCTGGTTGAATAGGATAGATCTAATCTGGAGAAATTTGTATGTTTTTTTCATAAGAAAAAGTTGGGAGTAACCATGGTTTATTCAATCCGAAAACGGAGTTTTTTGACACTAACTCTATGGAGTTTAGCGGTTGTTATTGGTATTAGTCATCCTCTACCTTCTTTTGCACAAAAAGCTGACGGCAAGCAGCCTCCAGTCTGTGAAGGACAGTTACCGACGGGAATGGTCAAGTGTAACTATGAGGGAGGAGATAACTATAAGGGAAGTTTTGTTAATGGTAAACCGGACGGTCAAGGGATTATGGTTTATGCAAACCGCGATCGCTATGAAGGACAGTTTCGCAATGGTTTACCGAATGGACAAGGAGTATTTATCTTTGCTAATGACGACCGGATCGTTGGGGCATTTAAAGATGGCAATATTACCCAGGGGACGGTGATTTTTGCTAATGGCGATCGCTATATTGGAACTTTTAAACTGGTGCGAGAAGTTGGGGGCGGAACGGTTAGTAGTCAACCCAGTGGTCGCGGACAGTTTATCTATTCCAATGGCGATCGCTATGAAGGCGAATTCTTTGCTGGATCTCCCTTTGGTCAAGGGGTGTTTACCCGAATTAATGGCACTCGCTGTCAGGGACAGTTTTTTAATCAACAACTTGATGGTAAGGGAACCTGCACTTTTGCCAACGGAACTCGCTTTGAAGGTGAATTTCGCGGTGGGGTTCCCCATGGCCAAGGAACGATTATTGATGCCAAAGGAAAACGCTTTCCAGGTAGTTTCCGTGATGGCCAGAAAGTATAGGATGGAATGGGTAATGGGTAATGGGTAATGGGTAATGGGTAATGGGTAATGGGTAATGGGTAATGGGGAATAGAAAGAATGCACCTTATATGTGTCTTTCCAGGGGAAAATGGCTGGGTCAGCAACAAAACTTAAAGAGTTAAATTAACCTAGACAGCCAATCCAGTAGTACCCTGAGTTTATTGAATGTCTTTATTCGTTTTTTGATTGAAAAGGGGAAGAAAAACCAATGGTTCAACGTGGTTCTAAAGTTCGTGTCCTACGCAAAGAGTCCTACTGGTATCAAGAAGTAGGTACAGTTGCTTCTGTAGACGCCAGTGGCATCAAATATGCTGCGATTGTTCGCTTTGATAAAGTGAACTACTCCGGTATCAATACCAACAACTTTGCCGTGAGCGAACTGTTGGAAGTGGAAGCTCCCAAAGCTACCGCTAAAAAATCCGCACCTGCTGCTAAAAAATAGCCTGTGCCGGAATTACCGGAAGTTGAAACCGTTAGGCAAGGTCTAAATCAAGTGACCTTGAACCAAACAATTGTGGGCGGTGAAGTGTTGCTTCAGCGCACTCTCGCCTACCCCTTTTCCGTGGATGAATTTTTGCAGGGTTTAACTGGAGTGGCGATCGCATCCTGGCATCGCCGAGGAAAATATTTACTGGCGGAATTGGTTAAATTAGACGCCCAGAGAACCTCTGGAGGCTGGTTAGGGGTTCATTTACGCATGACAGGTCAATTATTATGGGTTAATCCCCAAGACCCCTTACAAAAGCACACTCGGATTCGTTTATTTTTTGCGGAAAATCGAGAATTGAGATTTGTTGATCAACGCACTTTTGGTAAAATTTGGTGGGCGCCACCCGGTCAGGAAGTTTCTAGTATTATTACCGGATTAAATAATTTAGGCCCAGAACCTTTCACTTCAGAATTTTCCGTTGAATATTTACAAGAACAATTTAAAAAACGTCAACGCCCAATTAAATCTGCCCTTTTGGATCAAAGTTTAGTGGCCGGAGTCGGAAATATTTATGCGGATGAGTCTTTATTTTTAAGCGGAATTTCCCCAACCACTCCCTGTCGTGCCTTAACTCGTCCCCAACTCGAAAGGCTACATCACCATATTATTCAGGTGTTGAAAACCAGTATTGAAGTGGGCGGAACAACGATTCGTAACTTCCTGAATGTTCAAGGGGTGAATGGTAACTATGGCGGCACAGCTTGGGTTTACAACCGTACTGGAGAACCCTGTCGAGTCTGTGGAACCCCAATTGAACGTTTGAAACTTGCCGGGCGGTCGGCTCATTTTTGCCCGAAATGTCAGTATTAGGGGCAATATTTTGGTGGGATATAGATTAAAAATTAAACCTATTTTATCAGGCGTGAACGCCTCGTTACGAGGGTTTCACGCCTAGAATTAAATGGGGTTTAACCTAAGTTTAAATCCGTGACAGCACCAACACTACTCGATGAAACTAATTTCGCATATTTGGCTAAAACTCCTTTAGTATAACGGGGTTTTGGAGCTTGCCAATTTTGCCGACGTTGGGCTAATTCTTCCTCGGAAATATTCACTTGCAGTAACCGTTGATGGGCGTCAATAGTAATACTATCTCCCTCTTGAATTAAACCAATATTCCCACCGACAGCCGCTTCTGGGGCGACGTGACCCACAACCATTCCATAGGTGCCTCCAGAGAAACGACCATCGGTAATTAATCCGACTTTATCCCCTAAACCTGCCCCAATAATTGCCGCAGTTGGTGCTAACATTTCCCGCATTCCTGGCCCGCCTTTCGGCCCTTCATAACGGATAACAATGATATCGCCAGCGCTAATTTTTCCGGCTAAAATTGCATCCAAACATTCTTCTTCCGATTCAAAAACTCGCCCTGGGCCATTAATAACTGGATTTTTAACACCCGTGATTTTAGCAACCGCACCTTCCGTGGCTAAATTGCCTTTTAAAATCGCTAAATGCCCTTGAGCATACATAGGATTATTCCAAGGACGAATTACATCTTGGTCGGGACTGGGTTCGGAGGGAACATCGGCTAATTGTTCAGCAACAGTTTTCCCAGTTATTGTTAAGGCATCCCCATGAATTAACCCTTTTTCTAATAACATTTTCATCACTAACGGAATACCACCAGCCTTGTGTAAATCCGTGGCAACATAACGACCACTGGGTTTTAAATCACATAGCACCGGAACCTTAGCCCGAATAGCTTCAAAATCATCAATAGTTAGTTCAACTCCGATGGCATTAGCAATAGCTAATAGGTGTAAAACCGAATTAGTTGAACCGCCCACAGCCATAATTACAGCGATCGCATTTTCAAAGGCTTTTCTGGTTATAATTTGACGGGGAAGAATCTGATTTTTAATTGCTTCTCGTAACACATAGGCCGACTGTTCTGTACTTTCGGCTTTTTCCGCATCTTCTGCCGCCATGGTTGAGGAATACATTAAACTCATTCCCATCGCTTCAATCGCAGAAGACATGGTATTTGCTGTGAACATTCCCCCACAGGAACCCGCCCCCGGACAGGCGCGACGTTCGACTTCAATTAATTCTGTTTCGTCAATTGTTCCAGCACTATATTGTCCGACGGCTTCAAAAGCGCTAACAACAGTTAAATCTTTACCATTATAATGTCCGGGTTTAATGGTTCCACCATACACAAAAATGGACGGAATATTCATTCTAGCAATCGCAATCATCGCCCCCGGCATATTTTTATCACAGCCACCAATTGCTAAAACCGCATCCATACTTTGGGCGTTACAAGCGGTTTCAATCGAGTCAGCAATTACCTCTCTTGAAACCAAGGAATATTTCATCCCTTCAGTCCCCATAGAAATGCCATCGCTGACCGTAATTGTTCCGAACATTTGCGGCATCGCCCCCGCTTGTTTTAGGGCAGCTTCAGCGCGTAATGCTAGGGCGTTAATGCCCATATTGCAAGGGGTGATGGTGCTGTAACCGTTGGCAATTCCAACGATGGGTTTGGTAAAATCTTGATCTCCAAATCCCACAGCCCTTAACATGGCACGGTTGGGGGTGCGTTGGGTTCCTTGGGTAATGGCTTGACTTCTCAGGTTATCGGACATTAATTGTTCCTCTTGTGTGCGGGTTGTGTTCCAACGGTTCAACGACGTTTTTTGTATTGTTGTTACTCGCTGATCTAACCCATTTTTTATATCGTTATTATTATCTCAGAAAATGTGATAAATTATTAACGTCATTATTATCTCAGAAAATGTGATAAATTATTAACGTCTTTAGAAATTGATGGGTTTGACTCAATAATACCTTGATAAATTTTAGTTCTGAATCTGTAAAAATTTCAATCATTATTCCGGTTTTAAATGAAGCCGAAAATATTGGGTTGGTAATTTCTACGATTCAACGGGTAGAAAATATAGAAATTATTATTGTTGATGGGGGAAGTCAGGATAATACCGTTCAAATAGCTCAAAATTTGGGGGTAAAAGTGATATTTACCCATCGAGGACGGGCGCTACAAATGAATGCCGGGGCAAAAATAGCAACGGGGGAGATTTTATTATTCTTGCATGGGGATACCCAATTACCCCTAGGATTTGAAACAGAAATCCGAAAAACATTTATTAATTCTAACATAATTGCCGGAGCGTTTCAATTAAAAATTAATGGGGATCAATTGAGTTTAAGGTTAATTGAAAAAACCGTATTCTGGCGTTCAAAATATTTACAAATGCCCTACGGAGATCAAGCTATTTTTATCAAGGCTACCACTTTTGGGGAAATAGGTGGATTTCCTGAACAACCGATTATGGAGGATTTTGAATTAATCCGTCGTTTAAATCATTTAGGAAAAATTGAGATTTTATCAAGTTCTGTAATCACATCGGGACGACGGTGGCAAAAGTTAGGCGTATTCAAAACTACATTAATTAATCAGTTAATTGTTATCGGATATTACCTAGGAATTTCCCCAACAAAATTATCTCAATGGTATCGGAGGAAGGCGGGGAATAGGTAATGGGTAATGGGTAATGGGTATATAAAATCAGTTTTTGCCATTGTCCTGAAAGAATGTTGACAATTGAGATCGGGTTTTGCTACAATATGACATTGTGCAAATATAAGTTCGTTGCTGCTTTAGCTCAGTTGGTAGAGCGGTTCACTCGTAATGAACAGGCCGTCGGTTCAAGTCCGATAAGCAGCTTTTTGATTTCAAATCCTTGCACAGCCATACTTAGGGCTTAATCCCCTAAACCTAAGACTAATAAATTTAATCTTTTGTTATTGGTGTTAGGTTTTGCTGCTAAGTCTAGGGAAGAAAGCCCTGAAGGGCTTACTACTTTTAGGAGTGTTAAAAGCCTTTTATCCAAAATTATCAGATACATAACTTTCAGCTAACTTAACAAAATCAACTGTTATCAGACGAATATATCCATCCATAAATTCTTGACCGTCCTCAAATATTGATTTTTGATTATATCCCGGCAACCAAAAACTACTACGAATTTTTAATTTGGGAAACTTTTCAAGTTTCTTTTGCATCAGATATTCATAAACAAACTGCTTTCTAACACTTCTATCTTTTATATCTTCTATATTATTTTTTGAATCTAATAGATAATCAATCTCATAATATTTTATATCAATAATATCAATATAATTATCATTTATAGAGAAAATTTTTTGAAGAGATTGAAGAAATTGATTTAATTGCTCATTAACTTCTTGCTCAGTCATTTCTTGTGTTCCTACTCTTAATAGTGAAGTTTTAATAATATCTTTAAGACGAAAATACCATCCATCTTTAAACTCCTTTTCATTTTGGATCTCAGGTTCAAATTTTTGATTGTTTACTGTTTCCCATGAATCAAAGTTTTTAAGCATATAAATATTGAGGTATATATAAAACAAATGATTAAAACAATACATTTTATACACTTCTTCAATATTTAATTCTTGAGAATTAATTTGCCAAAATGAGCTAAATTCAATTGGCAAAGGTTTATTAATTATTAATCTTTCTTTTGATATGGCTTTATATTTGTATTTTGTATCATAATTATTCATTAAATTAAATGTATGTTCGTCTATATCCTGGTGAGCATGAGCAATTTTCAATTCTTGATATTGATTTAATATAAATTCGGTGCAATAACCATAATCATTCCAACCTAGATTTGGATAAATTTCATAGTGTCTTTCTTCTATTTTAGTCAAGATGGATGAAAAAACTACTGCATCAGGAACAAGCTGAGAACCATTGATTTTAAATGTGTCATTAGATAAAGAAACTATTTTTGAAGAGTTATTAAAAATTTGAACCCAATAATTAGATATAAAACTACTATCTAAATGCAGGAGATAATTAAGATTCTCTTTTACTATATAGGTTAAACACATCGACTCCCAAACACTATAAAAGTTGTTAATTCCCCAGATTTCACCTTCTTTTGTTTGACGAAGTTCGCCATACAGGAATAACTCTATCGCATCATAAAATTGCCAATAGTCAATATCTTTAAAGGGGGTATTGTGATCAATTAACTCTAACGCATCTTTTAAGCTATCAATCACTTGACTATAATATTCTTCTTCAAATAAACCATAATTACCACCGATATAGTGTTGTTTAAACTTTTCTGCTAGAGCTTTAATTTCTACGCCTACTTCTTGCTGAAGTTGTTGTTTTATTTCCCATAAAATATAACAGTACATCGCCACAATATCTGTTGATTGAAAGCGGACTTGTTGACGGGGTAAGTCCATCGAGTCAATATAAGCAGCACCATTCGGTAAAAAAACAGCACGATGTAAAAATTTATGAATTTGGCTATGATCAAAACTGTCTGACCTACCCAGTCGATAAACTAAACTTAAAATCTTGGGTTCATCATGGGCGTTCAATATCCCACTAATCATATCGAGTTTAGAGTAAAAAATAATTTCACCTGACTCATCATCTTGACTAATATCTGCACCTTTATGGATTTTAACCATACCATCTCGGTCAGGTGTAGTCATATCATTATTTTTTTCTAAATCCCTTTTTTCTATACAAATATTCTTGAATTGGTCAAAGACCTTATAAAGCAGAAAAAATAAATCCCGCTTTGTATTAAAGTCAAAGGTTTGAAGCTCTTTTGGTTTATTAGGAAATCCTTTCGGTAGACAAAAACGAATCTGGGAGTTACGGCGTTCTAGTCCAACAAAAGAATATTTTTCATTAACAACCAGTTCAATATTCTTAAAGTTAATCATTTTTACTTATTTTTATAAAACTTAAAAATCAATCGCCTTTTGTTCGTATAGATATTCAAATAAATTTTTTGTATACTTAACAAAATCATCATAAGTAATTAATTTAATATCTGTGTTTCCAGAGATTTCTGAAATAATTGTTTCTAGGGGTTTTTTATCTCTAACAAAAACACTATCCCAAAGATAGAACATTAGTTTACCCTGAACTTCTTCTAAATGTATTTTTCCACTGTCATCAGGTTTAATAAACCAAAATCCAATTTGTTTATCTTCAATTCTTTTAATAGTCTTATAATTATTTTTGATAATTTCATTAATGCCTTCTAAAATGGGAATCCATTCTAGCTCTATTGTAGAATTTTGACCATTGGGTATAACCAATTTTACTTCATGAAACATTTTTTCACTACTTTCAATTGAAATCTGTTCATAAGACCAACGCCGTTTAAATGCAGTATCAAGATAATAAATTGATTCATCAGAAGTATTAATTGTTGCTATTATAGATAAATTTTTAGGAATACTGATTTTGTTTTGCCTGAGAAGCTCTAAAACTCTTAATCCGTTATTGTTACTTTTACTTTTTAAATCCCTTTCTAGTTTTTCACAAAATATATGAAATCGATCCTCCGTTCCATTCTCATCAATTTTAATTGAACCATCGGTTTGTACATTGGGTTTGTATCCCGTTGCATTTAATAATCCTACTAACTCCATTTCTGAAACATCAACTTCATAGCTAGACCAATGATCGCTTTCTCGATCTAATAGTTGAAAAACTGTTCCAAAAATAGCAGCAGCATTCCCTCGGTTGAGTTCATCAATTACT
>Ga0082207_1000272_pt1 | contig 30391 bp, 25 predicted proteins | sample LakMenEpi10Aug09_FD_71540 | JGI IMG/M metagenome (GOLD analysis project Ga0082207, IMG submission 71540)
CTGCAATTGGGCGGGCGGCGCCCGGGCCCGTGGATGTGTGTGATCTCGGGCAACTTGTTGGTGACGAAGATGCGCACGCGGTCGCCTTCGACCACCTCGATGGTGGGGCCAGGGCTTTGACCGTTATAGCCCCACAGATGTGCCTTGAAGCCAGGGCACATCTCGCGCACCACCGGTTCAGCCACCAGGTGGAACTCCTTCACCCCCTGGTTCATGCGCCAGGGCAGGGTCCAGCCGTTGAGCGTGACCACCGGGTTGTAGGGTCGTCCGGTTGGGGGGGCCAGCGGTGGCATGGTGTCGGGCTTGGTCTGCAGCACCGGCTCGGGTAGCGCAGCCAAGGCCACGGTGCTCACCGCGCTGGCGGAAGCGGCCGCCGTGATGCCGGCGGACTTGAAGAACTGTCGTCGGGAAACCATGGTGTGTCCAATTCCTCAATGGGGTGCGTGGGGCGCAGCGGGGGCTGCAGAAGAGGGCGTGCGGGCACCTGGGGCACCGCTGCCCGCGGCAGCCATGCCCACCGGCCCCAGCAGGGCCATTTCCAGTTCTGCATCGGCCACCCAGAAATCGCGCAGGGCATCCAGGTATTGCGATACCCCGGTGATCTGAGAGCGTGCATCGGCCAGCAATTCAAAGACGCCGATCAACATGCCGTTGTAGCGAAGCAGGTTCTCTTCCGAGATCCGCTTCTTCAGTGGCACCACTTCATCGCGCTGGTGTTTGGCAATGTCGTGCGTGGCGCGCCAGTGCCCATAGGCCTCGCGCACTTCGGACCGCGCATTGACCGCCGTCTGTGCGGTACGGCTGATGGCTTGTGTGTAAAGCGCCTGCGCACGCGCCACTCGCGCCGTGCCCCAATCGAACAGCGGGAGCTCCAGGCTCACCTCCCAGCCGCCATGTGCATGTTCTTCATTGCTGCTGTTGAGGTGGCCTCCCAGTTCCAGCACATTGATGAAGCGCGTGGTGCGCGTCAGACCGAGTTGGCGCGCGGTCTGCTCCGTTTGCAGCTTCACGGCCTGCACGTCAAGCCGCCTGGCCATGGCCTCGCGCTCAATACTCGGGCGGTCGGGCAAGGACGTGGGCAGGTCCGGCAAGCGCTCGGGCAACTGCAGTGCGGTCAATTCTGAACCCCAAAGCCCCAGGAGCCGCACCAGCCGCTCGCGCGTGGCCATCTCCTCACGAAGCGCCCGCGCGTAGCCCTGCACCGCGTCGGCCTGGAAGCTTTGCTCGCGCGCCTGCTGCAGCTTGTTGAAGTTGCCCACCCGCGCCATGCGCCGCGCCAGCTCTGCACTGGCCTCTGCCGCTTTGAGCACATCGGCCATGTAGCGGCTGCGCTCGCGCGCGGCCACGGCATCCACCTGGGCGCGGCGCACTTGCGTGATCAGGGCCATCACCTGCAGCGCCGCCGTGCGCTCAGCTTGGCTCAGGCGGCGCCGTTCCAGGTCACGCAGCCAGGGCAGTACCAACAGTCGGGCCAGGTTGAGGTGAATGCCGCGTTCAATTTCGCGCTTGTCACCTTCGGAACTGCGGCCGAAGGTGAAGCCCGGATTGGGCAGGCGCCCCGCCTGCAACACCTCGGCCTGCGTGATGCCCAGTTCAGCCAATTGCACCTGCAGCCCGGCGTTGTTCAGCAGGGCCAGTTCGACTGCGGCGGCTGCCGTCAGCGGCTGCAGCAGCAGCGCATCCACACGGGCGCGGGCTTGGGAGCGTTCCTCTTCAGTTCGCTGCCACTGCACCGTGGCGGCGCTGCCCAGTTGAGCGCGGGCCACGGCCTGGGCCTGGTCCAGTGGCGGTTGCATCACCACGGATGCACAGCCGGTCAGCGTGAGCGCCATCACCACCGCGCTGCCGACAACCCTGACGCTGGGCTGGAAGGAAGGCGTGCGGCGGGCCTTCATTTCGCCTTCTCCACCGTAGGCGGCTGCCCATGCGCCTCCCGGAGGTAGGCCTTCCAACCCCCCGCCTCGTCCACCACCCGGTTCGCGTCGGACCATGATCCCACCGGCACCGCATCCGGTGCCATGGGGCGCAGCGCGGAGCGGTGTACCACCGGGGGAACCGGTGCGCTCACGTCATGCGGCTGGGCGCGCACAGCCGCAGGGCGAGGGGGCCTTTGCGGTGATTGGGTCTGGGTTTGCGTCTGCGGCGCTGCGCCCGTTGAGGGCTGCGCTGTGGCGCTGCTGGTGAATAGGAGGGCGATCAGGGTGATGAGGCTCATGAGGCCCATGGGGCCCATGGGGCCCGCGAACAACGGCGCACCGGCGCAAAAGGGCAAAGTCTTCTTCATGGGAAGTCCATCCGAGACGGGGGCTAGGGCACCCGAGGGGTTCACTGGAAGATGGCGATGTCTCAGCCCTGACCAGGTCGGACATCACGCTCGCGAACCTGCAGGCCGCCCGAAGAGGTACGGCCCAGGAGCGGGACTGGAATCAGTGTTTGGGCGGTTTGTCCGGCATCACCAGCGGGATGGTGATGCACGCCCCCTGCGGGGCAGGTCGCCAGTCATGGACCGGCTCATCGGGGACCACGATGGAGGGCCACTGGGCCGGCGCGGCGTTCACGCAGCAGTGGCAGGTTTCCCCGCAGCTTCCGCCCATGTGATGTGCGCCGAGGTCTTGATCTTCTTCGTGACAACAGCTGTGATCCGCGTGATCACTCGCCGCGGGCAGGCTGTCCATCTGAAGAACCGCAGTCTGTGCTGCCATCCTCGCCGACATGTGCGCAGCGGCCCAGCCTTGAACAGGCAGACCTACCAGCACAAGGGCGATCACAAGAAGCCGGCAACAAAGACGCATGGCTCAGAGGCTAACACTTTGCGCGTTCCCACGCATCAGACCACGGATCAAAGTGTGAAGTCGTAGTCCACCGTCAAGGGCGCGTGATCCGAAAAGCGTTGCGCCTTGTAAATGCCCGCGGTGCGCGCCGCAACGGCCACGCCGGGCGTGGCCAGGTGGTAATCGATGCGCCAACCCACATTCTTCGCGTAGGCCTGCCCGCGGTTGCTCCACCAGGTATAGCCCTCTTCGCCCACCTCGGGGTGCAGCGCCCGAAACACATCCACCAGGCCACCACCGCCGCGCCCCTGATCAAGCAGAGTCGTCATCCACGCCCGCTCCTCGGGCAGGAAGCCGCTGTTCTTCAGGTTGCCCTTCCAGTTTTTCAAGTCGATTTCCCGATGCGCAATGTTGACGTCGCCCACCAAGATGAATTCGCGCGTCTTGCGCAGTTTCTTCAGGTGATCGCCCATCACATCCAGGAACCGGAACTTCGCGGCCTGCCGGTCTTCCCCGGACGAGCCTGAAGGAAAGTACACGCTGAGCACGCTGAACTTGCGACCGGGTTTATCCCAGCGGTATTCCACACAGCGGCCTTCATCGTCGAACTCGCCGCCATCGAAGCCCACCACCACGTCGGAGGGCGGAACGCGTGCATACAGGCCCACACCGGAGTAGCCCTTCTTCTGCGCATGGTGGAACGTGGCGCGCATGCCGGCCATCTGGTCGAACACGCCGGCCACGTCCTCGGCCTGGGCCTTGATCTCCTGCACCCCCATACAATCGATTGACGAGGTCTCAGCCCATTCGCGCACGCCCTTGGTGGCGGCCGATCGGATGCCGTTGAGGTTGAGTGAGACAAGTCTGAACATGGTGTGAGGCGCGCCAATGCGCGGCGGGAGGAATCGATGAGCGACGCGCTGGCGCAGGAATTCGTGGCCTTTTCGGTGAAGTCCGGGGTGCTTCGCTTCGGGGAATTCAAGACCAAGGCCGGTCGCCTGTCGCCCTACTTCTTCAACGCAGGGTTGTTCGACGATGGCGCCAAACTGGGCCGCCTGGCGGAATTCTATGCACGGCGTCTGGTGGCCTCGAAGCTTGAATTCGACATGCTCTTCGGCCCAGCCTACAAGGGCATCACACTGGCGGCAGCCGTGTCCATCGAGCTGGCCCGCCTGGGCCACAACAAGCCCTTTGCCTACAACCGCAAGGAGGCCAAGGACCATGGTGAAGGCGGCACACTGGTGGGCGCGCCCGTCAAGGGGCGGGTGCTCATCATCGACGACGTGATCAGCGCGGGCACCTCGGTGCGGGAGTCCATCCGCATGATCGAAGCTGCGGGTGCACAACCCTGTGGCGTCACCATTGCGCTGGACCGCCAAGAGAAGGCTACCGACGCGCGGGGCTTGGAGCAGCCTTGGAGCGCGGTGCAGTACGTGCAGCAGCAGATTGGCATGCCGGTGTGCGCCATTGCCACGCTGGCTGACCTGCTGGACTATTTGGCCCGCACGCAGGAAACGACGCTGCAGGCCCATTTACCGGCGGTGCGCGCCTATCGAAACCGCTACGGCGTGTGAGCACGGCGCGCTGCGCCCCACACCGAACCGACGTGACTGAAGCTTCCGTAGCGCTCACCGCGCATCCGACGCCCCTGGTCCGCGACACCTGGGTGTCCACGCCTGAAGGCCGCCTGTACGCCCGCATCTGGGCGCCTGATGCCGCGTCGCTTGAACATCCCGACGGCGCCTTCGTGCTGCTGCACGATTCCTTGGGCAGCGTGGAGTTGTGGCGCGAGTTCCCTGCGCAGTTGGCGCAGGACTCGGGGCGACCGGTGGTGGCCTACGACCGCCTGGGATATGGCCGATCAGACCCCGCAACGGACCTGCCGCCGCCGAACTTCGTTTCGCTGGAGGTGCAGGCCGGGCTTCAACCCGTGCTGGACCAACTGGGCATCGATGACGCCACCCTCATCGGGCACAGTGTGGGCGGCGGTATGGGCGTCTACGCGGCCGCGCAGATGCCCCAACGCGTGCGCGCGCTGATCACGATTGCGGCGCAGGCCTTTCCCGAAGACCGTACCCTGCAGGCGATTGCCGAGGCCCGCGTGCAGTTTCAGGAAGAGGTGCAGCTTGCACGCCTGCGGAAGTACCACGGTGACAAGGCGCGCTGGGTGGTGGACGCCTGGACCGAATCGTGGCTAAGCCCGGCATTCGCCCAGTGGCACCTGCGCGAGGCCTTGCCCCAGGTGCGCTGTCCGGTGCTGGCCCTGCATGGCCAGCAGGACGAGTACGGCACAGATGTTCACCCCGAGATCATCACGACCCTGTGCGCGGGTCCTTCACGGATGGTGCTGATGCCCGACACCCATCACCTCCCGCATCGCGAGCGGCCGCAAGAGGTGATCGACCAGATTCGTGCGTTTATCGCTGCGGGCTGAGCGCGCGGTGGCGCCAGGCGCTCAGCCGAGTTTTTGCTTGAGCAGGTCACCGGCCTGCGCCGGATTGGCCTTGCCCTTGCTGGCCTTCATCACCTGCCCCACGAGGGCGTTGAAGGCCTTGTCCTTGCCGCTGCGGTACTCGGCCACCGACTTCTCATTGGCGGCGATCACCTCGTCGACGATGGCCTCCAGTGCGCCGCTGTCGTTCATCTGCTTGAGGCCCTTGGCCTCGATGACCGCATCCACCGCGGCTGTGGCCGTGGTCGGGTCATGGGCGGGTGTGGCGCGTGCACCCAACACCGATTCACCCGATTCCGAGCCTTCGCCCTTCGACCACAACTCGTCGAACACCTGCCGCGCGGAGTTGTTCGAGATGGTGCCGTCCTGCACCCTGCGGATCAATGCACCCAGCAGCACCGGGCCCACGGGCGCCGCATCAATCTCCGTGCCGGCGGCATTGAGCCGCTTGCTGATCTCGCCCATCACCCAGTTCGCGGCCAGCTTGGCCTGGCCCGAAGCCTCGCGTGCGGCCTCGTAATAGCGCGCCGTGGCCAGGCTTTGGGTCATCATCTGCGCGTCGTACTCGGGCAGGCCGTCCTGCGCCACGAATCGGGCGGCCATGGCGCCGGGCAACTCCGGCATCTCGGCCTTCACCCGATCCACCCATTGCGGCGCGATCACCAGCGGCGGCAGGTCGGGGTCGGGGAAGTAGCGGTAGTCGTGCGCGTCTTCCTTGGTGCGCATGGCGCGTGTCTCACCCGTGTCCGGGTTGAACAGCACCGTGGCCTGTTGGATCTCCAGCCCGTCCTCGATCTGGTCGATCTGCCAGTTCACCTCGTAGTCGATGGCCTGCTGCAGGAATCGGAAGCTGTTGAGGTTCTTGATCTCGCGCCGCGTGCCGAAAGGCTCGCCCGGGCGCCGTACGCTGACGTTGGCGTCGCAGCGGAAGGAGCCTTCCTGCATGTTGCCGTCACAGATGCCCAACCACACCACCAGGCCGTGCAGGGCCCGTGCATAAGCCACGGCTTCGGCGCTGCTGCGCATCTCGGGCTCGCTCACGATCTCCAGCAACGGGGTGCCGGCACGGTTGAGGTCGATGCCCGAACTCTTTTCGCCGTGCGGACCGGCGAAGTCCTCGTGCAGGCTCTTGCCCGCATCTTCTTCCAAATGGGCGCGCGTGAGGTTCACCCGCTTGGCCACGCCATCCACCAGGATGTCCACGTGGCCGCCTTGCACCACCGGAATCTCGTACTGGCTGATCTGGTATCCCTTTGGCAGGTCCGGGTAGAAGTAGTTCTTGCGCGCGAAGATCGACAGCGGCGCCACCCGTGCGCCGATGGCCAGCCCGAAGCGGATGGCCCGCTCCACGGCGGCCCTGTTCATGACCGGCAGCGTGCCAGGAAGGGCCAGGTCCACCGCGCAGGCCTGGGTGTTGGGCGCCGCACCGAAGGCCGTCGACGCACCGCTGAAGATCTTGCTGACGGTGCTCAACTGCGCATGGGTTTCCAGACCGATCACAACCTCCCAGCCGCGCACCAACAATGACTTGGCCGCGCTCATCGCAGGCCCTCCGGGGTCTTGGTGTGGAAATCGGTGGCCTGCTGCAGCGCGTGTGCGGTGTGCAGCAGGGTGCCTTCTCGGAAGTAGTTGCCGATGAGCTGCAAACCCACGGGCATGCCACTGCCCTGGGCCGATGGTGCCAAGCCCGCCGGCACGCTCATGCCCGGCAGGCCAGCCAGGGAAGCGGGCAGGGTGAAGATGTCGGCCAGGTAGGCCTGCACCGGATCGTCTGAGCCCTGTCCAAGCTTCCACGCCACCGTGGGCGCCACGGGGCCGGCAATCACGTCGCACTGGGTAAAGCACTGCTGAAAATCGTCGGCGATCATGCGGCGAAGCTTTTGCGCCTGCAGGTAGTAAGCGTCGTAGTAGCCATGGGACAGCACATAGGTGCCGATCATGATGCGTCGCTTGACCTCGGCCCCGAACCCCTCGGCGCGCGTCTTCTTGTACATGTCCAGCAGGTCGCCGTACTGCTGCGCCCGATGGCCGAACTTCACGCCGTCGAAGCGGCTGAGGTTGGAGCTGGCCTCGGCCGGGGCGATGATGTAATAGACCGGGATGGACAGCTCGGTACGCGGCAGGCTCACGTCCACCAAGGTGGCGCCCAGCGCCTGAAGTTCGCGCAGGGCCGAGCGCACCGCGCCGTTCACCTCGGCCGCCAGTGCCGCGGGGAAGAACTCGCGAGGCAACCCGATGCGCAATCCCTTCAGGGGCTGCGCGGTCGTGGCGCCTTCGCGTACGGCCCGCATCTGCGCGCTGTAGTCCACCGCCGGGCGCTGCGCGCTGGTGCTGTCCTTCTCGTCGAAGCCGGCCATGGCCGTGAGCATGAGCGCACAATCCTCGGCGCTGCGCGCCATCGGGCCGGCCTGATCGAGCGAAGAGGCGAAGGCGATCATCCCGTAGCGCGAGCACACGCCATAGGTGGGCTTGATGCCGGTGATGCCGGTGAAGCTGGCGGGCTGGCGAATCGAGCCGCCCGTGTCGGTGCCGGTGCAGCCGGCCACCAGGCCCGCAGCCACGGCCACGGCCGAGCCGCCCGATGAGCCACCCGGCACGCGGCTTGGGTCCCAGGGGTTCTTGGCCGGGCAATAGGCCGAGTTCTCATTGGCCGACCCCATGGCGAACTCGTCGCAATTGAGCTTGCCCAGGCTCACGGTGCCGGCGGCCTTCAGGCGCGCCACCACGGTGGCGTCGAAGGGGCTTCGGTAGCCTTTGAGCATCTTCGAGCCGGCGGTCGTGGGCGCGTCTTCGGTGACGAAGATGTCCTTGTGGGCGATGGGTACGCCGTTGAGCGCGGACGACGTCACGCCGGCGTTCTGGGTCGCTGCGCCGCGCCGCGCATCCGCCGCGCGCGCCTGCTCCAGGGCCAGGTCGGCATCGAGATGAAGAAAAGCGCCCAGTGCCTCATGCGCTTTCGCACGCGCCAGGAACTCGGTGGTGAGTTCCACGCTCGACGCCTGACCCTGCGCCAACAGACGCGCAGCCTGCGCCGCACCGATGAAGGCTGCGGTGCTCATTCGATCACCTTGGGCACCAGGAACAGGCCCTCGTGCACGGCCGGGGCGCTGCGTTGATTCTTGTCGCGGTCCACGGGCTCCGTCACCGCGTCTTCACGCAGGCGCAGTTCCACGGCCTGGATGGCCGACAGCGGCGTGTACAGCGGCTCCACGCCGCGCGTGTCCACCGCGCTCATCTGCTCGACGATGCTGAAGAAGCCGTTGAGCTGTTGCAGCATGGACGCCTGTTGGGGGGCATCGAGTTCCAGCCTGGCCAGGTGGGCGATTCGGCCGACTTCTTGGGGGGTCAGTGACATGGTCGGTTATTATCACGTGTTCGACTTTTCAGCATCATGTTCGACTCATTCCGCCGCCACTTCTCGACCGACCTGGCCATCGACCTGGGTACGGCCAACACGCTCATCTACGTCCGCGGCAAAGGCATCGTGCTCGATGAGCCGTCCGTGGTGTCCATCCGCCAGGAAGGCGGGCCCAATGGAAAGAAGAGCATCCAGGCCGTCGGCCATGACGCCAAGGCGATGTTGGGCAAGGTGCCCGGCAACATCGAGGCCATCCGCCCGATGAAGGACGGCGTGATCGCCGACTTCACCATCACCGAGCAAATGCTCAAGCAGTTCATCAAGATGGTGCACCCGCGCTCGGTCTTCCGGCCCAGCCCCCGCATCATCATCTGCGTGCCCTGCGGCTCTACCCAGGTCGAGCGACGTGCCATCCGCGAATCGGCCCTGGGAGCCGGCGCCTCCGAGGTCTACCTGATTGAAGAACCCATGGCCGCGGCCATTGGCGCGGGCCTGCCCGTCAGCGACGCCTCGGGCTCCATGGTCATCGACATCGGCGGCGGCACCACCGAAGTCGGCGTGATCTCCTTGGGCGGCATGGTCTACAAGGGCAGCGTGCGGGTGGGCGGCGACAAGTTCGACGAGGCCATCATCAACTACATCCGCCGCAATTACGGCATGTTGATCGGCGAGCCTACGGCCGAGGCCATCAAGAAGACCATCGGAAGTGCCTTCCCCGGCAGCGAGGTCAAGGAAATGGAAGTAAAAGGCCGCAACCTCTCCGAGGGTGTGCCGCGTTCCTTCACCGTCAGTTCCAACGAGGTGCTGGAAGCCCTGACCGATCCGCTCAACCAGATCGTGTCGGCCGTGAAGAATGCGCTGGAGCAAACCCCGCCGGAACTGGGTGCCGACATCGCCGAGCGCGGCATGATGCTCACCGGGGGTGGCGCGTTGCTGCGGGATCTGGACCGTCTGCTCAGTGAAGAGACCGGTCTGCCGGTGCTGGTGGCCGAAGACCCGCTGACCTGCGTGGTCAAGGGCTGTGGCATGGCGCTGGAGCGCATGGACCGCCTGGGCGGCATCTTCACCTCCGAGTAACCCCCTTTGGCGGCCTGCCGAGAGGCCGGCCGCTGCGCGAGGCTGGCATCGTGGCCCCACCGGGAACCCTCGACCGCACCCCACCGCCCTTCTTCCGGCAAGGGGCCAGTGCGCGCAGCCAGTTGGCCCTGTGCGCCGCCCTGGCCGTGTTCCTGATGGTGGCCGATCATCGGCTGCAGATCACCCAGCCCCTGCGTGCCACCCTGGCCACCGTGCTGCTGCCCTTGCAGCGTGCCGCCCTGTGGCCCGTGCGCCTGGCCGATTCCACGGGCGACTACGTCGCCGGCCTGGATGAGGCCGTGGGGCAGAACGAAGCACTGCGTCGGCAACTGACCGCGCAAAGCGAGGCCATCACGCGTGCGGCGCGGCTGGAAGCCGAGAACGCTGAGTTGCGAGCCCTGATGGGCCTACGCCAGGCGACACCCGTGGGCACCGTGCAGGCCGAGGTGCTGTACGAGGCAGCCGACCGCTATTCGCGCAAGGTGATGATCGATCGGGGTTCGGTGGCCGGCATCACCCTGGCATCCCCGGTGATCCACGAGGACGGCCTGCTCGGGCAGGTCACGCGGGTGTATCCGCTGTCGGCCGAAGTGACCCTGCTGCAGGACCAACAGATTTCGGTGCCCGTGCTCAACCAGCGCACCCGACAGCGTGGCGTGGCCTTTGGCGATGGCGCCGACGATGCGGGCATGGAGCTGCGTTTCGTTGCAGCCAACGCCGATGTGCAGGTGGGCGATGAACTCCTCACCTCGGGGCTGGATGGCGTGTACCCGCCTGGCTTGCCCGTGGCGCGGGTGACCCGTGTTCAGCGCCAGGCCGAAACCAGCTTCGCCCGTATCGAGCTGCAGCCCACGGCCAATGCCGATGGGCGCCGCCATGTGCTGGTGCTGCCGCTCAAGCCCCGCAAGGCCGAATCGGAGGAGGGGCCTGAGGCCAAGGGGGCGCGCACGCGATGATCATGCCGCGCGGATCCGGGCAGCTCCTGCTGCCGGCCAACCCCCTGTTCGTCTGGGGTTCGATCCTGTTCGCACTGCTGGCCAATCTGCTGCCAGTGGGCCGCGCCTGGTGGATGCCCGACATGCTGGCCCTGGTGGTGGTGTTCTGGAACATCCACCAGCCTCGCCGGGTGGGCGTGGTGGCGGCCTTCATCGGTGGGGTGCTGATGGACGTGCACCAGGGTGCGCTGCTGGGCCAGCATGCGCTTGCCTATACCCTCTTGGGTTATGTGTCGGTCACCCTCCACCGGCGGCTGCTGTGGTTCGGTCTGGGTGCTCAGATGGCGCATGTCCTGCCGCTGTTCTTCACCGCCCAGTTGCTGTCCACGGCCATCCGATTGGCCGCCGGCGGGATGTGGCCCGATTGGGGCGTGGTGGCCTCCCCCCTGATTCAGACGCTGCTGTGGCCAGTGGCCACCGTGCTGCTGCTGGCCCCGCAGCGTCGCGCCCCGGATCCTGATGAAAATCGACCCTTGTAGGGCGCAGGCGCACCATCCCACGCCGATCCACCACCCATGACCGAGATCAAGAACGTCGAACTGGAGCTGGCGCGATTTCGCGACCGGCTGTTCGTCGTGGGGGTGTGCATCGTGCTGGCGTTGCTCCTGCTGGGCGGGCGTGCAGTGGTGCTGCAGATCGTGCGCCACGACGAGCTGGCTGCGCGGGCGGAAGCCAACCGCACCGCCATCCTACCCATCGTCCCCAACCGGGGTCTGATCGTGGACCGCAACGGCGTGGTGCTGGCCAGCAACTATTCGGCCTACACGCTGGAGATCACGCCCTCCAAGGTGAAGAACATGGAGGCCACGCTGGATGCGCTGGCCGAGGTGGTTGACATCCAGCCCCAACACCGGCGCCGCTTCAAGCGGCTGATGGAGGAAAGCAAACGCTTCGATTCGCTGCCGATCCGATCGCGCCTGTCGGATGAAGACGTGGCGCGCTTTTCGGCTCAGCGCTTTCGCTTTCCCGGCGTGGAGCTGCGCGCGCGGCTGTTCCGCCACTATCCGCTGGGTGAGACCGGCAGCCACCTGATCGGCTACATCGGGCGCATCAACGCGGCGGAAAAGGCCGCCATGAACGACTGGGAAGACGAGGACCTGGCCAATTACCGGGGTACCGAGTACATCGGCAAGCTTGGCGTGGAGCAGAAGTACGAACGGCAGCTGCATGGCATCACCGGCTATCAGGAGGTGGAAACCAGTGCCGGTGGCCGTGCCATCCGGCGCCTGAACAGCCGCGGTGCCACGCCGGGCAACACCGTGGTGATGAGTGTGGACATCCGCCTGCAGTGGCTGGTGGAGCAGCTCTACGGCAACCGCCGTGGCGCCCTGGTGGCCATCGACCCGCGCAACGGCGAGGTGCTGGCACTGGTGAGCAAGCCCACCTTCGACCCCAACCTCTTCGTCGACGGCATCGATGTCGAGAACTGGCGCGAACTCAACGAGAGCATCGACAAGCCCCTGCTCAACCGCGCCTTGCGCGGCACCTATCCGCCAGGCTCCACCTTCAAGCCCTTCATGGGCCTGGCCGCGCTGAACACCGGCAAGCGCAACGTCGACACCATCGTCAGCGATGGTGGAACCTTCACCTTCGGCGGCCATGTGTTTCGCAGCCATGGTGACACCGGCCTTGGCGCGGTGAACCTGTACACGAGCATCGTCAAGTCCAGCAATGTGTACTACTACTCGCTGGCCAACGAGATGGGCGTGGACCTGATGCACGAACAACTGTCGCCCCTGGGTTTCGGGCGGCGCACGGGCATCGATTTGGAAGGCGAAGTCACGGGTGTACTGCCCTCCACCGAATGGAAGAAGCGGGCCTACCGCAAGCCTGAGCAGCAGCGCTGGTATGCGGGCGAAACCATTTCCTTGGGGATCGGGCAGGGTTACAACAACTTCACCATGGTGCAGCTGGCGAATGCCTTGGCCACCGTGCTGGCCGGCGGACAGCGCCACACCCCTCGCGTGGTGCGCGAGGTGCAGGATGTGGTCACCCGCCAAGGTGCGCCGGTGGAGCAGCCGGTGCAGGACGCGCTGGCCTACAAGCCTGAGCATGTGGAGGCCATTCGCAGGGCCATGGTCGGTGTGACGCAGGAGGGCACGTCCACCCGCGTCTTCGCAGGCGCACCCTATTCCTCGGGCGGCAAGACGGGCACGGCCCAGGCGGTGACGATCCGACAGAACGAGAAGTACAACGCGGCCAAGCTCACCGAGTACCAGCGCGACCACTCCCTGTATGTGGCCTTCGCACCGGCCACCGAACCGACCATCGCGCTGGCGGTGATCGTTGAGAACGCTGGCTTTGGTGCGGCTGCTGCGGCGCCGATCGCGCGGCGCGTGTTCGACTACTGGCTCGACGGTCGCTGGCCCAGTGAGGACGATATCGCCGCCACGCAGCGCGGTGAGGCCGGCGCACCCATCGGTGCGCCACGCCGTGCCCTGGACGTGGCACTTCCCGGCACCACGCCCCCGCAACCCAGCCTCACGGCGCCCACCCGGCTGGCGGCCAGTCCATGACCACCGCCTATACCCAACCGACGCGCTGGCAGCGCCTGCAGCCCCTGGTGCAGGGCTTCGACGGTGGGCTGCTGCTGGCCGTGCTGCTGCTGGCCATCCTTGGCTTGGTGACCATGTACTCGGCCGGCTATGACCATGGCACCCGCTTCGTGGACCACCTGCGAAACATGGGCATCGCCGCGGTCATCATGTTCACCGTGGCGCAGGTGCCGCCGCACCGGCTGATGCGCGTGGCCGTGCCGCTGTATGCGGTGGGGGTGGCCCTCCTGGTGGCAGTGGCCCTGTTCGGCATCACCAAGAAGGGCGCCACACGCTGGCTGAACGTGGGTGTGGCGGTGATCCAGCCCAGCGAGATCCTGAAGATCGCCATGCCGCTGATGTTGGCCTGGTGGTTTCAGAAGTGCGAAAGTCAAAGGGGGCAGCTTCAGCGCGGAGATTTCTGGGTGGCCGCTGCACTGCTGCTGGTGCCCTTTCTGCTGGTGGCCAAGCAACCCGACCTGGGTACCGCCATCCTGGTCTTCTCCGGCGGGTTCTTCGTCATCTTCTTCGCCGGCCTGTCTTGGATGCTGATTTGGCCGGTGGTGCTGATTGGGCTGGTCGGCGTGGGACTGTTGATCGGGTTTTCTGACGCCATCTGTGAGCCCGGGGTGAACTGGCATGTGCTGCGCGAGTACCAAAAGCACCGCGTGTGCACGCTGCTGGACCCGACCGCCGACCCCTTGGGCAAGGGCTTCCACATCATCCAGGGCATGATCGCCATCGGCTCGGGCGGCGTGTTCGGCAAGGGCTTCATGCAGGGCACGCAAACCCACCTGGAGTTCATTCCCGAGCGCACCACCGACTTCATCTTCGCAGCCTTCAGCGAGGAGTTCGGGTTTCTGGGCGTGCTCACCTTGCTGGGCTGCTTTGCCTTCCTGCTGCTGCGCGGCCTGATGATCGCGGCATCGGCGCCCACATTGTTCAGTCGCCTCTTGGCGGCGGCCATCACGCTGAGCCTGTTCACCTATATGTTCGTGAACATCGGCATGGTCAGCGGCATGCTGCCCGTGGTGGGCGTGCCGCTGCCCTTCATCAGCTATGGCGGCACGGCCATGGTCAGCCTGGGCCTGGCCCTGGGCCTGTTGCTGTCCGTTGCCCGAAGCCGAGGCTTGATGCAGCGCTGAGCGCTAGCGTGGGCCCTGAGGTCACGTGTAACCGGATCGACTGCCGCATCGACGGATTGCCCGACCTGAGCATCCGCATCACCTGATCAGGGCCTGCGCAGCGTGAACTGAACCACGTCGGTGTTGCCGGTGGCAAAGGCGGCTTCGCAGTAGGCCAGGTAGAACTCCCAGATGCGCATGAAGCGGGTGTCGAAGCCCACGCTTCGCACGGCGGCTTCTTCGCGCAGGAAGACCTCGCGCCAGCGCTTGAGGGTTTCGGCATAGTCGGCGCCGAAAGCCAGTTCATGCGACACCTGCAGCCCGGCCTTGCGGGCCTGATCGCGGAACACCGACTTGCTGGGCAGCATTCCGCCGGGAAAGATGTACTGTTGGATGAAGTCGGTGCTGCGGCGGTAGCGATCGAACAGGTCGTCGCGGATGGTGATGCTTTGGATGCAGGCGACGCCGCCGGGTTTGAGACGGTCGTGCACCGTCTTGAAGAAGCTGGGCCAGTACGGTTCGCCCACGGCTTCGAACATTTCGATCGAGGCGATGGCGTCGAACGGCTCGTCGCGGATGTCGCGGTAGTCCTGCAGCCGCATATCGCACTGCGAGCCCACGCCGGCGCGCTCCAGGCGTTGCTGCGCCCAGGCCAGTTGCTCGGTCGACAAGGTGACGCCCGTGACCTGTGCGCCGAATTCCTGCGCCGCGATCTCGGCCAGGCCACCCCAGCCGCAGCCGATCTCAAGCACGCGCGAACCCGGCTGCACGCCGCACTCACGCAATGCGCGGCGCACCTTGGCGCGTTGGGCGTGGGCCAGGTCTTCGTGTTCGCAGTCGGCCTCGAACAGCGCGGCCGAATAGGTCATCGTCTCGTCCAGCCACAGTTTGTAGAAGGCGTTGCCCAAGTCATAGTGGGCATGGATGTTCTTGCGGCTGCCGCTGCGTGAATTGCGGTTGAGCAGGTGCTTGGCGCGGTACAGCAGCGAACCCCACCACGAGCCATAAATGACGGTTTCGATGTCGTCACGGTTGGCAATGAACAGCGTGAGCAGGGCCGTGAGATCGGGTGTGGTCCAGTCGCCGGCGATGAAGCTTTCGGCAAATCCGATGTCGCCGCTCTTGAGCGCGGCCGAGCACACGTTCCAGTTGTGCAGGCGCAGCGCCGCGCGCAGCGGGCTGGTGGCGGCTGGGCCGCCGAAGTGCATCTGGGTGCCGTCGGGCAGTTGCACGTCCAGGGTGCCGTGCTTGAGCTGGCGCAGGAGACCAAAGACCGCGTGCGCCGCAGCGGGCGCGTGGACCGGCAGGGTGGCCATGCCGGTGCGCTTGTCGAGTGTGGTGGTATTCATCGCGTGACGAAGACTTCCGGGGGTTGCGGTTTGCGGAAAAACGGCACGCGCTTAACGGCCAACTGCAGCGCTTGCCAGTGGATTCGATAGATCACGCCCAGCGACATCATCGGCATGCCGAAGAAGGCGCGTCGCACGCGGGCAGCGGTCGCGGGTTCCAGGACGCCGCTGACGCTGGTCAGCAGCAGGGGGCCTTGAGCATCGTGATGCTCCACGCGCGCCACGGTGCGATCGGCTGCTTGGGGCGCGTCTGCCGGGGCGGTGGCATCGTCACGGCCCGTTCGCAAGAAGCGGAATCGGTAGTCGCCCGCCACCGCGCAGAACGGCGACACATGGAATACCTTGTTGGCCTTGAGCTCTCGGCCCCAGGCCAGCTCAGGCCCGCTGAGCAGGTAGCAGTGCCGTTCGCCGAAGGTGTTGTTCACTTCAGCCAGGGCCGCCAGCAAGGAGCCGTCGCGCCGGTGCGCGTACCAAAAGCTCACGGGTTTGAAGGCGTAACCGGCCACGCGGGGGTAGGTGTGCAGCCACACCTCGCCGTCGGCTTGCGCGAGCAGGCCTTCGCAGGCCAGCACCGATTCGAACCACGCCAGCGCGCTGCCCTGGCCGGTGCCGTGGTCGCGGTCGAAGAAGCTCACCAGACCCAATCGGTTGTGGGCCACACCACCCCAGCCCTGCGTCTGGGCCGCCAAGGCGCGCATGGGCAGCATCAGGAAATACGTGGGGTAGCGAAAGGCGTGTCGCGCCGGGCGAAGTCGCGTGTGCTGCACCTGACCGATGCCCAGGAGGGCCAATGGCGCGCCGGCGTTCATGTCCTCGCCTCCGCGACACCGTCGGCGCGGCGTTCCAACAAGGCCCGTACCACCGCGGTGCCCGACATCATCCCGTCTTCGTGGAAGCCGTAGCGCGTCCATGCGCCGCTGTACCAGGTGTGGCGCTGTCCCTGCAGGGCCGGCAGATGCTGCTGCGCTGCCACGGCCGCGCGGTCGAACACCGGATGCGCATAGGCTATCTCGCAGACCACGCGCGAGGGGTCGATCGGACGCACCGGGTTGAGCGACACAATCACCGGTGCCTTCCAAGGCAGGGGCTGCAGCTTGTTGATCAGGTAGTGCAGGCACACCTGCGCTTGCTCGCGTGAGTCGCCTGCCGCCCGTTCGTAATTCCAGGCGGCCCATGCCAGGTGCCGCTTGGGCAGCACGCGGGCGTCGGTGTGCAGCACCGCGCGGTTGTCGTGGTACCGGATGGCGCCCAACACGGCTCGCTCGTCATCCGAGGGGTCTTGCAGCAAAGCCAGACTCTGATCGCTGTGCGCGGCCAACACCACCTCATCGAAGTGCTCGGTTCCCGAGTCCACACGGACCTGCACGCCGACTTCGGTGCGGCGTATGGCGCGCACCGGTGTACCCAATCGCACGGTGGCCTGCGGTCCCAAGGCGGCCAGCAGCTTGTGCACGTACTGGCGCGAGCCACCCACCACCGTTCGCCATTGAGGCCGGTCGTTGACCTGGATGAGCCCATGGTTGTGGCAGAAGCGGATCATCGTGGCCACGGGGAAACGCAGCATCTGGTCGGTGGGGCAGGACCAGATGCAGCCGATCATCGGCAAGAAGTACCAATCGCGGAACTCGAGGCTGAAGCGCTCCCGGCGCAGGAAGTCGCCGATCCCCTCATCGAGCTCGGCCTCGCTATTGCGCAGGGCAATCCCCGTGGCCAGCTTGTTGAAGCGCAGGATCTCCCGGAGCATGCGAAGGAACGCCGGCCGCAGCAGGTTGCGGCGTTGCGCAAACACGGTGTTCAGGTCCGACCCATTCCACTCGAGGTCCTGGTCGGGCACCTGAACGGAAAACGACATGTCCGATGCGGCGGTCTCCACGCCCAGCTCGGCGAACAGCGCGATGAGCTGCGGATAGGTTCGCTTGTTGTAGACGAGAAAGCCGGTGTCCACGCCATGGGAAACACCCTCCAGGGTCAGGTCGACCGTGTTGGCATGGCCGCCGGGCCGTGCTTCGGCCTCGAACACCGTGACCTGGGCATGCTGGCGCAGACCGTAGGCGGCCGACAAACCGGAAATGCCCGAGCCGATGACGGCCACTCGTTTCATGCGCGTACCCTGAAATGACGGCGGGGTGTCCACTTTAACGGACACCCCGCGGTGCAAAGGTCGCTGTGCAATACCCCCAGGCGAACAAGGGAGGGAGGGAGGAGGAGGAGAAACGCCTGACGGTGAACCCGGGCACAGCCCATCGACTGCACAGCGAAAACCGGTTACGAACTCAAAATCTGTCGTAGACAATTCTCAGGCACACGGGATAATCGGACATCCGGTCGGCGCAAGACCTGAAGCCATTCAGGGTTTACTGACGTCCCGAACGGTAGATTTGTCTAGAACAATGTTAACGATGATGCCATATTTTTTGCAGTTTATGGTGGTAATCAATCGATTTGTCCGGGACAATGTTGGGGACCTTCCGCGACGCCCTTCGCGCGGCCGGGAATGGTCATGAGCAACATGTCCGACCCCTCCAACGCTTTGTCTATCGCTTCGGTCGAACGGGACACCGGCCTGAGCAAGGACACGCTGCGCGTGTGGGAGCGACGCTACGGCTTCCCCCAGCCCACGCGCGACCACTTGGGTGAGCGCGCCTACCCCCTGGAGCAGGTGGAGCGCCTGCGCTTGGTCAAGCGCCTTTTGGATGCAGGTCAACGACCGGGCCGTATCGTGGCCTTGCCGGTCGATGAGCTTGAAAAGCTGGTCGACGGATTGGCGCCTGCCTGCCCCAGCAGCGTGGCGACGACCACGGAAGACCTACAGCCGCTCATGGACGCGGTCTATGCCCATGATGTGGAGTCGCTGCGGCGGCTGTTGACGCAGCGCGTGGCGTACTTGGGCCTGGGCCGTTTCGTGCTGGAGGTGGTCGCGCCGTTCAACCGTCTGGTGGGCGACGCCTGGCTGCGCGGGCGCATGCAGATCTATGAAGAGCACGCCTACACCGAGTCGCTTCAGGTGGTGCTGCGCCACGCGCTGCACAGCCTGCCCGTGCCCGCTTCGGAAGACTCGCCGCTGGCGCTGTTGAGCACGTTTCCAGGCGAGCAGCACGGCATTGGCCTGTTGATGGCCGAGTGCCTGCTGCGCCTTGAGGGTTGTCGCTGCATCTCCCTGGGCGTGCAGACGCCCATCTGGGACATGGTGATGGCCGCGCAGGTGCATGTGGCCGATCTGGTCATCCTCAGCTTCTCGGGCGTGATGAACCCCAACCATGTGCTGGATGGGCTGCAGGAGTTGCGCAGCAAACTGCCGGCCTCGGTGGAGATCTGGGCCGGTGGGTCCGCACCGGTGATCCAGCGCCGCAGCATCGTGGGGGTGCGGCCGATGCCGGAGCTGACCCTGATCCCGGCGGCCTTGGCCGAGTGGCGGGCACGGCAGTAAGGCCTGGCCCCGGGCAGCCTTGGCGGCCCTGAACCGGTATCCCCGGGTCCTATCCCCGGCTTGTCAGCCTGGTGACGGCGCCGCCTCTAAAATCGGAGTGCGTGCGCCGTTGATGCTAGGGCTGTCAAACCCGGGTGTCGCGCGCCGCACCGTCCAAGCCCCGAGTCTTGCCTTGCGGACCGCCACCATGCTTTACCCTGAACTCTTCAAGCAACTCGAAGCCGTGCGCTGGAACATGGAGCGCGACATCCCCTGGGACAGCTTCGATGCCGCGCAGCTCAGCGAGGAGCAGGCTCAGACCATCAAGATGAACGCCATCACCGAGTGGGCGGCGCTGCCGGCCACCGAAATGTTCTTGCGGGACAACCGTGGCGACAGCGACTTTTCGGCCTTCATGAGTGTGTGGTTCTTCGAGGAGCAGAAGCATTCGCTGGTGCTCATGGAGTACCTGCGGCGCTTTCGGCCCGACCTGGTGCCCACCGAGGCCGAATTGCACGAGGTGCGCTTCGAATTCGACCCCGCACCCGCGCTGGAGACGCTGATGCTGCACTTCTGCGGCGAAATCCGGCTCAACCACTGGTACCGGCGGGCGGCCGAATGGCACACCGAACCGGTGATCAAGGCCATCTATGAAACCCTGGCGCGCGATGAAGCCCGCCACGGTGGCGCCTACCTGCGCTACATGAAGCGTGCGCTGCAGCAGTTCGGTGACGAGGCGCGTGCGGCCTTCGCCAAGGTCGGCGTGCTCATGGCCAGCGCGCGGCGCACCGCGCAGGCGCTGCACCCCACCAACCTGCACGTGAATGAGAAGCTGTTCCCGCGGGACACGGTGCAAAGCCGCCTGCCCAACCCCGAGTGGCTCGAACACTGGCTGGACAAGCAGATCGCCTTCGACGCTGTGTGGGAGAGCAAGGTGGTGGAGCGCATCCTGCACAACATGAGTCTGCTGATGGAGCGCAGCTTCGCGAGCGTGCAGGAGCTCAACCGCTTCCGCAAGGAAGTGACCCAGGCCCTGGCCGCGCGCGCGGCCGGTGCTCAGGCCGCCGCGCCGTCACAAGCCTGAAGGCGTCTCAGTCCTTCTTGGCCCTGGCCGCAATCGCGGCCTTGCGGTCGGCTTCCACGCGTTGTGCGCTTGGCCGCGCCGCCACCACCTTCAGGTAGCCCTTCCAGTCCACGCCGGCATCGGCCAACATGTCCGTGCCCAGAACCGTCTTGGTGGCCATGGCCACCAACGGCAGGCTCACGAAGGCGCAGCAGTCGGCCAGGGTGAAGTCTTCGCCGGCCACATAGGGGGCGAACCGCGCCAGGCGCTGAAAAGCCGAGATGTTGCGCGCGAGTTGCGCCCGCACGCGCGCGTTGGTGGCCTCGTCGGCGCTGCGCCCGAAGAACGCTGGGCCATAGAGCTCACGGGCCACCAATTCCAGGTGCAGGTCGATGTAGGTGCACAGCTCACGCACCTTGGCCGCGGCGAAGGGGTCGGCCGGCATCAAGGCCGGTTGCGGCTGCAGCTGTTCGAGGTACTCCACGATGACCTGGCTTTCGCACAGCGCGCCCTGCGGCGTGCGGATGAAGGGCACCTTGGCCAGCGGAGATCCGCTGAGCACGGCCTCATCCTTGGAGCCGGTCATGACCAACTCTTCCTGGAAGGGAATGTTCTTTTCCAGCAGCACCAGCTTGACCTTGTTGTAGTAATTGCTGATGGCAAAGCCGCAAAGCGTGATCATGTGGAGGGTTCCTTCTTGGTATGGGATTGGGTGTGGGGGTTGGGGCCCGGCGCCGCTGGTTGCTGAGCCGGACGGTTCACCAGCCAGATGCCCACCCCCACCGCCACCAATGCGGCCAACAGGCGTGGCGTGGCGGGCTCGCCCAGCAGCATCATGCCCGCAAGCAGGCCCGACAGCGGTGTGAGCAGGGTAAAGGATGCCAGCCGCGTGGCGGGGTAGTGGCGAATCAGCCAGAACCACAGCAGGTAGCTGGCGAAGGTGATGACCACGATCTGGAAGAACATCGAGCCCAGGGCCAGCGATGACCAAGATGCCGGCCAGGGCTCGCCCAGGCCCCAGGCCACCAGGCCGAGCAGGGGCGCTGACACCGCGAGCTGGTAAAACAGTGTCTTCTCCGCCGGTGCGGAACTCAGCTTGGTGGCGCGGATGGCCAGTGTGGTGGCCCCCCAAAACAAGGCCGCCAGCAGGCCCATCGCATCGCCCAGCCACTGCATCGGGCCGGCCGCTGGCGCACCGAACCCTTCGGAGAACGCTGCTGCCACGCCGCCGAAGGCTGTCACCAGACCCAGCCACTGGGCCGGTCGCAAGCGTTCGCTCTTGGTGATCCAGGGCATGCCCAGCGCCACGACGAAGGGGCTGAGGTAGATGAAGACGATCATGCGTGAGGCATGGGTGTACTGCAGTCCCCAGAAGATCATGCCGAACTCGGCGGCGAACAGGGCGCCGGCCAGTAGACCGCCAGGCAGCGTGCCATCGCGCTCGAACAGCGTGATACCCCGCCAGCGCGACCAGGCCAACACCAGCAGCGCAGCCCCCAGTGACCGCAGGGCAGCCTGGGTCAGCGGTGGAATTTCGGGCAGGGCCGCCTTGGCGGCCGATTGGTTGATGCCCCACAGCACGCAGCACAGAAGGATGCACACCAGCGCGGTGGCGTCCAGTGCGGAGCGTCGTTCACTCATGTTCGGTTGGTGCAGGGCGAAGCTGCCGACAAATCCCAATGATGCCATCCATCAGTGCCGCCGCCGCCACGCCAGCCAGTACGCCGCAGCCGTGCGCATGCCCTGCCACCACATGCCCGGGCGCATCGGGCAGCGGCTGAGCGGGCGGCATGGCCGAACCGTTCCCGCCGGCCGTGAGCTGCTGAAGGGCCGGGACCTCCAGCCACAGCTTCATGAGGATCGCCACGGTAACGGCGGCACCGACCGCGCGATGCGCACCGCGCGAATGCCATAGCAAGTGCCAACACACGATCGCAGCCCCGGCATGAAGCGTGGCCGACAGGCCGGCATAACGGGCCAGCGAACCGGTGTCGGTGAAGAGCAGAGCTTGCGCCAGCGGCCAGGCCAGGAGCCAGGCGAGGGCCTGAGCCGAGCCGACGCGTGCGGTCCACCCCCACGCACCCACCACGGCGGTGGCCCACAGGTTGGCTTGGAGATGGGCGGAGTTCACATGCACGAGGGCGGCGCTCCACCAGCGCCATGCCTGGCTGGCGTCTGCTGGGAATGAGGCGTACCAGCCCCACATCACGCTGCCCTGCGCACCCATCCACCCCCAGGCCAGGGAGCTGGCAACAGCCAGGCCCAAGGCCATCAGCGGCCAAGCCGCTCGGCTCAGCCGAACACGGCCGTCCACAGGTCCATGACCGCTTGATGCTGAGCCTGCAGCTCCGCAGGTTCGAAGTGCGTGGCCTGCTCGTCCAGGCGTGCACGGTGTTGGGCGCGGCGCAACTCGCGGTAGGCGTCGGCCGCCCGTTTGCCGCAGCCCGGCGGCAGGAGACCGCAGGCTTCCGCTGACTGCAGCAGGGCGATGTTGCCGCTGTTGGTCTGAAGCTCGGGGTGCTGCGCGCTGTGGGCCAGCACCAGGTACTGCACGGCGAATTCGGCATCCATCATGCCGCCCGGGCTGTGCTTCACGTCGAACCGGCCTGCGGGCACGGGACGCGACTCACGCACCTTTTCCCGCATGGCGCGCACCTCTTCACGAAGCGCCAGCGACTCGCGGTGGGCGCAGAGCACGCCACGGCGCACCCGATCAAAGCGCTCGGCCAGTCGGGGCACGCCCGCACACCAGCGGGCACGCGTGATGGCCTGGTGCTCCCAGGTCCAGGCGGTGTTGCTGCCCCGTCCCGACTGGTAGCGCTCGAAGGCGTCCATCGAGGTGACCAGCAGACCCGATTGGCCGTTGGGCCGCAGCGCCGTGTCGATGTCGAAGAGCTCACCGCTGTTGGTGCGCAAGGTCAACCAGGTCAGGAGCTTGCGGACGAAAGCGCCGTAAACCTCCTGCGCTCGCTCGTCCTCATCTTCGTAAAGGAAGACGAGGTCGAGGTCACCTCCATAGCCCAATTCCTTGCCCCCGAGCTTGCCGTAGGCGATCACGGCCAGCTGCGGGCCTTCTTCCACACTGCGGTGGCGCTGCTTGAAGTGCGACCAGGCCCACTGCAGGGTCAGGTCGATCATGGTGTCTGCCAGGGCCGAGAGGTCGTCGGCCACCTGCTCGACGGTGATGCGGCCCTCCACATCCCGCACCAGGGTCCGGAACACCTCGGCGTGGTGGGCTCGGCGCAGGGTGTCCAGCAGTGACTCTTCGGACGCTTCGCCCGAGCGGATCCAGGCGGCGTGTCGCGACTGCATCTCCTGCGTGAAGTCCGCGCGGTCGAAGCGTTCGCGCAGCTGTCGCTCATCGGCCAGCTCGTCGATCACGCCGGGGTGGCGCAGGAGGTAGCGCATGGGCCAGCGCGCCAAGCCAAGCAGCCGCAGCAGGCGGCGTTGCACCTCGGGCCGCTCCACCAACAAGGTGAGGTAGCTTTCCCGGCGCAGCAGCGGGTCCAGCCAGTCGACGAACCGAAGTGCTGCCTCCACCGTGCACTCCCCGGCTTCGATGGACTCGTCTGCACGCAGCATCAGGCGGGCCAGGCGCAGCCGGCTTTCCTCCTTCAGCGACGCCACCTTGGGCTGTGCGGTCCAGTGCTTCAGGCGTTCGCGCAGGGCCTCGGGCAGCCGATCCAGGAAGGCCTCGGCATCCACCGGCAAGACCGGCTTGTGACAGTTGACGCAGGGCTTGCCGTTGGCGCTCGGTCCGGGGTCGCGCCCATCGTGCAGCAAGGAGTCGAACTCGCTGGCCACGAACTCACGGGTCAGGCCCAGTTCCTCGAGCAGGGCGCAGGCGTCGGCGTTGCAGGGCAAGCCCATGCTGGCACCGATCCACGCCAGGTCGCCATCGGCCGTGGGCAGCAGGTGGGTCTGCTGGTCGTCCAGGTACTGGATGCGGTGTTCAACCCGTCGCAGGAACGTGTAGGCCTGTGCCAGCCGTTGCGCGGTCTGCGGCCGCATCAGGCCATGGGCCACCAACTTGGTCAGGCTCTTGAGCGTGGAGCGGCTGCGGATCTCCGGGAACTGTCCACCGCGCACCACCAACAGCAATTGCACGATGAACTCGATCTCGCGTATGCCGCCGCGCGAAAGCTTCACATCGTTGGCCCGCTCTGGGCGCCCCGCCGCGCGACGCTGTGCCTCCTCACGGATCTTGCGATGCAACTGGCGAAGGCCCTCGAAGACGCCGTAGTCCAGGTACTTTCGATACACAAAGGGGCTGATCGAGGCGCCCAGCGCCTGCGCACGCCCCGAGTTGACGGCCTCGCGCGGGGCCACCACGCGGCTCTTGAGCCAGGCCAGCCGTTCCCACTCTCGCCCCTGCACATGCAGGTAGTCCTCAAGCATGGCCAGGCTCACCACGGGTGGGCCGGAATTCCCGTTCGGGCGAAGGGCCAGGTCCACACGAAACACGAAACCGTCGTCGGTCACGTCACCGATCAGGCTGTAGATGCGCTTGACGACTTGGCTGAAGAACTCATGTGCGGTGATCGGCACCGCCCCGTCGGTCAGGCCATCGTCTTCATACACATAGACCAGGTCGATGTCAGAGGAGACATTGAGCTCGCGCGAGCCGAGCTTGCCCATGCCCACCACCCACAGGTCAATGGGCAGGCCTGCCTCGGTACGGGGCTGACCGTGACGCTGACCCTCCTCGGCGCGGGCTTGCGCCAGTGCGCGCTCCAGGGCCACTTCGGCCAACTCGGTCATGGCCTGAGTCACGGTTTCCAGTGGCGCGCCCTGTTCCACATCCAGAACCGCCAAGCGCTCGATCACCAGATGGCGCGCCACGCGAAGGGCCGAGGGCAGCGGGCGACCAGCGGCCATCAGGGTGTCGATCAGGGCGCCGATGCGCGCCGTGTCGGGTGCACCCAGGGGCATGGCAGCGGTTTCGGCGGCATAGCGCCGACGGACTCGCTGCACGAAACGGCTGTGGTCGGCGGTCACACCCACCGGTACTTTGAGGTCGTTCATGCGGGCGGCGACCCCCACTCATCGAACACCGCCCCAACCGTGGCACAGTTCGCCTGGAACGCAAACGCCATGGCCGCCCAAGAGGAAACCGAAACCGTCAGGATGGATCGTCGAGATCTGCCCGGTTCGGGTCGTTCTGTGCTGAAGGTCATGGCGCGTGCGGCTGGGGTACTGCTGGTGTCGGCCTGGGTGCTGTTCCTGCTGGCCTGGATCGGACTCTACGGTGTTTTGCTGCCCCGCGTCGGCGCATGGAAACCCGAGATCGAAGCCCGGGCTTCATCGGCCTTGGGCGTGGCCGTTCGGATCGGGCAAATCGAAGTGCCGGCTTCGGCCTGGGTGCCGGCCCTGGTGCTCAGTGAAGTGGCCCTGCTCGACGATCAGGGGCGTACCGCGCTGCGCCTGCCGCGGGTGTCGGCCGCCTTGTCCCTGCAGTCGCTGCTGAGCTTCGAACTGCGGTTTGAGCAGCTGCTGATCGAGGACGCCGCGCTGGAGGTTCGCCGCGACCCGGCAGGCCGGATCCGGGTTGGGGGGATGAGCCTGGACGATGAGACGCCCGAGCCCATGGACGGAACCCAGCAGGCCCTGGACTGGCTCTTGGCCCAAGGCGAGTTCGCCATCCGCCGTGGGCAAGTTCGATGGGTGGACGAGTTGCGCGGCGCGCCGGCCCTGGTGCTGCAGGACGTGGACTTCGTGTTGCGCAACGGCCTGCGCCGACATGACTTCCGCTTGGACGCCACGCCGCCGCCCGAGTGGGGCCAACGCGCCAATCTCAGGGGCCGTTTTCGCCACGGGCTGTTCATCAACCGCTCCGACTGGCGGCAGTGGGTGGGCGAGGTGTACGCCGAACTGCCCCAAGCCGACGTCAATGCGATGCGCCCGCACCTGGACCTGCCCACGGAGTTGCAAGGCGGGCAAGGCGCGGCACGCGTGTGGGTGGATGTGGACCGCGGACGGCTTCGCGGGGCCACCGCCGATGTGGCCCTGCGTGAGGTCAGCCTGCGCTGGCCGGGCGTGAGCCAGACCATGGCCTTCGCCCGCTTCGACGGCCGGCTGTCCGCCCGCCAGGATGCACAGTCGGTGACCCTGGGATTGGAACGCGTGGGCTTCACCACCGGTGCGGGGCAAGCCTGGCCGGCCAGCGACATGAAGCTCGTGCTGCGTCACGCGCCGGCGGCATCAGGGTCATCTGCGGCATCAGCAGCACCAGCGGCCGTTGCTGGCAAGGGCGCGGCCGACGACGCCGAGCCGATGCTGCCGCTTTTGTTCGACGGCCTGGCCGGCCGGGTGATCACGGGCGGCGAGTTCAGTGCGGCCGAACTGGACCTGGGCCTGATGGCCTCGGTGGCGGGTCGGGCACCCTTGGGTGCTGCGGTGCATCGCCAACTGGCCAGCCTTGCACCCCAGGGCCGCATACAGGACATGAAGGCCAGTTGGGAGGGTTCAGTCGATCGGCCGACCCGCTATCGGGTGGTGGCGCGGCTGGAATCGCTGGGTCTGGAGCCTGGCGCCGCCGGCGAATCCGGTTCGCTGGGTCGACCGGGCGTGCGTGGCGCGACCATTGCGCTGGAGGCCTCCGAGAACGGCGGCCGCGCCGACATCATGGTCAAGCAAGGTGCGTTGGTGTTTCCCGGATTGTTCGAACAGCCCGAGTGGAACTTGGACGATCTGCAGGCACGACTGAGCTGGCAGCTCAAGGACGAGGTCGAGCTGAGGCTCTCGCCCCTGACCTTGCGCAGCGCCGATGCGCAAGGCGAGGTGCAGGCCACCTGGCGCGGCAGTTGGCAGGATGCAGCCGCGGGGCTGGGCGTCTTGGACCTCACTGCCCGCATCCCGCAGGCACGCGCCGAGAGCCTGTACCGCCTGCTGCCCACGACGGTACCGGCGAACACTCGCAGCTACCTCAAGCGCGCGGTGCGCGGGGGCCGGCTCCAGGACGTGAGCCTTCGGGTCAAGGGTGATCTGGCGCAGTTTCCCTTCGACCGTCCGGGAGCCAAGGGCGAGTTCCGCGTGAACGGCGCATGGCGTGATGGCACCTTCGTCATGATGCCGGAGGAACCTGGCTATCCGGCTTGGCCGGAAGCCACGCGTGTGGATGCCCGCATACGGGTCAGCGGCCACAAGCTGGAGTTCAGCGAGGTGCGTGGCCGGCTGATGGGCGTGGACGTCCTGCGCACACAGGGCCAGATCGATTGGCAGCAGCCCTCGGTACCCTTGATCTTGGATCTGCAGGCCCGCGGCGCGGCGCAGGACTTTCTTCGCTATGTGCAGGCCACGCCGATCAACGATTGGACGTCTCGGGTGCTCAGCAGTGCGCAGGCCACGGGCAACGCCACACTGGGCCTGAAGCTGGAGGTGCCGCTGGTGGGTCCGGACCCGGCGCGAGTCAAGGGAAGCGTGCAGCTGGGGGGCAACGACCTGCGCCTGGTTCCGAACTTGCCACCCCTGCAGCAGGCGCGCGGGCGGGTGGACTTTTCCGAAAAGGGGTTTCAGGTCGTGGGGACCACGGCCCAGCTGCTCGGTGGTGAGGTTTCCCTGGACGGCGGCATCGCCGTGGGCGGGTCGCAGCGCTTGACCCTCCAGGGCACCGCCCTGGCGGCCGCGATTCGTGCCGCACCCGAGTTGGCATGGCTCACCCCGCTGTCTGCCTCGCTGAGCGGGCAGGCACCCTATCGCTTGAGCGTTGGGGTCGGTGCGGCTGTGAACGGCGGCCAACTCAATTGGGTGCTCACCTCGCCCCTGAGTGGCTTGGGCATTGACCTGCCCGCACCCCTGAAGAAGCCGGCAGCGGCGAATTGGGGAGCCACGCCGCTGCGTGTCGAGCTTTCCGGCCTGGGCGGCGCCGTGGGTGCCGAACGCGAGCGGGTGGATGTGCAGTTGGGCCGCCTGGTGCAGGCCCGCTTCGTGCGCCAAGCGCGCACCGGTGAGGTGCTGGCCGGCGCCGTGGGGGTGGGACTTGCGGAGGCGCCGGACTTGCCGCGCAGTGGAACCGAGGTGAGTGTGGTGGCCGACCACATCGAACTCGATGCCTGGCGCGTCTTGGCCCTGCCGACCGGCCCTGCGGCAGTGGGGGCGACCGGTTCTGCCACCGCCTCCTTGCCCCTTCCCAACGTGGTGAACCTGCGGGCGGCCAGCGTGATGCTGATGGGGCGGCGGTTGGATGCGGTCGTGGCACAGGCGCGGCCCGTCTCGGAAGGGGTTCGCCACTCAGGCTGGCGTGTGGACCTTCAGGCCACGCAGTTGGCCGGGCGCGTCGAGTGGCGACCGGCTGAGCCAGGCTCGCGCGATGCCCAGGGGCGGGTCCTGGCCAGATTGTCCCGCCTGTCGATTCCACCGGCCACCCAGGAGTCTGCCGACGATGGCCTGGGTGACGATCGCATCGAATGGCCGGCGCTGGATGTGGTGGTCGAGGACTTCGAGCTTCGCGGTCGGCGACTGGGTCGCCTTGAGGTCGTGGCCGAAGTTGAACGCAGCGAGCGGGCCGGCCCGGTGGCGCGACCGTTCAGTGGGGATTGGAAGCTCACGCGCTTTGCCTTGTCCAACGCGGACGCCACACTGAACGCCTCGGGTACCTGGGCAGGACTCTCGACGGGATTTCCAACGGCTGAGGCCCAGGGCAAGACGCGCCGCACCGCGATGGACTTCGAACTCGAGCTCAAGGACAGCGGTGCCTTGCTCACACGACTGGGCCTGGAGCAGGCGCTGCGCGCGGGTGCGGGGCGCATCAATGGTCAGTTGGCCTGGCGCGGTTCTCCCCTGAGCCCGGACGTGCGATCGATGCAGGGGCAGCTGCGCCTGGACATGCGCAGTGGCCAATTCCTCAAGGCTGACCCCGGTGCTGCGCGGCTGCTGGGCGTGCTGAGCCTGCAGGCGCTGCCGCGTCGACTGCTGCTGGACTTCAGGGATGTGTTCCAGGAAGGCTTCCCCTTCGACTCCATCACCGGCGACGTGGCCGTGGCCGGCGGGGTGGCCAGCACCAACAACCTTCGCATGCGCGGCATCCAGGCGGCTGTTCTGATGGAAGGCAGTGCCGACCTCAACCGCGAGACGCAGGACCTGCGCGTGTTGGTGGTGCCCGAGATCAATGCCGGGACGGCCTCGCTGGCGTACGCCACCATCAACCCGGCCCTGGGCCTGGGCACCTTCTTGGCGCAGCTGTTTCTGCGCCGTCCACTGATGGCGGCCAGCACTCGCGAGTTCAGCATCACCGGCAGTTGGGTGGATCCCAAGGTCGAACGGCTGCAGCGCGCCAACCTGCCCACCAGCGAGCAGGTCGACCGCGCGGTCAACGCACCCGAGCCCGCCGCATCGCCATCCAATCGGAGAACGCCATGACCCGCATTGCCGCCATTCAGATGGTCTCCACGCCCGATGTGAGGCGAAACCTGTCTGACGCCGCCGAGCTGCTGGCGCAAGCCGCAGGGCAAGGTGCCCAGTTCGCCGGGCTGCCCGAGTACTTCTGCCTCATGGGCCGGCGCGACGAGGACAAGCTCACGCATGCCGAAGCACCGGGCCATGGCCCCATCCAGGACTTCCTGCGCGAACAGGCGCAGCGGCACCGTCTGTGGATCCTCGGGGGAACCATTCCGGTGTCTTCCGAGCACGCCGGTCGGGTGTTCAACCGCAGCCTGGTGATCAGCCCCAAGGGTGAGGTGGTGACTCACTACGACAAGGTGCACCTGTTTCGTTACGACAACGGTCGCGAGTCCTACGACGAGGCCCGCGTGCTCAAGGAAGGCGACCAGGCGGTGGCGGTCACCTTGGCGACCGATCCTGCGCTGCGGGTGGGCCTGTCGGTGTGCTACGACCTGCGGTTCCCCGAGCTGTACCGTGCACTGAGCTTTGGCGACCCGCAACAACCACCATGCGATGTGCTGGCCGTCCCAGCGGCCTTCACCCACACCACCGGACAGGCCCACTGGGAGGTGTTGTTGCGTGCCCGCGCGATCGAGAACCAGTGCTACGTGATGGCCCCGGCCCAGGGCGGCTTGCACGAGAACGGTCGGCGCACCTGGGGCCACAGCCTTGTGATCGACCCCTGGGGCGAGGTGCTGGCCCGAGTGGAGGAAGGCCCTGGTGTGGCCGTCGCCGACGTGGACACACATCGCTTGGCGACCGTGCGGCTGCAGTTGCCAGCCTTGCAGCACCGGCGCTTGGGCACGGCGCCCACCACGGCCTGTTGACGTCTCAGCGTCGGCCGCGCATCATCTGACGTGCCGGGCCTGGCTTGGGGCCCCGCC
>Ga0082207_1000273_pt1 | contig 30223 bp, 24 predicted proteins | sample LakMenEpi10Aug09_FD_71540 | JGI IMG/M metagenome (GOLD analysis project Ga0082207, IMG submission 71540)
CCCATTAAATAAACTTTTCCAGTTGGGTTGATCATTGATAAATTTCATAAAAATCAAGGTTCAAATCTGATTTTATCCTAATTTCAGGGTGTGAAACTTTAAGAAGTGTCACAGGGGCGATCGCGATTTCAATATTTTTATCCATAATCGGGGTTGAAAGGGAATAGGTAATAGGTAATAGGTAATAGGTAATAGGTAATAGGTAATAGGTAATAGGTAATAGGTAATAGGTAATAGGTAATAGGGGTAATACTCCTGGCTATTTCATGTCAGTATTAAAGTGTTACAACCCATTTAGTATTGCTAAGTACCTAAACAAAATTAATTACAAATTCTCTACCCTGTTCCGGCGTTCCCTCCCCCCCTAGCCCCCGTGCACGGGGGGTTTGGGGGGGCTGTTCCCTCTTTCAACTAGGTAATTTATTTTGTGCAATTACCTATATTATTAATTAGGATTGATCATCATGAGAGTTCAGTGCTAAGGAGAAAAAAATGAAAAGTGTTACACCAAAGGAATTACGAGGTAATCTTGAGAATTTGCTCGACGAGATTTTAAGAACAGGGATACCTCTGGAAATTGATCGGGGGGGGGAAACGTCTTTGCATTGTCCCAGTAGAAAAGTTAGAAAAGTTACAGAATTTGGTCTATCGTTCTCATTTTATTTTAGGAGAACCGGAAGATCTGATCGATCTCAATTGGGAGCAGGAGGTCAATCTTGATCTACCTTGATACTCATGTTGTAGTTTGGCTGTATGCAGGATTAACGGACAAATTGAGTAATTTAGCGAAGTCTTTGATTAATACTCATGATCTCTACATTTCACCGATGGTACGTTTTTTATCTTATCCAATTAATAATCCTTAAATTTCATAAAGTCTTCTTAATAAAGCTAAAATTTGATCGCCGTAGGTGGAATCATCTGACCATCTTCCACTTAATTGTTGGACAAAAGGAGCAATTCCTCGTGTGACAAATTCAAAGCGAGGATCAACAATATCTTGGACTAAAGGTTCATAACTCGCGTAGGCTTTTAGATGTTGAATATGGGCTCTAACTCCGATTTGAATTGTCGGGAAAGAAGCACTTTCGGAAGCACCTCCCAAACTTCCTAAACCTCCAAAATTGTTTTGTTCGGGTTTGAGAGTTCCGCCAAATTGTAGAAAGTTGGTTTCCAAACACATTTGAGAGAACGCAATATCGTGATTCACTCCTTCTATAGCCGATTCTTCTCGATAAAATTTAGCAATTTCAGGAACAGTATTAATCATATTAGAATCTTGAGTTTTGATAAACATAATTAGTTGAACTTCTGTGGTTAAGCCATTGCCCATAATCTGATCCATTTGACTATTATAGGGACGAATATTAGAACGAAAAACTACACTTCGATTGGGATTATCCCAGCCTACAGAAATTCCAAAATTTTTGAAATCAACGGCTCGAATATAAACAATATTATTATATCTAATTCTTCTTATTCGATCAGAAATTTGTGATAAATTCAAGCCAAATTTATCGACTAAATCAATTGGAATATAAGCATTTCCATTGACTAAAATTCCATTTTCCCCATAGCGACGGCCATTAATATTAATTCCAATCGAACCATAAACGGGTGTACCTGGGGGAACATTTGGAATAGGATTTGTTGAACCATTTCCTAACCAATTAGTGAGTCCATTAGCAATTCCAATCGCTATATCTTGACGTCGGTTTTGAATTAAAGCCCGATCAGTGGGATTAGTTAGAAATCCCAATTCCAGATAGAGAGAAGGAATACTAATCCAACGGCAAAAAGTTAAACTTCCTAAGCCAGTTTCGGTGTCCGGTTTTGCCCCCCGGTTGGGAAGTTGAGGCACTTGTTGTAACAGAGATAATAATAGGGATTCCGCATCTTGTTTTCGGGATTGATTACCCGCAATATAAAAGGCTGTAGCCCCTCGAATTAGAGGGTTTGATGAGCCTCCCATTTGCAATTCTAAAGCAATATCTCCTGAGCGAGAATGGGCATTAATCCAATCAATAGTTTGAGTTTGACTCAAATCATCAGGAACCGAAATCACTTGTAAACCCCTAGAGCGCAATTCACCAACGACTAAATCCCGAATCCGAATTATTTCTTGGGCTTCGGTTGTCCCTCCAGCAACCGTACCTGGGTCTCTTGCACCATTTTCAAATCCCCCATGACCTGCGGATAAAAAAATTCTTGTCATTAGTTTATGCTCTCAATTTTAAGTTTAATATTAAGGTTAAATATTTTGATTCCCTTTATGGTTTTACACTGTAATCAGGCATTTGTCACCCTCGCCGATCCGAAAATGGAAATTTTGGTTGAGTTTTATTCTCAACTATTGGGAATACAACCGTTAAATTATATTCCCCATCGTTATGCAGAATTTCAGTTACCGAGTTTGAAATTAGGAATTTTTAAACCCCAAACTACTGATATTTCTGAATTTTCTCCGACGGGTAAAACGGGCATGAGTTTGTGTTTAGAAGTCCCAAATTTAGAACAAGCGATCGCCCATTTAGAAGCATTAGGATATCCCCCCCCTGGAGAAATCATTACGGCTGCCCACGGTCGAGAAATTTATGCTTATGATCCGATGGGAAACCGTTTAATTTTATATCAAATTTAGGGGAATTATTCACCGCATTAAATCTAAGAGGGTGTAAAGGCTCATTATTAACAATAATATTGCCAGTTTTTGGGTGAGTTGTAAACTGGGGGAAGGAATCATAGCTTCCCTAACTAGAATCGAAGTGGATGATCCCGCAACATAACTCATCGACAGTACCAAATAGGGCCATTGTTGATTCCCCATCCAAATTAAAAGTAAAAAAAATCCTAACATTAACATCAGTAACTCAATAAATTGAGGGGGGTTATATTGGGTTGATAATACTAAAGTTTGCCACCAAAAATTCCAACGTCTTATCATGATTAATTATCAACTGTGAATCACTATTTATTGTAGATTTATTGTAGCCAGGTTTGTTGTTGTAAATCGGATAAAGCTGTTTCCGTCTCTACCTGTTCAAATTGTTGATAAAACCGACCAACATTAAAAAAGGGATCGGGGGTTTCTAAGACAATAATGCGATCGCCCCATTGCTGCATAGAGGGAATTAATTCTAGCGGGGCCACGGGAACACAAATCCAAATTGCCAGGGGGTGATGAGCTTTCAACGCTTTTGCCGCCACAGCCATCGTCATTCCAGTGGCAATACCATCATCAACAATCAGGGCTAAAGCTCCATGGGGGTTAACATCTGGACAAGCCGGAGAAAGCTGTTCCCAACCCTGCTGGGCTTTGGTCTGAGCCTGTTCTAATATCCTTTGTTGAAGCTCCAGATCGAGGGGTTTGCGTTTCGACCATAATACATGACCATCGGAGGTGACTGCACCCAAGGCCAATTCTGGGTTATCGGGGAAGGTGATTTTTTTGGCCACAATTACACTCAAAGGAGCCTGCAACCCTTGAGCAATGGGCACAGCCACGGGTACACCTCCACGGGGTAAGGCATAAACCACTATTTTTGTATCCCGATTTGGGTGTTCTAAACTTATCTGTAACAAAATTTCTTTTGCCAGTTGCTCACCCGCTTGAGTCCGATCTTTAAATATTGGTGTGAATAACATGATCTGCTTGCCCCCTGCCATCCCATCAACTCTATGATGACTGTTGCTGTTGAGAGTTGCAACTTGATAAATTCCCACTGGATGGAAAATAGTTGTAAATTGGGTATCGGTTAATCATTAATACCCCATACCCTACTCTATTTGATTATGTCTGATCACGAACAATTGAGTTTATTTGATTTTAAAAATACTGAACCTGCTGCTCCGTTAATAAATTTGAATCGGGATTTAATTCCGACTGATGCTAAAATTGCGATTCCTTTAGGAACTTATCAAACCTTAGAAGAAATTGCTAACCATTGTAATCATTGTTATCGTTGTGAATTAGGGCAAAATCGTACCCATGCGGTCATTGGTAGAGGTAATATTCAAGCGCCAATTATGATTATCGGAGAAGCACCGGGGCAAAATGAAGATGAACAGGGTTTACCCTTTGTTGGCAGGTCGGGACAACTGTTAGAAAAAATTTTAGAATCCGTGGGTTTAACTACGGATAAAGAGGTTTATATTTCTAATGCCATTCGCTGTCGTCCGCCGAATAATCGCACTCCTACCCCGCAAGAAATCGAAGCCTGTAAACCCTATTTATTAGAACAAATTCGTTTAGTTAATCCAAAAATTATTTTATTAACCGGAGCAACGGCGGTTAAATCTTTATTAGGAGATAAACGGGGAATTAGTAAAATTAGAGGGCAATGGATGGAGTGGGAAGGGCGATTATGTATGCCAATTTTTCACCCAGCTTATTTATTAAGAAATCCCTCTAAGGAACAGGGATCACCGAAATGGTTAATGTGGCAAGATATTCAAGAAGTTTACAATAAATTGAATGAATAATCTTGCAATCGTAGTGAGCCCTTCAGGGCTCTCTTACTATTAACCACCTCAATCGTAGTGAGCCCGACCGGGTTATTTTACATCATTTTATAATAATCAATTATGAGGTTTAATAAACAAGATTATGGGTCTTTCTATTCTAAGTTTAATTAGATTAAGTTGCAGTTCGTTATTAGCTAATCCCGTTCGTTCTTTTCTATCAGGAATTGGGGTATTTATGGGAGTCGCGGCGGTGAGTGCGACCTTGCAAGTTAAAAATATTAGCACGGCGGTGATTAAGCAACAATTGGATGAACGAGATGCGCCACAAATTGGTATAGATTCACCCCGGAACCCGATTACAGAACAGTGGGCAGAACTTAGTTTAGAAGATATCATAATCCTGAAAAAACAGTTAAAAGGCTTAAAATCTATTAGTGGCAGCAGTTGGATAAACTGGTCGGCACAGGCTGTTTTTCAGAATCAGAAAGCCCATCCCTATTTACAGGCTATGACCGTCGATTTTTTAAACACATCAGGACGTAAATTAATTGCTGGGCGACCTTTTAATTCCAGTGATTTTGAAAACTATCAACCCGTAGTTATTATTGATCAATTTTTAGCGGATAAACTCTTTAAAAGTTTAAATCCTTTAGGAAAAACTATTTATATTGATTTTAGACCTTATGTGGTGGTTGGGATTGTTGTAACTAAACCTCTATGGAGCGGGCAAGAACCAAAAGGGTTTGTTTATGTTCCGATGGCTATTCATAGTGCAGTTACAGGACAAAAAGAAATCAACAGTTTGCTCTTGCGTCCCTCTAAAATTGAAAATTTAGATTCTATGAGTGAACAGGCTAAAAAAATATTAGAAAAACGGTTTCCTGGGTATGAAATTGAGCCTTGGAAGACATCTGAGGACATTTTAGAACGGCAAAAAACCCTAGATTCTGTTTCTAAAGCTTTATTAGTAGTCGGTGCAATTTCTTTAATTGTAGGCGGAGTTGGGATTGCCAATATTACCATCGCCTCAGTCATAGAACGTACCCCAGAAATCGGACTGAGGAGGGCGGTGGGTGCGACCCAATTAGATATTATGTTACAGTTTATTTTAGAAGCCGCTATTTTAAGTTTAATTGGGGGAACTATTGCGATTATTACCGTTCATGGTGCGACGGTTGTTGTAGCTAAACAATTTAGTTTACCCTATCAATTTAACAATAAAACGGCTGCATTAGCTCTGAGTTCAGCGATATTAGTTGGGGTGGGAGCCGGATTTTTCCCCGCTTTACGCGCCAGTCAACTTGACCCGGTAAAAGCGTTAAGAGGAGAGTAGAAAACATTAAAAATACAGCATTATGAGTCTTTCTATTCTAAGTTTAATTAAATTAAGTTGTAGTTCGTTATTAGGTAATCCCGTCCGTTCTTTTTTATCAGGAATTGGGGTATTTATGGGGGTGGCTGCGGTGAGTGCAACCTTGGAAGTTGGTAATATTAGCACGGCGATCATTGAGCAACAATTAGCTGAACGAGATGCACCACAAATCCGCATTTTGTCATGGGGAAACCCCATAACAAAAACTCCACCACAACTGAGTTTAGAAGATATAAAAATCTTAAAAAAACAGTTAAAAGGGTTACGATCAATTAGTGGCACGAATGGGATAGGAAGCCCAGAGGTTATTTTTCAAGATCAGCCAGCTAATCCCTATGCAAGAGCGATAACAATCAATTTTTTCAACACATCAGGACAGAGATTAGTTGCTGGACGACCTTTTGATGCCAATGATTTTAAAAACTATAAACCTGTGATTATTATTGATCAATTTTTAGCTGATAAACTCTTTGAAAAAATAAATCCTTTAGGAAAAAATATTTATGTAAACTTTAGACCTTATACTGTGATTGGGATTGTTGCTAGTAGATATTATAGTGAGGAAGAGAAACCTACAGGTTATGTTTATATTCCAATGGCGATTTATAGTGCAATCACAGGAGACCAAAACATTAGATTTTTACAATTACGTCCCGATAAAATTGAAGATTTAGAGCCTTTAAGTAAGCAAGCTAAAAAAATATTAGAACAACGATTTCCTGGGGATGAATTTTATGTGGCGAATACCATTGAGGAAATTTTAGAACAGCAAAAAACCCTGGATTCTGTGTCTAAAGCGTTATTAGTTGTAGGTGCGATCGCTTTAATTGTGGGAGGGGTTGGTATTGCTAATATTACGATCGCATCGGTAATAGAAAGAACTCCAGAAATTGGACTCAGGCGGGCGGTGGGTGCGACCCAATTAGATATTCTGTTGCAATTTATTTTAGAAGCAGCGATTTTAAGTTTTGTTGGGGGAAGTATTGCCATTGTCACCGTTCATGGTGCAACGGTTGTTGTGGCGCAACAATTTGAGTTACCATACGAGTTTGAAAATAGAACGGCTATACTAGCTCTAAGTTCAGCTATATTAGTAGGAGTAGGAGCCGGATTTTTCCCGGCTTTACGCGCCAGTCAACTTGACCCAGTAAAAGCCTTAAAAGGAGAATAGGGAAAAATAAAGAATTGAACACAAAATCAAGGATTAATGGTTATGGAAGAACAGCATAATTTAGATTTGGAATCATCAGTTAATTCGGAAAATTCTACTGAATCTGAATCTTTCAATTTTTTACCTTTGGGAATCATTCTAACTTTAATCTCCGGTATAAGCGGGATAATTTTTATAGCCCTTCCTTCTCAACCGATTAATAATCCATCCTCTACAAAGTTACAATTATTCTCTCCTCTAATTCCTACGGTTCCACCTCCAGCTAATTTTAATCCAGTTCCTCCCCCGGCTCCGATTGATTTTATCACGGGAAATTTAATCGCTCCAAATCCTATCAAATCTAACGATATTTTTGGGATTTTAGAAAATACCAACCCCAACAATAATTCTGTTATTGAATTGAATAATTTGGAGAAAAATATATATTTAACTCCCGATCCTGAACCTTTTAATATAGGTAATTATTCGTTTAAAATTGAGTCAGAGGAACCAAATCCTAGGGAAATGATTGAAAATAGTATGACCCCTCTCAATTTAACCGCTAATCGTCCCCAATATCAGAGAATTACTCAACAACCTCCAGAGGTTCAACCGTCTCCCCCGGTTCCGGTTGTTACTGAAATCGATGGCGTTGAATTGACCTTAAATGATGTGATTATTTTGGGTTTAGAAAATAACCGGACGATTAAAAATCAATATTTAGAACGCATTGTCCAACGTCAGGATTTAATCGTTGCTGAAGATAAATTTAATCCTAATTTTACCCCGAATTTATCAATTAATTGGAGTGATATTACTCAAGGAAATTTAACAACAATAACTAATGGTTTAGTGTTATCAGCAGGAGTAGTGATTAAAATTCCCACGGGAGGAGAGTTGAATATGGGTTGGGTTGGACAGCGACAACAACAAAATTATCAAGGTTCAGGAGGTTCGGATCGAGATGTTTTAAGACAAAATTTAGAATTAGTTTTTAAACAACCTTTATTAAGGGGAGCAGGTCAAAGGGTTAATCGTGCTGATATTGAAATTGCACGAATTAAAGAAACTATTAATTTACTAGATTTAAAATCTACTTTAATTGATAAAACCACCGAAATTATTATATCCTATCGCCGTGTATTACAAGCTCAAGAAGAAGTTAAAATTGATTTACAAGCTTTAGAAAATGCTAAAAAAACAGTAGAAAACACCCAGTTTTTAATTGATGCTGGACGCATAGCTAAAGCCGAGCTAATTACAGTACAATCGCAAGTTGCTGATCAAGAAATAGCTTTATTAAGTTCTCGAAATAATTTGAGGCAACGACGACTGGATTTATTGGAATTATTAGATATTGATGAAGATGTTAATATCATAGCATCTCAAAACTTAGAAATTCAGCCCCCAACCTTAGATATTGATCGGATCAGACAATCTATTCTTGAGCATCAACCCAGTTATTTAAAAGCAAAATTAAATTTAGAAAACGCAAAAACACAATTAGTTATTGATGAAAATAAGCGCCGTTGGAATATTGATTTAGAAACAGTAGTTAGACATGATCCCGCACCGTATGCTAACAACAATAAAACACAATTAAGTGCTGGATTAACTTTTAGTAAAGCCCTGGGTGATCGCAGCATAGAGCGTGATTTTCAACGGAGTCGAGTTAATGTTTTAAAATTAGAAAACGATTTAAAAGAGACGATACAAAAAGTTAATACTGAGGTGACTAAAAATTTACAAGATATTGAATTAAACTTTAAAAAAGTTGAATTATCTCGACGGGCAACAAATTTAGCTGAACTGCAACTTAGCAATGAAGTGGAGAAAATAAAGTTGGGGTTCCAAGGGCGTAGACTACTAGATCTAGTAGATTTTCAATCTAAATTAAATGAAGCCCAAAATAATGAATTAAATGCTAAAATAGATTATCTGAATGCCTTAACTAATTTAGAAAAAAACTTGGGAATCACCTTAGATACCTTGGGGATCACCCTAGAACAACAACCTGAACAAAATAATGAATGATTCCGCTCTGATTGAGTTAACCGTAGATACGGAAAATTTACCCCAGGATAAACAGCATCGACGGTTAGATGTGTGGTTATCTCAACAGGTTCCTGATCTGTCTCGATCGCGGATTCAAACTTTAATTACCCAGGGATGGGTAAAAATTAATCAACAGGTTTGTACGACTAAAAAAGTGTCTGTGCAAGGTGGCGATCGCTTAGAAATTATTCTTCCACCCCCCGAACCTTTAGACCTGGAAGCAGTAGATATTCCCCTGGATATTTTATATGAAGATGATTGTCTTTTAATTCTAAATAAACCTGCTGGGTTAGTAGTTCATCCCTCGCCAGGACATCAGAATGATACCCTGGTTAATCGTTTATTAGCCCATTGTGATCAATTATCAGGAATTGGTGGGGTACAAAGACCAGGAATTGTGCATCGTTTAGATAAGGATACCACCGGGGCAATAGTGGTGGCTAAAACGGATTTTGCCCTGCAAAGTTTACAAGCTCAAATTAAGTCTAAAACTGCCCGTCGTCAATATTTGGGAGTGGTTTATGGGGTTCCTAAAACCAATTCAGGAACGATTAATCAACCTATTGGTCGTCATCCGATTGATCGCAAAAGAATGGCAATTGTTCCCATAGAAAACGGGGGACGGGAAGCCATTACCCATTGGCAAATGCAAGAACGAATCGGGAACTATACGTTAATGTTATTTACCTTAGAAACCGGACGTACCCATCAAATTCGGGTGCATACTGCTTCTATGGGAAATCCGATTGTGGGTGATCCTGAATATAGTCGAGGAAAAGCGATTGGTGTGAATTTACCCGGACAGGCGCTTCATGCTTGGAAATTAACCTTAAATCATCCAATTTCAGGAGAAATAATTGAAGCGATCGCTCCAATTCCAGATACTCTAAAAACGCTTTTAGAAGTCCTACGCCGCCGTTAACCGTAGTGAGCCTTTCAAGGCTCTCAGAGAGTCCTAAAGGACTCACTACGATAAAAAAATTAGGGTCTACAAAGGCAAAATTACCGTAAATATTGTTCCCTCTCCCGGTTCACTTTTAACTGTAATTTTACCTTGGTGTAAATCAACAGCTTGTTTAACAATTGATAATCCTAACCCTGTCCCTTTAATATTTCCTACGTTACTAGCGCGTTCAAATTGTTGAAATAGTTTATTTTGATAATCTTTCGGTAAACCAATTCCTTGATCGGCCACTTCACACCGGACAAATTGACCCTCTTGGTGAATTGTCAGGCTTACTTTACCCCCATCAGGAGAATATTTGATCGCATTAGATAACAAATTTAATAAAATATGACGCAATAAATGTTTATCTAAGTTTCCCAAAATAACGTCTGGAAAAGTGATTAATACCAGGGGATTTTTATTATTAGCAATGGGTTTAATTTCTTCGATAATGGCTTGACAAAATTCAACAATTTCTAGGGGTTCAGGACTAAAGATTAGTTTCCCAGATTCAGCCTGACTTAATATTAACAAATCTTCTAAAAGATTGTTCATATTCTGCACTGAGTTTTGAATTCTATCTAAATGTTTTTGCTTTTTATCTTCTGGCCATTTTTCACTATAATCTTTCAACATTCCGGCGGACATTTGAATCGCTGTTAATGGGGTTTTTAAATCATGGGAAGCAATGGAGAAAAACCGCGATTTATCATCGTTAACCGATTGGGCTTCTTGCAAAGAATGCTGCATTTGTAAGGAGGCTTGATGCTTGTTTAAGGCAATTTTAATCGCTGCATGAACTTCTCGCTCCTTAAACGGTTTGAGAATATATCCATAGGATTGCGTTTTTTCAGCCCGTTCTAAGGTTTCATCATCAGCATAAGCTGTTACATAAATAACCGGAATATTAAACTTTTCTTGAATAATTTTTGCCGTTTCAATTCCATCTAAATCCCCCTTAATTACAATATCCATCAAAATTAAATCCGGTTGGGTTTCTGTCACTTTTTCTAATGCCGATACACTAGAGGACGCAATCCCCACCACCACATATTCTAGTTTTTCTAATTTCCTCGCCAATCCTTTGGCAATGATCAATTCATCTTCGACGATTAAAATTTTAATGGCTGCCATTTTTTTCCCTCCTTTCCCTATTAACTATATTAACATTTTTTTATTTGATCCAGTTTGGCTGTATACGGATAATCTGTTAGTGCGTGGGAGAAGCTATACAGGCTACCGAAAATTACTTCCGATTAAAGCCGATGTCGATATTGAAGTTCGGAAAAACTAAGGGTAAATAAAGTTCCGTTTTCTTGGTTTAGGGTAATAGTTCCTTCAATTTGCTCGGTGAGAGTGCAAACTAATTCCATTCCCAAGGATTCAACATTTCTAAAGTCTACTCCGGCGGGAAAACCGATGCCATTATCTCGAACAGTTAGAATAATTTTATCTTCCTGGTTTTGGTGTAGTCCCAGATAAACAATTCCTGAGCGACCATTGGGAAAGGCGTGTTTTAAGGTATTAGATACTAATTCATTCACAATTAAACCGCAGGGTTGAGCGGTTTCAATATTCAAACCAACGGGTTCAATATCGAGTTTAAACTCAATTTGACCAGCTTGGATATTATAAGAGTCAAATAAATTATCAATTAAATCTTCTAAATAATCTGCAAAATTAATTTTTTCTAAATTAGTTGAACGATAGAGTTTTTCATGGATTAAAGCCATGGAATAGATCCGATTTCGGCTATCGTCCAAAACCTTAATTAATTCAGGTTCGGTGAACATATCCGATTGAAATTCTAAAAGATTAGAAACCACCAGCAAGTTATTTTTGACCCGGTGGTGAATTTCTTTGAGTAAAACTTCTTTTTCTCGTAAGGATGTCACCAGGGTATCTTCTGCTTTTTTGCGTTCAGTAATATCTCGATACATCCATAAATGACCTTGAGAGACTCCTTGAATCATAATCGGAACATAATCTCGTTCAAAAGTCCGTCCATCAACTAAAGAGATTTCTTCATTCGTGATCACTCGCTTTCTGCCCATGACTTCTTTATTTCTAATAATAAATTGTGCGGGATCGCTAAATAGATTTTGATATTCAAAGGAAAATGTTTTGCCATCCATACCGATCAGTTTATCGGAGGATTCTTTGATCTTAAATAAATCGCAAAAAGTTTGATTAATTAATACAATTTTCTGAAATTCATCCTTAACTAAAACCCCTAACTGTAAATTCTCAATCAATGTGCTTAATCGAGATGTAGTGGCCCATAATTGTTCTTCAATTCTTTTGCGCTCGCTAATATCAATCCTATATCCAACTATTTCTAAAGGATTTCCTTGGGCATCGAGGATTAATTTGGCTTGATCATACATCCAACGATAGCTACCATCCTGGTGTTGAAAACGATATTCATAACTAGAATATCCTTGCTCAAACAACGGAGATAATGGAGATAATTGATTTGTAATTTTCCCGATATCCTGTGGATGAATATGACTCAACCAAAATCCAGGTTGAGTAAAGTCGGAAACCTCATATCCCAAAAGAGTCTTGATATTATCACTAATAAATGTGGTTTGATAGTCTTCCCATGGTTTCGCACTATAAATAATTCCGGGGCTAGAAAATAGCAAATATTTTAATCGTTCTTGACTGACTAATAAAGATTGTTGAGCTAGAGATCTTTCTTTTAATTCTGTTTGTAATTGTTCATAAAGTTCAGATTGTTGAATCGCAATGGCGAGTTGACTGGTAATTTGTTCTAGTAGGGAAATTTCCCAGGCTTCCCATTGTCGAGTTTGACTGCATTGATGGACAACTAATAAACCCCATAAGGTCTCATTTTCAATAATAGGAACCGCTAGTTTAGCTTGGACTTTAAATTGAGTTAAAAATTCAACTAAACAGGGTAAAATATTACCCTTGTTAATATTAGCAATTGAGGCAATTTTGCCTTGAATATAATGGCTATGACATTGGGAGGGAAAAATTTCTTCAGAAAAAGTTTTTTCTAAAAGGGAAGACCACTGAGGACTAACGGCCTCAGAAATAACACAACCTGTATAATCATTGTAAATCCGATACACTAATACCCGATCGGCTTTCAAAAATTGTTTAACTTCCGTTACCATTGTTGATAAAATAGATTTTAGATCCAAGGATTCTCGAATTCGTTGGGTAATGGTGGCAATTAATCGTTCTCGAATCACTTGTTGACCTAAACGTTCCTGGGCTAATTTATTTTCAGTAATATCATTCTGAATTCCTACATAATGGGTGAGATTTCCCTCCTGATCATAAATGGGAGAAATATTTAGTTCATTCCAAAATAAAGATCCATCTTTCCGGTAATTTCTTAATACAACATTGCAATTTTGTTTCTGTTTTAATCTTGTTCTAATTTGTTTTAACTCGGGCTGATTACGATCCTTACCTTGAAGAAAACGGCTATTTTTCCCCAGGGCTTCTGCGGCAGAATATCCAGTGACTTTTTCAAAAGCCGGGTTGACAAAAACAATGGGGTTATCCGGTTTTCGAGCATCAGCAATCACAATACCATTACTACTATAGGCGATCGCTCGTTCACTCAGCCGCAATTGTTCTTCTACCTTTTTCCGTTCTGTAATATCCGTTGCGGCTCCTAAAATTTGTTTAGGTTTACCCTCAGAATTCCGAGCAAAAATTGTATCTCGACTGACCAACCAATGCCAATTTCCCTGAGTATCTTTGATGCGGTATTCAAACTCTAAAATTTCATCGTCCTTGGCTTTGGTAATTTTCTGATAATGTTTTCCTAAACTGATATAATCGTCTGGATGAATCAATTCAGAGAGAAAATTTGAACCTTTTTCTAAAGTTTGTTCTGGCGTGTATCCTAAAATGTTAATAATTTCTTGATTCACATAAATATTGCGACTTTCAATTAAATCATAAATATATAAAATATTAGGAATAGCGTCAGTAATTCGTTGAATAAACCGTTGACTTTCTTGTAACTCTAATTCCGCTTTTTTGCGATCGGTAATATCTAATGCCGCGCCCGTAATTCCGATAATATTTCCTTCTAAATCCCACAAAGGATCAATGGTTAAATCATAGCATTGAATATCCGCCCCTATATTAGTAGTCACCTCTTTTCGTAAACCCGCTTTTGTGTTCAAAACCTGTTGTTTCAGTTCGGTGAGTTGAATCGCATTTTCCCGGGGAAAAATATCAAAATCCAATTGACCAATAACGGCTTCTGATTCATATGCTCCCGTCGGATTATAAATCCAGGTGTAGCGTAACTCTAAATCTTGATTAAACACAACAATAGGCGAATTTTTTAGCGTAATTTTAAATCGTTCTTCACTAAACCGTAGGGTTACTTCCGTTTGTTTTCTTTCAATTGCCGTTGCTAAAATATTTGCCACACTTTGCAAATAATTTACCTCGTCTTCGCGAAACAGTTGATTTTTTTTACCATAAATTTCTATCTGTCCTAACTGCTGGTAATTTTGTCCCCGAATCGGAATACAAATTCCTTGATTAACAAAATTAAACTTGCCATAATTAAGCTCTTTTGGCTCTAAATCCTGGCTATATTTGCAGCTACAAGAGAATAAGTTAGATCTTAAATCCTCTTGATTACCGGGGAGTTGATTTATGCTTAAGGATAGTGAAAATAGGGGTTCATGACTCAGAAGAATATAATTATTAAGGGGTTCATCCCAAATTGCTAAGGTTAGAAAACAGTCCTCTAAACTATATTCTAAAACTTTGCAATATTCAACGTTTAAATTGTTAGCAATCTGAATCACAACTTCATTAATGAGGGAAACTAAATTGGTTTCTGATAGGGCTTTTTGACCTAATTCGGCGATAATCGCTTGTTGATTAGCTTTATTTTCTAATTGAGACTCTATTTTCTTTAACTCGACAACTTGGCGCTGGAGTTTTTCATTCATGAAAATTAGTTCTGTTGTCCGGTCAGCCACTCGAACTTCTAAATCTTGGTTTACGATTTTTAACTCCACTTCGGCTTGTTGGCGCTCTACACCAGAGGCAATAATATTAGCAACCGCTTGTAAAAAATTAATTTCATCGGGGCTAAAGGTTCGTTGCTCCTGAGAATGAATTCCTAACACCCCAACGGGCTTTTCTTTTCCAGAAATTAAAACTGTTACCCCACTAACAATATGATGATTAGAAAAAAATTCCGAACCGCTAAAGCGGGTTTCGACCTGCAAATTCTCAACGATAACGGGTTGTTTCACTAATAATGTATAGCCCGGTTGGGACTGGGGGGTATTGCTCAGGGTCACTCGCCCCACCGAACGAGGACGCAAACCTAATCCCGTCGTTAACAAAAATGTGCCTTGGTTGGGGAGTAATTCCCAAATTTGAACATATTTGATCCCTAATGTTTGTCCCACCAAGGTTACAACCTTTTTTGCCAGGTGCTCTAAGTTGGTTTGTGAGAGGGCATATTGACCTAATTCGGCAATCACCTGTTGTTGTCGGGCGCGACGCTTGAGTTCCTGTTGGGCTGTTTCACGGATAGTAACATCCTGAATCAAGGATAAAAGAGAAATGACTTGTCCGTTTGCATTTTTTAAAACAGAATTATACCACTCACAATATACTAAGTTGCCAAGTTTCGTGTAGTTCCGATTGCAACAGATATTCCGGTTGTCCTCACCATTGAGCAACCGCGACGAGATCGTATTTACCTGTTCTAAATCCTCTGGATGTACAAATTCCCACTGATTCCAATGGCGAGCCATCAGTTCTTCTGCCTTCCAGCCAAAGATTTTTTCGGCTTGGGGCGACCACCGTTTGACCCGAAACTGCTGATCCCACTCAATCACAGCTAAAGGCGAATTTTCGACGTGAAATGTTAACTGTTGATGGGCCTGTGCTAATTCGGCTTCTATGCTTGGTTGCGGGTTAGAGGCGGGGGGAGTTTGGAGTTCCCGCAGGCGTTGTTGTACCCGTTGTTCAATTATTTGTTCCTGTTGGTCAAGCAGGTATTGTTTCTCTTTTTTCCAATTATTTTTTGTCATAAATCACCCAATATTATAGTTATTATTCCAATAAAAAAGCCATAGTCAACCGTCAAGCAAACAAAGGTAAATAAACGGTTACAATAGTTTGCTGATCGTCGGGACTTTCTATGATCAGTTGACCTTGATAAAGTTCGATCATTTTTTGGACAATGGCTAATCCTAACCCCGAACCCTGTTGTTCATACAATTTGCGTTCAAACTGAACATGGGCACCAATTTGAGCTATTTGTTGAGGGGTCATTCCTCGTCCAAAGTTTTTAACTGATAAAACAAATTGATAATTTTTAACAAATCCGTTAATTTCAATTGGTTGTCCGATGGCGGAAAATTTCATGGCATTATTAACTAATTCTTCAACCAGTTTTTCTAGTCTCATTTCTGCCATGGCGATCGCCACATCTTGTAGATTGAGAAATAAATCTGCCTCCCGTTTTTCTTCTTGAACTTGAGCCATTACTTTTTTCGTAATTACTGTTTGCGAGGATAGGGTTTTATCCTGACGTAAGCTGGCAATCTTTTTGGGATCGGTGGCAATTAGTTCTAATTCAGCATAGAGCAGAAAATTCATTATCAACCGATATAAACGTTTCCCAGATAGGGAAATTTGTTCGACAATTTCACGAATTTCATTAGTTTCCATAGAATCTAATTCATCGAGTAAAATTTCCGTTGATGCCAAAATTCCATTCAAAGGCGTTATTAATTCATGGGGCAGGGAATGGGTAATATTGTTGCGAAGTTCATCTAATTTTTCCTGGGAAAATTTTTCAACTGATGCTTTTTTTTCTAGTTGAGTGGCGATCGCTTTCAGCAATTCCTTGGGGGTAAATGGTTTAATTAAATAATCATCCGCCCCCAGTTCCATTCCCTTTCTTAAGTCTAATTTATCGCCTTGAGAAGTTAGGAAAATAAACGGAATCATCTTAGTTTCTGGTGCTTTTCTTAGGGCCTCCAATACCCCATGACCGTCCATTTCGGGCATGACCACATCACATAAAATTAAATCGGGATTAAATTTTTGAGCAACTTGTAAACCGATTTTGCCATTCTCGGCGGACTGGGTTTCAAATTCTTCAATTTCTAACAGTTCTAAAATGCTCTCTCGAATGAATTCTTCATTTTCAATTACTAAAATTTTGGTCATTTCAATTTCCTCAATAATGTTAATTCAGGATTCTTATGGCTCAGGTTGAGAAATTTTTAATTGACTTCCACTTCTAACTAAGGTTTGAAAATCCTCTAAATTGAGCGGACGACTAAATAGATACCCCTGAATTTCATCACATTGAAAGCCCTGCAAGATATTTAATTCTTCTTGAGTTTCTATCCCTTCAGCAATCACCTTTAAATTTAAAAGATGAGCCATGTAAATTAAAGATTCTGTAATGGCTACATTGATTTTATTAGTATGGAGATTGCGAACAAAAGATTGATCTATTTTTAGCACATCAAAGGGGAATTTTTGCAGATAGTTGAGAGAAGAATATCCCGTCCCAAAATCATCAATGGCTATGGTTACTCCCAGGGCTTTTAAGGCCTGTAACTGTTGGATGGATAATTCAGGATCTCGAATTAATGAACTTTCGGTTAATTCTAATTCTAAATAATCCGGTTCACAGTCTGTACTGAGTAAAATCTCCATTAACTTTTGGCACAAATTAGATGTTTGGAATTGCCGACCGGATAAATTTACCGCCACGCGCAAATTTCCTAAACCTTGAGATCGCCAGGCTTTACTGTGTTGACAGGCTTGAGATAAAACCCATTCGCCAATGGGTTCAATTAAACCTATTTCTTCCGCAATAGGAATAAATTTTATTGGGGAAATCATGCCCTTTTGGGGGTGTTTCCAGCGAAGTAAGGCTTCCGCACCAATAATATTTCCCGTTTTCAAACTGACTTGCGGTTGATAGTAAAGTTCAAATTCTTCTCTTTCTAAAGCATACCGCAAGGCAACTTCTAAATCAATCCTTTCCGAAAGTTGATGTTCTGAGGCGGGAATATAAAAACTATAATCATTTCCTCCTTGTTGTTTGACTTGATTCATGGCTTGTTTGGCTTCCCGCAGCAGGTGTTGAATAATATCCCGACCATCTTGGGGATAAAGGGAAATTCCAGCACTAAAGGTAATCAAAACTTCCCGATTTGTTAAGATAAAGGGGTCAGATATCTGCTGTTGTAACTTTTTAATTACGGTCTTAATCTGTTGTTGATCCAGAATTGGTGGGAATAAAATTGCAAATTGATTGCCATTAATATGGGTAATAATATACTCGGAAGGTAAATTTTTTCTTAACCGCTCTGCTACCGCTTTTAAAAGGGAATCTCCCCCTTCATATCCTAAAATATCGTTAATTCTGCCAAACCGATCTATCCCTAAATAGATAATTGGTATCATCCCATTTTGTTGCCAATTTTGATCGGCAATAGATAGCAATGACAACTTATCTAGCATTTGTTGAAAATATTCAAACAGGGATAAACGGTTGGGTAAGTTAGTGGTGCTATCTTGATAAATTATTTGATTAAGTTTAGATTCAGCTAATGTTAATTTATGACTATAATTAGCTTTTAAAATGGCGTGTTTTTCCAAACGAATTACAATAGCTTTGAGTAATTCTGTGGGGGTGCAAGGTTTGGTTAAATAATCATCAGCCCCAAGCTGCATTCCTTTTCGTAGGTCACCTACATCGGCGTTTGCTGTTAAGAAGATGAAGGGAATAGTTGCCGTGATGGGATTGTTTTGTAAAGCAGTGATCACCCCATAACCATCTATTTCCGGCATCCTCACATCACACAAAATTAAATCTGGTTGATGCTGAATTGCCAATTGTAAACCGATTTTGCCATTTTCAGCAGTAAAAACTTCAAAGTTTTCTGTTTCTAGTAGTTCTACAATGTTATCTCGAATTAATTCTTCATCCTCAATCACAAGAATTTTAGCCATGGTTGTTTCTCTAAAATAAATTTTTTATAGAAATAATCGTAGTGAGGCGTGAACGCCTCTAAGAAAGTCCTGAAGGACTCACTACGATTATTAAGGATGGATTAAGTGCGGGCTAAACCTTCTTGACGGGCGGTATGGGTAACGGCACTAGCAACCGCCGTAGCCACCCGTTTATCAAACACTGAAGGCACAACATATTCCCGATCTAAATCCGTGGGAGAGACTAAAGAAGCGATCGCATTTGCCGCTTCTAAATACATCGAAATAGTTAAACTTTTAGCCCCACAATCTAAGGCTCCTCGGAATAGACCAGGGAAGGCTAAAACATTATTAATTTGATTGGGATAATCACTCCGTCCTGTTGCCACGACTGCGACATCATTAAGAATTAATTCCGGTTGAATTTCAGGAATCGGATTAGCCATGGCAAAAACAATAGGATCTTTTGCCATAGATCTTACCATTTCCGGTGTCACCACACCAGGGGCACTAACTCCCATAAACACATCAGCATCTTTCATCGCATCCGCTAAAGTTCCCGATAAGTTAACGGCAAATTCCCGTTTTTGTTCGTTAATATCGGTGCGATTATGGCTAATAATTCCCTTAGAATCACAGAGGGTAATATTACGCACTCCGGCTTTTTTGAATAAACGCGCCATTGCTACCCCCGCAGCACCCGCCCCGTTTAAAACCAGGTGAATATCCTCCCGTGATTTTTTAACTAATTTTAAGGAATTAATTAAGGCGGCTAAACTCACAATTGCCGTGCCATGTTGATCATCATGGAAGATCGGAATATCTAAACATTCCCGCAGTTTAGCTTCAATTTCAAAACAGCGAGGGGCGGCAATATCTTCTAAATTTATTCCCCCGAAAACTGGGGCAAGATATTTAACCGTTTCGATAATTTTGTCTGTATCTTGGGTATCCAAACAAATCGGAAAGGCATCAATATCTCCAAATTCTTTAAAGAGCATGGCTTTCCCTTCCATCACGGGTAAAGCTGCACCTGGCCCCAAATTTCCTAAGCCTAAAACCGCACTACCATCAGTAATAATAGCGACGGTATTTTGTTTGATTGTCAGCTTATAAATTTGTTCTGGATCTTCTGCGATCGCTTGACAAATTCGACCCACACCCGGAGTATAAGCCATGGCTAAATCCGATTGAGATTTCAGGGGAATTTTACTTTGAATACTGATTTTTCCGGCGCGATGGAGATTAAATGTTCGGTCATAAACCGCTAATACTTTTAACTCAGTTAAACCTTTTACCGCTTGGACAATTTGTTCTGCGTGTTCTTCACTAGAGGCATCTACACTAATTTCTCGAATTGTTTTGTGCAGAGTTTGTTCCATTAAGTCAATTTGACCTAAATTTCCTCCGACGGTGGCGATCGCTTGAAAAACACTAGCCAACATTCCGGCGCGGTTAGGCAGTTCCAGACGAATTGTAACGCTATAACTAGGATTCGGTGTTAAGCTAACCATGTTCAGTATTAATTTATTTGTCCATTCGGTATGATATCACCGGAGATCAACATCGGTCTGTAGTTGAAGCATGACATCTATCAAATTTCCTTAATACTGTTGCTGGAATTGCAGGTAATAGCTGAGGTTAGCTAAGGTAATATAGTGATCAACGTATTGCGGAGTGGGTGTTTTTTTAAGTGTTCGCTTTACTTGATTTTTTCGCTGATTTTTTGAGGATTCCATAATGATCATATCGGGTTAGGGTGGGTTGTTTGCCTTGATTATCTAATATTATCTGAGTTATTCACCCTTTATAGCCTCAGATAATTTATTTTTGGGGTGATCTGTGCCAAAATCGGACAAAATAAGTGAAATTACTAACTCCATTAACAAGATCAATCAGGACAATGGTTTTATCGGATTTTCAGTTATATTCCCAGATGGTTCATATTTGGCAAACCAGTCTAACACGATCGCCCCAATACCTAGAATTCTATCAAAAAATTCTGGCTGATGATGAACTAAAACGGGCGAGACGGTTTAAGTTTGAACGGGATCAACAGGCATTTATGATTGCTAGGGGAACATTAAGAATGATTCTCAGCCACTATTTAAACCTGTCTGCAAAACAGATTCAATTTAAGTATAGTTCTAATGGAAAACCGAGTTTAGATCAAGCTCCCTTACCCCTAAATTTTAATCTATCTCATGCCCATGGAAAAGCAATTTATGCGATCGCCCTTGAAGAAAATATCGGCATAGATATAGAATATATTCGGGAAATTGAAGTTATATCTTTAGCAAAACGGTTTTTTTGTGACTCTGAATATCAGTGGTTAAATTCCCTTAATTCAGAAGCACAATATGCTGCATTTTTTCGACTCTGGACGTGCAAAGAAGCCTACTTAAAAGCCACGGGAGAAGGTTTAGTTGGTTTACAGGATATTGAAATTTTCACTCCTCTGGATTCCTACCCCAGAATTTTGAAAATTTCCCAGGATTTGGAATTAGCTAAAAATTGGACAATGCAAACTATTGAAACCGCAGAAAACTATCTAGCAACCTTAGCTATTAAGGGAATAAATTATCAGTTTAAATATAGGCAATGGACTGAAGAAAAAGAAATCGAGTATAATATTATGGCTAAAGATAGATGACAATTTAGCTAATTAATGTTAATATTGAGCAAAAATCTACTTTAGCCTCTATGATTATAAGTTTGATCACAAATTCCAGATTTAGGCTCTCATGACTACAGAAATTCAAACCGAAATTCAAACCGAAATTCAAGCGGAGGTTGAGCGACGTCGCAATTTTGCAATTATTTCTCACCCTGATGCTGGAAAAACCACCCTGACAGAAAAATTACTCCTCTACGGAGGTGCCATTCACGAAGCAGGTGCTGTTAAAGTACGGAAGGCTCAACGTCATGCTACCTCAGACTGGATGGCAATGGAACAACAACGGGGAATTTCGATTACCTCAACGGTTTTGCAGTTCGAGTATAACAACTGTCAAATTAATCTGCTAGATACACCCGGGCACCAAGATTTTAGTGAAGATACCTACCGCACTTTAGCCGCAGCCGATAACGCGGTGATGTTAGAAGATGCCGCCAAGGGTTTAGAGCCGCAAACTCGCAAACTTTTTGAAGTCTGCAAACTGCGAGGTCTGCCTATTTTTACTTTTATTAATAAAATGGATCGTCCGGGTCAAGAACCCTTAGAATTACTTGATGAAATTGAAAAAGAATTAGGGTTAAAAACCTATCCCATAAATTGGCCAATTGGTACGGGTGATCGCTTTCAAGGAGTATTTGATCGTCGCAAACAAAAAATTCATTTATTTGAACGTACCGCCCACGGCAGTCGAGAAGCTTTAGATCGGGTTTTTGATTTAGATGATCCTAGAATTAATGAATTATTAGATCCGGATCTTTATCATCAATTAAAAGAAGAATTAGAACTACTTGAACACGCGGGTTCAGAATTTGATCTGGATTTAGTTCATGCTGGAAAAATGACCCCGGTTTTCTTCGGCAGTGCCATGACTAATTTTGGGGTTCAATTATTCTTAGATTCCTTCTTAGATTATGCTTTAAAACCCGGTTCCCATCTGAGTACCTTGGGGGATATGGAACCCGAATATCCTGAGTTTACGGGCTTTGTATTTAAACTACAAGCTAATATGGATGCCAAACACCGAGATCGGGTGGCTTTTGTGCGAGTTTGTACAGGAAAATTTGAAAAAGATATGACGGTAAATCATGCCCGCACGGGAAAAGTTGTCCGTCTTTCCCGTCCTCAAAAATTATTTGCTCAGGAAAGACAATCAATTGAAACTGCCTATCCTGGGGATGTAATTGGATTAAATAATCCTGGGGTTTTTGCCATTGGGGATACAATTTATATGGGCAAAAAATTAGAATATGAAGGGATTCCCTGTTTTACCCCGGAGTTATTTGCCTATTTAAAAAATCCTAATCCTTCTAAGTTTAAACAGTTCCATAAAGGAGTTTTGGAATTGCGAGAAGAAGGAGCGGTACAAATTATGTTTTCCATTGATGAAGCTAAACGTGATCCGATTTTGGCGGCGGTCGGTCAACTTCAATTTGAGGTAGTTCAGTTTAGATTACAAAATGAATATGGGGCCGAAACTCTATTAGAACCTCTACCCTATAGTGTGGCTCGTTGGGTAACAGGAGGTTGGGAAGTTTTAAATAAAGTTGGACGAATTTTTAACGCTGCGGTGGTTAAAGATAGTTGGGATCGTCCGGTTTTACTATTTAAAAATGAATGGAATTGTCGTCAAGCTGAAGCCGATCATCCTGAGTTAAAACTGACTTCTATTGCTCCGGTAGTTTCAATTCAACCCTCTGAATCTGGAGAGGAAGAATAAGGGCTAAATATTGATCCTTGATTAATTTTCTCCCTCTGTTTCGAGTCAGTAGGTGGTCAAAAATAAACGCATATACAATTAAACTTGTTGTTGCGCTTGCTGCGCAATTAAGCGGTGCGCAGCAAGCGCAACAACGGGCTTTTTGACCACCTACTTACAGAAGAAAGTATTAAACACAAAACGAGGACTAATTTAGAGTTTTGATTGATTAAGAATTCGGATCAGATGGGGATTCACCAAATAAGGAATTATAGGTGAACCCGGCGGCAATTCCTCCCAAAATAGGGGCGAACCAAAACAACCATAATTGCTGAATTGCCCAACCGCCAACAAATAATGCTGGGCCAGTGCTACGGGCTGGATTTACAGATACATTGGTGACTGGAATTCCGATTAGGTGAATTAAGGTTAATCCCAAACCAATAGCAATCGGGGCAAATCCTTGAGGTGCGCGACTATCGGTTGATCCCATAATCACCATCAAGAACATAAATGTCAACACAAATTCACCCAGCAGAGCGGAAACGAGATTGTAACCGCCGGGAGAATGTTCGCCATATCCATTGGTGGCAAAGGGGTTAGAACCACCTTTAAAAGCCACTGCATCAAATCCGGCTTTCCCACTGACAATTAAATAAAGCACTAAGGATGCTACAATTGCCCCGGCAACTTGAGATCCAATATAAAGGGCTAAATCTTTGCCTCCAGAGAAGCGTTTACCCGCCCATAATCCAAAGGAAACCGCCGGATTGAGATGGCAACCGGAAACATGACCAATGGCATAGGCCATGGTTAAAACGGTTAAACCAAAAGCTAATGCAACCCCGGCAAATCCAATCCCAAGGGGGTTAGTAGTTCCATCGGGAAATGCGGCGGCAAAAACAGCAGATCCACACCCTCCAAAAACTAGCCAAAATGTTCCCATGAACTCGGCAAGACATTTCTTAGTCAGTGGCATCATTAAACCTCTTGAGAATGCACTTGAATTTAACTATCAGTTTTAATCCTGATGAGTTTCAGTTGAAACTTACCATAAAATTGATCAATTTTGGTGTCATATCTAGCAAATTCAGAAAAATTAATAAAATCTTAAATGAATTATTAAGAAATTATAAAAAATAATATTTTTGTATAAATATCATTTATTATTCTATGTCTTTAAAATAAATTTATCAATAACCAGGGGATGGGTAAGCATTAGTGTGAAATTAAGCTGAAATCTCCCCTGTAGAGATGTTGCATGGAACGTCTCTACAGGGCGTTAATAGCCGCACCCTACGGGTTAATGATTGAATTATGCGGGAATTTTGGTGGGAAGTTGGGCTTTTTGGGCTTGATATTCTGCCAACTGTTGTTCAATTTCAGTTTTAACAATTTGGCGATATTCTAAAAAATGTTCGTTATGGGCGCATAGGGTTAAATACTGCCCGCAGACGGCGGGATTATGTTTGATAATACTAAACAAATATCCCCAGAATTTCCAGCGAGTTTGGCGTTTAATTCCCTGTCGCCAAATTACAGTTGTTAAGGCTTTTAAATCAATCCAACTGGGGAATTTACCTGGGGGATTACATTTGGGAGCACCCAACTTCAAGAAACAGCGATAGGTGCGTTCTAAATAACGTTCGGGATCATATAATTGCCAGAAGGTTTCAATATATTCTTGGGCAATTTCTTCAACGGGACGGGTAGGAACAAAGTTAATTAATGTGGTTTGGTTAATATCAAACTTTTTAGGATTAATTAACCGTCCTTCCTTCTCTAAACGATGCCATAACGCCGTATTGGGTAAGGCTTGTAACATACTAAATAAAGCCGTGGGAATCGCAGATTTTTCGACAAATTCAATAATTCGATATCCCGCCCCGGGTTTTTCCCCATCAAATCCTAGAATAAATCCCGCCATTGGACGTAAGCCAGTGCGGATAATTTTATCAACGGCTTCTAATAACGGACTGCGGTTATTTTGATATTTTTTGGTCATTTCTAAACTACTGGTATCTGGGGTTTCAATTCCCAAAAAAACCGCATCAAAGTTACATTCCACCATCGATTCCATTAATTCACCATCATCGGCTAAATCTATGGAGGCTTCTGTATTAAATCGGAAAGGATATTGATGTTCCGCTTGCCAGATTTTTAGAGCTTTTAACAGTAATTTCACATTCCGTTTATTGCCGATAAAATTATCATCCACCATGAATATTGATCGTCGCCATCCCAGTTCATAAAGATAATCTAATTCCTTTAATAATTGTTCTGGAGTTTTAGTGCGGGGTTTGCGACCATAAAGCACAATAATGTCACAAAATTCACATTGAAACGGACATCCACGGGAGAATTGTACCGACATAGAATCATAGGCATCTAATTCTAATAAATCGTAACGGGGAATAGGAGTTGAGGTGACACTGGGTTTTTCTTCTGTGCGAAATACCCCGGAAGTTTCACCTTTTTCCAGAGCTTCTATAAACATGGGTAGGGTAATTTCCCCTTCATCTAAAATCAGAAAATCTGCCCCAGAATTTTCAATTTCATGGGGGACAGAAGTGGGATAGGGGCCACCAACAGCGACTAATTTTCCGCGTTTTTTGGCTTCTTGAATTTGAGCAATAAAATCGGATTTCTGCACAATCATTCCCGAAAGAATGACTAATTCTGCCCATTCCCATTCGGCTTCAGTTACAGCAGTAATATTACGATCAACCAGTTTGAATTGCCAAGTTTGAGGCAAAATTGCCGCTACCGTAATTAATCCCAGGGGCGGTAACAATACTTTGCGATCAACTAATTCTAGGATTTTTTCATACGACCAAAATGTAGACGGGAATTGGGGATAAATTAATAATGTTTTCATGGGAAAAATGGTAATTTGAGGTTAATATTATTTTAGAGAATTAGTTAAATAGTACAAATGAATTTTTCACCCATAATTTTTCACCCAGCGATTGAAATCGTCGCTACACAAACGAAGAATTTTTCACCCAGCGATTGAAATCGCGGCTACACAAACGAAGTCCGCCTACGCAGACTAATTAACAGATTAACATAATGTTCTCTGATTTTATCTTCAATCCGCGCAGGCGGGTTTGGGTTGTGTAGCCACGATTTCAATCGCTGGATCTCTGGATCTCATTGTTGGCGCTATGATACAAATGTTAACATTTCACCAAATCATACAGGGTTATTACCAATATGGCTGTTAAAGTAGGAGATATGGCTCCTGATTTCACCTTAACTTCGCAAACGGGCGAATTAGTTAGTATCGAAGACTTTCAGGGAAAAAAATCCGTTGTCCTCTACTTCTATCCCAAGGATGATACTCCTGGCTGTACCGCAGAGGCCTGCGCTTTTCGAGATGCTTATCAAGTCTTTACAGATGCGGGGGCCGAAGTAATTGGGATTAGTTCAGACACGGCCCAATCTCATCAACAGTTTGCCACAAAATACAATCTTCCGTTTATTTTGTTAAGCGATACCGGGAATAATGTTCGTCAACTCTATGGTGTTCCAGCAACGATGTGGGTGCTACCGGGTCGCGTTACCTATGTAATTGATAGGGAGGGTGTGGTGCGACATCTGTTTGATTCTATGCTAGATTTTGGGCGTCACGTTGATGAGGCTTTAACGACTCTTAAATCGATTCCAAAGCCATAGAATTTTAATCAAAAATCGCCTCTATTCAATGAATATAAACTATCAAAATACCCTCACCCACTGGAGGCAAGAGTTATCTCAAACTTTGCCCCAACTTGCCCATCTTCTACCTCTATTTATGTTAGCTGTGGGCGTTGGTTATCTATTCAATTGGTTGCAGGTTCCCGTTGCTTGGCTGATTGGCCCAATGGTGGCGGGGATTATTTATGCGGTGTTTCAGGGGAAACCTCAGCCCCTACCCCCGATCTTTTTTATTTTCGGTCAAGCTATTGTGGCGATTTCTACAGCTACGGGCTTTTCGCTTAATACTATCGGTTTAATGGGAACTTACGCCTTTCCCCTGATGCTCTGTATTTTGGTGACCGGGGGGATGAGTATTTTGAATGGTTATTTTTTAGGGCGCTGGGGCGGAATTGACCGGGCGACAGGGTTTCTCAGTTGTGTCCCTGGGGCGAGTTACAGTTTAATTGCCATGAGTGAGGAAATGGGAGCCGATGCGATCGCCGTTGCTCTGTTACAATATCTGCGGATTCTATTAGTAGCATTAATTGTTCCTGCCCTCGTCGGGTTCTGGTTTGCGGGGGATGTGGCTATTGGGTCTGTGGTATCTATTCCCCTTAATACTTCACCTGCTTTGCCAATGCTTTACAACCTCGGAATTATGGGGGGTTGTGCGGCGTTAGGAATCGTTTTAGGGGAAAAGTTTAGTTTACCTTCATCGTTGTTTCTGGGGCCGTTTCTAGTTAGTTTAATTGTTTTTTGGACAGTTCCATATTCAATTAAAATGCCTCCTTTGCTATTTACTATTGGGCTATTATTTGTCGGGTTTTCTGTTGGTTTAAAGTTTGACTGGCAGAATGCTAAAAAACTCTGGAGGGCTGTTTTAATTGAAATTGTTTTAGTTCTGATATTAATTTTATTCTGTTTAGGTGCAGGTTATATTTTCCATCAAATTACCCAAGTTGATACCATGACGGCGATATTAGGTTCCACACCCGGAGGAATTACAGCAATGATCGCAACGGTAATTCAACTCGGAGGAGATGCCGGAATTGTATTAGCTATGCAAATGACTCGAATGTTATTGATATTATTAATTAGTCCTTGGTTTGCGAATGTATTAATTAAAAGTCAAAAACAATCTAACCCAACCTAGTTGTTGGGCTTTAGCACTCCTAAAAAGAGCGCTGAAGCCCAACAACAAACTGTTTGATTGTAAATTTAATAGTTACTACCCACACTATCGGTATTTGACTGTGATATAATATCCTAAAAATCATTAATCTATTGATTAATTGAGAGCCATGTCACCATCACAAGAAACAATCCCCTTTGGGTTAATATTACCTCCTACCCAAGACGAACTACCCTTTGACGATGGAGTCCCCATGGAAACCCAACGCCATAAAATGCAAATGGATTTACTAATTGATCCATTAATTCCTTGGTTAGAAACCCGAGAAGATGGTTATGTTGGGGGCAATATGTTCCTCTATTTTAGTTTAGCCCAAGTGCGGAATCAAGACTTCAAAGGCCCCGATTTTTTTGCCGTATTAGGAGTTCCCAAAAAAGAGCGAAAAAGTTGGGTAGTTTGGGAAGAAGGAAAAGCCCCCGATGTGATCATTGAACTATTATCACCCAGTACCGCCCAAGAAGATAAAACCAACAAAAAAATTATCTATCAAAATCAAGTTCGGGTTCCTGAATATTTCTGGTTTGACCCCTTTAAGCCTGATGATTTGGCAGGATTTATCCTAATTAATGGTAGTTATGAACCAATTTTTCCCGATCAATTTAATCGGTTATTCAGTCAACAATTAGGCTTATCATTAGTCCGATGGTCAGGGGTTTATAAAACCGTTGAAACGGTATGGTTAAGATGGGCAACTTCAGAAGGTGAAATTCTGCCGACACCCGATGAATTATCCGCACAAAAAGCCGAACAAGCCCAACTTCAAGCCGAACAAGCCCAACTTCAAGCCGAACAAGCCCAACTTCAGGCCGAACAAGCTCAACTTCAGGCCGAACAAGCTCAACTTCAGGCCGAACAAGCCCAACTTCAAGCCGAACAAGCCCAAGAACGTTCCCAGGAGTTAGAAACCTTACTCAACCGCTACCGTCAACAGTTTGGCGAATTACCCGAACTCAGTTCTGATTAGTTTTGAGATCACATTGGGTATTCTCAAAATAGGTACGATTAAAAAGCCAACTAATTGAAAATAAGAGGAAGGTATAAGCAATGAATCCCGCCGAGAAACAATCATTAGAAAAACAATATGGATCAGAGCGTATCCGTAAAATGGAACGCTTTAAACAGGTACAAAGAGTGATTATGATCCTATCAATACTGTCTTTTTTTGGAACGAGTATATTTGGATTAGGAAAAGTGTTTAAAAGTGGATTTGAAAAAAAACCTGAAGCGACTCAAACCACAGAACAACAATCTGCAAGTGCTTTATTACAAAAGCAAGAAAAAGGCTACGAAATTGTATTAAAACGGGAACCCAATAACCCCACAGCATTGGAAGGATTAGTGAATGTTCGCCTACAACAAAATAATATTCAAGGAGCAATTGAACCCTTAGAAAAGTTGGTGAAGTTATATCCTGATCGGCAGGATTATCAAAATTCATTAACTCAATTAAAACAGCAAAATAAAAAATAAATCCAGTTATGAAACATTTAGACTACTGGATAAAACAGCAAAAGTTAGAAGATCAAATTAGAACAGAACAAGCCAGAACAGAAGTTCAAGGAAAATTAAATGAAAACTCTGATAAGCTCTTGTTTATTTAGACTGTGATTATAGCATTACCTTTGTTTTTAAGTTTACGTCCCCATTTATATAGATAACTCTCCTTCATTTGAAAATCGCTTTCTATGCAAAAGCTCCATAATCCAGAAACGGCAAAAATTTTTGGAGAGTGACAGAAAAGCGATAACATTAATAAAACTTATAGCTTATATGCAAAACTCTGATGTTAAAATACTTTACAAACCGTAACAAAGCCGTTAATGTAGTAGACATAGATACCAAACGTACCTCGACAAATACATAGCAATCATAACCAACATGACAACCACGATTCAGCAGCGCGAAAGCGCCTCCATCTGGGAACGGTTCTGTAACTGGGTGACATCCACCAACAACCGCATTTATATCGGTTGGTTCGGAGTCCTGATGATCCCCACCTTAT
>Ga0082207_1000274_pt1 | contig 30143 bp, 31 predicted proteins | sample LakMenEpi10Aug09_FD_71540 | JGI IMG/M metagenome (GOLD analysis project Ga0082207, IMG submission 71540)
TCGCGCTATTTTTGATCCCAACATCATTCTTGATGCACGCATTCTGGAAAGAAACAGATGCAACAGCTAAGCAAAATGAGTCAATTGGGTTCTTCAAGAACCTCTCACTTGCAGGTGCTGCACTGATTATCTTCGCACTAGTAGCAACTGGTACAGAGTTCGGTCCATCAATCACAGGAGCCTTTTTCGACCTGTAATTAAAAAACAAATTAGCCCGTCGGTTTATTGCCGGCGGGCTTTTTTGTACCATGATTAGCCAATGGAAATCATCGCTGGATTAATTGCAGGTGGTTTCATCGGCGCAGTTCTGGGATTCATCGGTGCAGGTGGCGCAATGCTGTCGGTACCAATTCTGCTGTATGTCTTTGACTTCACACCACAGACTGCAACTACTGCGGCATTGGCGGTAGTCCTAACTGCAGCGATTTCAGGACTTTTACCTAAGATAAAAAGTAAAGAAGTCCTCTTTAGAGAAGCTTTCATTATTTGGGCACTTGGCTTAACTACAAATATTACTTTTTCTATCCTGGCTTACCGCTTAAGCAATTCAGTGCTGACAACAGGTTTAGCTCTTGTACTGATTGTCGCCGGAAGTTCTATGCTCATCAAACCTATTGCTGGAACGGAAAAAAGAGTTCCGCTGGCTTGGTTGATTCTGATCTCCTTGGTAATTGGAATGCTCACAGGATTGTTTGGTATCGGTGGCGGATTTCTTGCTATTCCAATTCTTGTTCTCTTCTTCAAAGTCCCACAAGGAAAAGCTGCAGGAACATCGCTTGCAATCATTGCGATTAATTCGATAACCGCCTTCTTTGGGCACAATCGCAGCTGGGACGATGTGGATTGGAAGATTCCGCTAGTTATGGCAGCTGCTGCCGTAATTGTTGCCCGGATGGCTTCAATAAAGAGCGGTCAGTTAAACCCTGTGCTGCTTAAAAAGGGTTTTGCGATTCTTCTGTATTCAATTGCGGTCTTTACCTTGTTACAAACGTGGATTATTGCTTAATCTCACGAACCTTGATGTATTTGGATTGCAATCCAACAATCATGTACAGCACTACCGGAAATGCAAAGGCGACTGGCAAAGAGGTTAACTCGGCGATCAAACCAATAATCGTTGGGCCACCAAAGTAAGCCGCAATTGCAATCAATCCAACGCGAGCCAATCCAACCGATGGCGCGATTCCTGGAATTGATGCGGCCGCCAAATTAAATGCTGGAAAGAAAGGTCCCATTCCAAAACCTGCAGCACCAAAACCTAAACACACAATTATCAATCCGGCTGTTGGATGTGAATCAGAAATAGCCATTCCGACAAAAAGTCCAAGACCCCACAGGCCACCACCAAAGTAGCCTCCATATTTAACCGTGTTCACATGGCCCCACTTTTCAAATGCACGATCGCCTAAAAGTCTGCTTGCAATCATCGCTAACGAGAAAGTTGTGGCTGCCGCTGCGTTTAAACCTTTACCAATTCCCATATGGTCTTGTAAAAGGATTCCGCTCCATTCGTAAGCACCACCTTCGGGAATCAATGAACACATCAAGCCAATACCAAGGGCCCACAAAATCAGTGACTCTTTACCAATTAGTTTGACTTTGCCGGCATCATCTTTTCCTGGTTCGCCCAGGTGCCCATCATGTTCGGCGGGAAGCAAAAAGTTAGCTATAAACTGAAAAGTGAGTAAACCAATTACTGCGATACCAATCAGATTGTCACGAGGTGAAACAAAGTTAGCGATCAAACCCCCAACTAATGTTGCGGCAAAAGCTCCGATGCTCCAGAAGCCATGGAAACTAGACATCCAGCGCCCCTTGGTGTGTTTTTCAATCTCAACCGCTTGGCCGTTAATTGCAATGTCCATAAAGGCAACATTGAAACCTGTAATAAACAGACCTAACACCAAGATTTGGACAGTGTCAGCTATGCCAATCACAAAAACACCAACTGGTAACAAGACGCCAGATATTCGAACAACTAGCTTTGATGAGTATGAATGCACTGCCCGACCTGCAATTTGTGCGCCAGGAATTGATCCAACGGTGCTTGCCAAAAGAACTAGGCCAAATTGGCCATCACTTAAATTGAGTGAATTCTTGATCTCTGGGATACGAGGAATCCAAGCAAGCCCCAAAAAGCCCAGCAAAAAGAAGCAGCTATATATGGCGTTACGGGCGCGCATACCCATCGCATAGAGATCAACACTCATTATGGGCATACGGTACTTGAGTTCTTTAGATAATCTTGAGTAATGGAAGGCATTATTGAAAAAGCCGCTGTGAAGCGAGTAATCACAGCCTTAGCTGAGCATGGATTAACTGGCGAGGTTAAAGTGCTTTCCGATAGCGCCCGCACCGCACAGGAGGCAGCTTCTGCTTTAGGTATTGAAGTTGGACAGATTGCATCCTCTCTCATCTTTAAACTTCCTGATGATTCACCACTACTTGTTATTACAAGTGGGCGTCACAGAGTCGATACAGAATTAGTTGCAAAGAACTTAGGTATCGAAAAACTTGGTCGAGTCGATGCCGATTATGTAAAGGAAAAATCAGGCTTTTCTATTGGTGGCGTAGCTCCAATTGGTTGGGTGTCCCCCGCAACAATTCTTATTGATCAAGCGCTCAATGATTACCAGGTTGTCTGGGCAGCAGCCGGTCATCCTCATGCCGTATATCCAACTACTTTTACAGAGCTGCTTGAGTGCACTGGCGCAAAGCCAATGATTGTCGGCGAATAAGTATGAACACTTTGGGAATGATTGCACTCGTTGTTGATGATTACGACTTGGCAATTGCGCATTATGTAAATGATCTTGGATTTACATTAATAGAAGATAAGGTGATGTCCCCTGAAAAGCGCTGGGTTGTAGTTGCTCCCAGTGCAGATGGTGCCAAAATTTTATTAGCAAAGGCTGCAACGGATCAGCAAAGAGCTGCAATCGGTAATTCAACGGGCGGTCGAGTTGGATTCTTCATGTACACCACAAATTTTACAGAAACTTTTGAAAGCTATAAATCCCGGGGAATAGAATTTGTTGAACAACCTCGCCAAGAGGCCTATGGCCAAGTAGTTGTCTTCAAAGACAAGTACGGCAACAAGTGGGATCTCATAGAAGTTAGCTCACAATGATCGTTGCTTACTTCTGGAAGATCAAGCCTGCAAAGCTTCCTTTCGCGATTACGGCTATGGGCTTTGATCGTTTCTCTTTGTTCCAGGATAAGAATGTTTCATTTCATAAATCTTTGGGCACCGGTAAAGGTGAGACCTTTACACCCAGCGATGCTCACGCTTTGCAATGGGGTTTAGTTGCAGTCGTTGAGGATATTGAAAAGTTTGATTCTTCAACTGTGATCAAGCGCTGGCGCAAGAACGCGGTTTCTGAATTTCGTGCAGTATTAGATCCAATTTCTTCCCACGGTAAGTGGGCGGGTAAAGAACCTTTCGTTGCAACAGTTAAAGACTGGGATGGACAGGTCGCGGCGATAACTCGTGCGCGGATCAAGTGGAATCAAAACTTTAGATTTTGGAGTTCGGTTCCACCCGTTACTGTTTCACTAAAATCAGCACCTGGTTTGGTTGCAGCCATCGGAATTGGTGAAGCTCCGATTGGGCTTCAGGGAACTTTTTCCCTGTGGGAATCTGCTGCTGCGATTCGCGACTTTGCATACAAAGGGGCTGCGCATCAAAAGGCAATTGCTGATACATCGGCCTATAACTGGTATTCCGAAGAGCTTTTTGCACGATTTGCTGTGCGTGAAGTCCGCGGGTCTTTGCAGTAACTGTCTTAAACAAATGGAATAAGGCAGACTTATACCTATGTCTATCCGCCATTACACACCCCGTCGTCGGGCTAGAGGTGGCGCGTCTCCCCTTTTAATTAAAGTAATGGGTGTTGCACTTGGCTTAACAATTTTAATGCAAATCGCTTATCCATTAGTTGATGGCAATGTATTGCAGTTCATCACAATCACATCAGTCTTAACCGCAGCACTTGCAATGTTTCTTCACGGAATTGCCGCTTTCGGTGCGCGCTATGGCTGGAGCATGCTTGGAATAACTTTGCTTTTTGGTTACTTCATTGAACAACTAGGTGTTTCAACAAGTTGGCCTTTTGGTGAATATTCGTATTCATCAACTTTGGGTCCAAAGTTATTTGATGTGCCTTTAGTTGTACCTTTTGCTTGGGTCATGATCGCTCACCCTTGTTTAGTTGCTGCGCGACGCATTGGTAAATCATGGGTGTTTTTGTATGGCGGATTATTGATGATGGCTTGGGATTTATTCTTGGATCCTCTAATGGTTACGGCTGGTCGCTGGACATGGGTTGTGACTGGCGCACATGTTCCATTCCAACCTGAAATTCCATTGTCGAACACCTTTGGTTGGCTTTTGTCCGGAATGACGCTGATAACTATTTTGCACTTTGCGACCCCGCGTGATCGTCGCAAGGCCGGTGGATCTTTGGTCGCCGCAGATGTGCTTCTCTTCTGGACTTGGTTTTCAGGTGTGGTCGGAAACTTGTTCTTCTTTGGTCGTCCCGGAATCGCACTGTTTTCTGGTGCAATCCTTGGAGTGCTACTAGCTCCTTATTTCTTTAATCGATGGGTCGGAAGACCCTAGCCTTTTGATGATTCTCTTCTTTTTAATTCCATTAACTCTGCTCACAATTGCAGCGGTTAACTTTCTCCAAATTCGAACGCCTCGAACGACTTCACAGTTGCTAGACACTGTGGGTGTTGTGGTTCCGATGCGCAATGAGGCAGAAAATGTCGAAGGAATTGTTACTACCCTTTCGGCTCAAGAAGGCCCTTTTCACTATTACTTACTTGATGACAATTCAGAGGATTCAACGTATGAGCTTCTGCAACGGCTAACTGCTAGCGATCCCCGCTTTACTGTGATCAAGGGAGCGCCACTTGCTGATGGTTGGATAGGCAAGACCTGGGCTTTGCAGCAGTTGTATGAAGCAAGCAACGAAGATGTTCTAGTTTCAATAGATGCCGATGTCCGCATAAACAATGATGCAATCAACATGGCGATCACGGTTCTGCATGGTGCGCGGCTAGATTTTGTTTCGCCGTATCCCCGCCAGATTGCTCAAACTTTTGCCGAACGCTTGATTCAACCTTTGCTTCAGTGGTCGTGGTTTACAACTGTTCCGCTGCGTTATGCAGAAAATTCAGGACGTAAATCAATGGCTGTAGCAAATGGTCAGTTCTTTGCCGTACGTCGTTCGGCACTTGATGCAATTGGTGGATACAAATCCGTTAAACATTCAGTAATCGATGATGTTTTCTTGGCACGTGAACTAATTGCCAGCGGATCAACTGGAACGGTCATAAACGGTGCGAATATCGCCGAGACTCGAATGTATGCATCCTGGAAAGAGATTAAGGCTGGATATGGAAAGTCGTTAAACAAGGCTTTTGGATCTGTGGTTGGTGCCATATTTGTGGCGACATTTCTGTTTGCGACAAGTATCGGAACATTGATTGCGGGTTTAGCCGGAAATCCATACGGTTGGCTTGGTTTTGCTGCCATAGTTGCAACACGGGTGCTAAGTGCAATCAAAAGTCGTGGACGTGTTCTAGATAGTGTGTTGCACCCGATATCAATCGCTGCGCTGATTTACCTGATTGTTTACTCATACTTAGTGCGCAAAAGCGTGACATGGAAAGGTCGCACAGTATGAAGATCGTGGTCATTGGCGCAGGGATGGGTGGCATGACAGCTGCTGCGCGCCTTTCCCGCGGCGGGCATCACGTTGAACTGTATGAAGCATCTGACCAAGTGGGTGGAAAATGTCGCACCGAATGGATTGGAAAAGTTGCCTTTGATACTGGACCTTCGTTACTAACTTTGCCAGCTGTTTACAAAGATTTCTTCCAGCGCACTGGCAAGCCCATGGGCTTGGTCTGTCCCATCGAATCGGTAAATCCATCTTTTGATTACCGTTTTGCAGATGGCAGCAATGTGAAGTTTGCCAATCTTTCTAGAAAAGAAACTCTGGATTCGATTACCCAATCTTTTGGTTCAGAAAGTGCTGCGCAGTGGGATCGCATCATGAAGCGCGCGGAACGTATGTGGGATGTTAGCCGCGGACCCTTTATCGAATCTGAATTGAAATCCCCAATCTCGCTTATGAAGCGCTTTACTTTTTTGCGTGACATGAAAATCATTGCGCCTTGGAAAACCTTAAGAACACACGCTGATGAAATAGTGAAGGACCAACGCCTGCGCTACATCATGGATCGATATGCCACCTACAGTGGTTCTGATCCACGCAAAGCACCAGCCGTGCTTTCTACTATTGCTTTTGTTGAAGAAAGCTTTGGAGCGTGGCACGTTAAGGGTGGCCTAGGCCAACTGACCGCAACGGTTTATCAGCGCGCATTAGATGTTGGGGTTAAGTTTCATTTGAACACCGCAGTTGCATCAATAGCTACTGAAGGCAAGAAGGTGACCGGGGTTGTCCTGGCAGATGGAACTGTTGTTCAGGCAGATGCAGTTGTCGCAAATGCTGATGCATCACTTGTCTACAACAAGCTTATTTCTGGACACAAGCGAACCTTAAAGAAGGCGCGAAAAAACATCGCAAGTGCTGATGTTTCTGTGGCTGGTTTTTCTTTGTTGCTGGGGATGCGTAAGGATCCAGATCAGGTACTTAATCACCATACAATTTTGTTTCCAGAAAATTATGATGCTGAATTTAATGCGATTTTTACCGATGGAAAGCCCGTTGAAAAGCCAACGATTTACATTTGTGCCCCACAAGATCCCCTGATGAGCAAAGATGAAACCCTTGAAGGCTGGTTTGTTTTAGTCAATGCTCCAACACATGGACAGTTTGATTGGAACGATAAAGAGTTTGCTCGAAACTATGCCAACACAATTATTGATCAAATCGAAGCACGTGGCATTTCAGTCCGCGATCGTTTGGAATCCTTAACAGTAAGAACACCTGCGGATCTGGAAGCTGCGGTTCTTGCACCAGGCGGTGCTATCTATGGAACTTCAAGTAATGGTGCGCGCGCCGCCTTTATGCGCGCAAAGAACCGTTCGCCAATTAAGGGTTTGTATCTAGTGGGAGGCTCTGCGCATCCAGGTGGCGGATTGCCTCTTGTTGGAATCAGCGGTGATTTAGTTACGGAAGCAATTGGCTACGAGAAAAACGCACGACACTGATAAAGCTGTAGCACTGAATTGCAAGGAAAACTATTGAAACAATTGTTAGACCAGGGATATCAAGTAATCCCATGACCAAAATAATAAATATGTAACTTGCGCGCATGGGACGCTCCGCCGGAGTTACAACGCCTATGTCGCTGACTCCTAATGAGATCAACTTGGTTCGCGCATACTCTTGAAAAGCGGCAACGCTCCACAAAGTGATAGGAATCCATGCAGGTACTCCGATCGCATACAAGGTATAGAACCAAAGCGCTTCGCTGATGCGATCTACAACTGAATCAAGGGTTGCACCCCACTTGCTATCTCGCTGCTGGAATATGGCAACGCTTCCATCAATACCATCGCAAAACAATGAGAAAACAAGGAAAACAATTGACCACCAGGTTTGTGCAGTTAATGCAGTTCCGACCGCACCCAATAAACCTAAATAAGTAAGGGCGTTAGGAGAAATGCGAAGCAGGGTACAAATCAAGCCAAAGCGATAAGAGATATTGAGCCAGGCACCCACAATGCCTTTAGTTTCGGCGTCACTATGCAAAGAACTCCACTTTGCCTTGAACTCCTGGTTACTTAACATTGTTGAGCTTTCTATAGATCTCTTGAGTGGCTGTCGAACTATTCATTGTGTAGAAGTGTAAACCCGGAGCACCTGCTGCCAATATTTCTTGGCACAGTGATGTTGCTATCTCGACGCCAAGTTGGCGCACAGCATGAGGATCATTTTCTACTTTTGCAAAGGCATCTGCGATCTGCGGTGGAATCGGAGTTCCACCAAGTTCAGCCATTCGATGTAATAGCTTCACATTAGTGACCGGCAAAATTCCCGGAATGATGACCAACTGTGATCCACGATCAGCTAGAGCTTGAACTAAACGTGTGTACCGATGAGCCTCAAAGAAAAACTGTGTGGTAGCAAAAGTTGCACCTAGTTGTTCTTTTCGAATTAATACATCTACATCTTTAGCAAAATCTCCGTTAGATGCAGGGTGACCATCAGGAAATGCAGCAACTCCGATTGTGAATCCACCAAACTCATCGGCTAATTGCACTAACTCATCGGCATGATTAAAGCCGCCTGGTGTTGGAGTCCACGGCGCACTTGGTCCCCCAGTTGGATCTCCGCGAAGTGCCAAAATACTTGTGATGCCTGCTTCTTTATAGCTGTGCAAAATTGCGATCAATTCATCACGTGTAGATCCAACACATGTCAGGTGAGCAACGGTTGAAATACCTGTCCGCTTTGTAATTTCTTGAGCAATCCGAATCGAACGATCACGGGTGGAACCACCGGCCCCATAAGTCACTGATACAAAGTCTGGGGCGATTGATTTAAGCCCATCGATGGCAGCCCAGAGACGATCTTCACCCTCAACATCCTTTGGAGGGAAGAACTCGAATGAATACGAAGTGCGCAAGGCCACGGTGTGAGGATATCGTTACCGAGTGAGTTCAGAGCCAAAGGCGACATTAAAGAGCGTGCGAAGTGCCGTTGAGGAAGAGTTAAGCATCTTCCTGAACCGCGAAAGCGCTTATCTGAATTCGATCTCATTGGATTTGTCACCGGTTTCAGATGCGTTGACATCCTTCTTACTAGATAGTGGAAAGCGACTTCGCCCCCTGTTTGCTTATGCCGGCTTTGCCGCCGCGGGTGGTTCTATTGAAAAATCTACAACTCGTGCAATGGCTGCATTAGAACTCTTGCAAGCGTGTGCACTGATACATGATGATTTGATGGATGGTTCTGATACTCGTCGCGGTAAACCATCAATACATCGCCACTTTGAATCTATTCATGTCCAAGATGAATTAGATGGTTTTGCGCCTCAATATGGATTATCTGCCGCAGTACTGCTCGGAGATTTAGCTCTTGTTTGGTCGGATCAAATGCTTAACAGCGCAGGGTTGCCGGCTGAGCAATACGCGCGCATGATTCCGTTGTACAACGAGATGCGAGTTGAGTTAATGGCCGGACAATTTTTAGATATTCACGAGCAGACTCAAAAAGATACTGATACAGAACGATCAATGAAGATAGCCCGATACAAATCTGGCAAATACACAATTGAGCGTCCGCTGCATATGGGCGCTGCCTTAAGTTCGAAATACAGTAATGAAATTCTTCCGGCGTTATCTGCATATGGGTTGCCGCTAGGAGAAGCGTTCCAATTACGTGATGATCTCTTGGGAGTCTTTGGTGATCCATCAGTCACGGGTAAACCTGCTGGCGATGATTTACGTGAAGGAAAGCGAACCGTGTTGATCGCCATGACACATGAGCGTCAAACTGCAGCACAAGCCGAAGAATGCAAGAAGTACTTTGGTCGCCCGGATCTTGATGCTCAGGGCGTTGCTATCTTGCAAGAAATTATTGAAACAACGGGTGCTCGCGCCGAACTTGAATCAACGATTGAATCCCTGACAGATGCCGCACTTAGTGCTGCTGAATCTTCACTTTTCACCAACGATGGAAAAGCTTTGCTCGTCGAGCTAGCTAACATCGCAACAAAAAGGAGTGCGTAAATGCCTGCTCGCGTCAAAGGTCCGACTGATCACGTTGTCATCGTTGGAGCTGGTTATGCCGGCTTGAGCGCTGCCTTGCGACTTGCAGGTGCAGGACGCAAAGTAACTGTGATTGAACGTGAAGCGGTTCCTGGTGGTCGAAGTGGCTTGCTACAAAAAGATGGTTACTCATTTGATACCGGTCCTTCTGTTCTAACAATGCCTTCATTGATTCAAGATGCATTTAGTTGCGTCGGTGAAGATATGAAGGACTGGGTTGAACTGATGCCCGTTTCTCCTTTGTACCGCGCCTTCTATGCAGATGGTTCTCAATTAGATGTTCATGCAAATACCGCGCAAATGGAAGCTGAAATTGCAGACAAGATCAGCCCTGAAGAAGCCGCAGGTTATGCACGCTATGTAGATTTTGTGACCAAGCTATACAAGTATGAAATGAATGATTTCATTGATCGCAATATTGATTCACCTTTTAATCTTTTAACTCCCAACCTTGCACGATTGATTGCACTTGGTGGTTTCCGCAGACTTTCTCCAAAGGTCAATCAGTTTATGAAAGACCCACGTTTACAGAAGGTGTACTCATTCCAGGCAATGTATGCCGGTGTTAGCCCGCAACAAGCGTTAGCTATTTATGCGGTTATCGCTTACATGGATTCAGTCAATGGCGTGTTCTTTCCTAAGGGTGGAATGCACGCAGTTCCGCGCGCAATGGCGGCAGCTGCTCAAAAGCACGGTGTTGAATTCAAGTACAGCACAACAGTTTCAAAGGTAGATGTACAAAATGGTCGCGCAAAGGCGGTCATTACAGAAGATGGTCAGCGAATCGAATGCGATGCAATCATTCTGAACCCAGATCTACCTGTAGCTTGGCGCGATCTATTGGGTAAGACCCCGCTGAATGTAAAGCGCCTTAACTATTCCCCATCATGTGTGACTATGTTGGTGGGCTCTTCCAAGAAGTATGACTTTGCCGCACATCACAATATTCACTTCGGCGAATCATGGGATGGCGTCTTTGATGAATTGATCAAGAAGAAGCAGTTGATGAGCGATCCAAGTGTGCTTGTAACAATTCCTTCACTAGATGATCCAGCTTTAGCTCCTGCAGGTAAGACTTCTTACTATGTTCTCTTCCCTACCCCAAACCTGACCGCAGATATTGATTGGACTAAGCAGACCAAGCCATATCGTGATCACATGGTTGAAACTCTTGAACAGCGTGGGTACACAGGTTTTGGAGATGCAATCGAAACCGAAGTTGTAACAACTCCACTTGATTGGAAAAACCAAGGTATGGAAGCAGGTGCACCATTTGCTAGCGCACATACTTTCTTCCAGACCGGTCCATTTAGACCCCGCAACATGGCTGCTGGAATTGAAAATGTTGTCTTTGCCGGATCTGGAACACAACCAGGTGTTGGTGTACCAATGGTTTTGATTTCTGGTCGCCTTGCTGCAGAACGAATTGTGGGTCCGGTTAAGTAAATGGATGAACTAACCGCTGCAGGGATTACCGATCCCGATCTTCGTGCATCGTACGAAGAGTGCAAGCGGCTCAATGCTTTGCACGGAAAAACTTATTACCTAGCGACTTTGCTGTTGCCAAAAGCAAAGCGTCCATTTGTACATGCGTTGTACGGTTTTGCGCGGTATGCCGATGAAATCGTTGATGATTTAGCTTCAGAATTAAGTGTTGAAGAAAAAGCTGAAGTCCTTAGCAATTGGGGCAATGGGGTTCTGGCGGATTTAAAGAAGGGAACAAGTCAGGATCATGTTGGTCGAGCACTGATCGATACCGTCAATCGTTTTGATATCCCCCACGAACATTTTGAAGCTTTCTTGCATTCAATGACGATGGATCTAACTGTTCAGGAATATGAAAGTTACGAAGATTTAATTGAGTACGTTTATGGGTCGGCTGCGGTTATCGGTCTTGAAATGGTTCCAATTCTTGGACCTCTTCACAATGATGCATTTGAAGCAGCTAAAAAGTTAGGTATTGCTTTTCAGTTAGCCAACTTCATTAGAGATGTGGATGAAGACTTGGATCGTGGCCGTGTATACCTGCCGCTGAAAGAGTTGGGTCAGTTTGGCGTTACCCGTGAAATGCTGGAAGAGCGTGTACTTACTGCTGAAATTATTGAAGCGCTAAAGTTCCAAATCGCACGTGTGCGCCAGTTACAAGCTGAAGCTGCTCCTGGAATCGCAATGCTTGAAGCTTCAAGCCGACCTTGTATAGAAGCAGCAAGTACTTTGTACTGTGGAATCGTTGATGAGGTCGAAAAGATTGGATACGACATCTTTAACCACCGTGCCAAGACTTCAAAGGCACGAAGGATTCGTGTTGCCGGTGGCGCTTTCATCAAACGCCAACTGATTTCACGCTAAAGTAACAACTACGGGAGCCCGCAAGGCTGAGAGGGTCTGAAATTCAGACCGACCGATTGACCCATCCGGTAATGCGGATGCGGAAAGGATTTAACTATGTCATCCACTTTATTTACAGCCTGGGGCTATCAAGTTTCGATTCTCGAATTCATTGCAGCAACCACATCGTTGGTAGGTGTCTACTTAGGAACAACTGGAAAAAGAATCACTTGGCCTTGGTGGGTTTTAAGCAGCAGTCTGTACGGAGTTTTCTTTTATCAAGTTGATCTCTTTGCAAGTGCGATGTTGCAGATTGTTTTCATCGGTGCAGCGATTTACGGCTGGTTTGGTTGGGCTCCAACAGGTGCGGTACCTGGAACCATTTCGACCAGAAACCGAATCAGAATTGCGGTTGGAACCCTAGTAAGTGTCGCGGTTTTGTCTCCCGTCCTAGCCGATATCGGTGCAGCAGCAACATGGACGGATGCATTTATCCTTATTGCTTCACTAGTTGCTCAGTTTTTAATGATTTATGAAAAGTACGAGACGTGGGTGCTCTGGCTTATCGTCAATATTGTTGCGACAGCGCAGTACTTGTCGCTTGGATATTGGTTCACATCAGTTGTCTATGCAATTTTTGCAGTTGTCGCCATTATCGGGTGGAAGCGTTGGCGTGACTCTCTTAGCCATTGATGGTCCAGCGGGTGCCGGCAAAACGACCCTTGCTGCAAAGTTGCACGCTGAGTATTTAGTTGATGCAACGGTTCGTACAATCCACATGGATGAGTTGTACAACGGTTGGGAAGATGCCCTTGGACAGTCGCTGACTGATACTTTGCACGCAATTACCTCTGCGCACCTTGCCGGGCTGACATACTCAATCAAGATCTTTGATTGGTACCTAATGAAATTTGCTCGTGAAGAAGTAATTAAACCAACGGATTTCTTGATTCTAGAAGGCGTTGGAGCAGCTCAAAAAGTAGTGCGTGATGTAGGTGCAATTACTTACTGGCTTGATATCGATAATGAAACGGGATTGCAACGGGTGCTTGCTCGAGATGGCGTACAGATTGAAAAGGAAATGCGCCAATGGCAAATCCAACAAGCAATTCACTTTGCTAAGGATCAAACCCGAGAAAATTGTGAGTTTAAACTTACTTCATAGCGTTTTGGGCGCGCCCTTAGGGGCTGAGCACCACACGCTCCTTAAAATTTGCACATGTCTGATCTGACCGGAGAGCTCATTGATGGGCGCTACCAATTGCTACGTCAGGTCGCCAATGGAGGAATGGCTTCGATCTATGAAGCTATCGATACCCGACTTGATCGAAAAGTTGCGGTCAAGATCATGCACTCTCATCTTGCCCAAGATGAAGCTTTTGTCTCTCGCTTTATAAAAGAAGCCAAAGCTGCAGCAGCTTTATCCCATCCCAACATAGTTGCAGTTCAAGACCAAGGGTGGAATCAAAGTGGGGTTCCGGCTGTCTTCTTGGTCATGGAATTAATTGAGGGACATACGCTTCGTGAATATTTGAATGAACGTGGTCGCTTTGAGATAAAAGATGCGATCAACTATCTGACCCCAATATTGAGTGCATTAGCTGCAGCGCACGATCTGGGCATTGTTCATCGAGATATCAAACCTGAAAATATTTTGGTATCTAAAGAAGGTCGTATCAAAATCGCTGACTTTGGATTAGCTCGCGGCGAACTTATTGGTTCGACGATGACCGCCGAATCCAGTGTGATCTTGGGGAGTGTTTCTTACCTTTCACCTGAACAAGTTCAGCGCGGCATAGCCGATTCACGAAGTGATGTTTACGCAGCGGGAATTGTCGCTTATGAAATGCTCACTGGAGAAAAACCATTTTTGGCAGAATCGCCAATCCAAATTGCTTACATGCATGTCAATGAAGAGATTCCGCGTTTGCGCAGTAAGCGTAAAGACATTCCACAGGCTTTGGATGATTTGGTCGCAAGTTCTACCGCTAAGAACCCAGATGATCGCCCCCGTACTGCGGGAGAATTTTTAGATAAGTTGCAGCAGATACAAATAGATCTTGACCCACGCAAGAATCAAATGGACCTTGGGCTAGACCTTCCGGTTGAACCAATCAGAGAGAAGGCTCGCAAGAAGGAAAAGGTCGTTGCTCCGGTGCAAGCTGTTGAACCTGTCGTAGAAACAACTAAAGAGATTCGCCGTAAGGAAGAAAAGAAACAACGCGCAAGTAAGCGTGTACGTCGCAACCGCAAGGTGGCTTTAGTTCTTGCTGTCGCGCTGGGAATCGGTGGTTGGTGGACCCTAGTTGGTCCAGGCTCTCGAGTTGTTGTTCCTTCAATTGTTGGTGGGAGCTTTGATGAAGCGGTCAATGTAATTTCGCCACTGGGCCTTACAGCGGTTGTTGTTGAGAATAGATTTGACGAAGAGATTCCTAAATCAAAGATCATTGAAAGTATTCCTGCAGGTGGTGGCAAAGTTGATGCCGGTGGAACAGTGAAGTTGATTGTTTCTAAAGGTCCAGAACGATATGCAGTGCCGATGACAACTGGATTAACTCCAGAGGCTGCACAAATTGCGCTTAAGAAGTTACCACTAGTGGTTGGAACAGTAACCGAAGTGTTCAACTCTGATATTCCAAAAGGCTTTGTGATTTCTTCATCGCCTGGAACTGGGACTTCAGTTAAGCGGGATACAAAAGTTAATTTGTTGGTTTCTAAAGGAATTGAGCAAATAGCACTGGCTTCATATCTTGGAAAGAGCGGCGAGCAAGCTTTAAATGAGTTAACTGAAGCAGGTTTCTCGGTAGAGGCTGGATATGCATTTAATGAAAATGTTCCAGAGCTAGCTGTTATTTCTCAAAATCCAGCAGGTGGAACAACTGCCAATAAAGGTGGCAAAGTTACGATTCTTATCTCTAAGGGTCCGCGCAACACTGTTATTCCAAAGACTGTGATCACAATGGAGGCAAAGGCTGCGCAACAGATGCTTGAAGCCCTTGGCCTAAAGGTGAAAGTTGTATCCATCGGAAACAACAAGAAAAAGGTAGTTAAGAAAGTTTCACCTGCGGTCAACACCACAGTGAAACGTGGAAGTTTGGTAACGATTACCGTAGGGTAAGCCAATGCCTACGCCAGTTAAGAAGCCGCGCATCGGCGCTCACACCCCTACAACTGGAGGAATGGCCAAACGATCTATTGCATATGCACAAGAGATTGGCGCCGAAGCAATTCAAGTTTTTGCATCTAGCCCCCGAACCTGGGCGATGCCAGAGGCCAAACCAGAACTAGATGATGCATTTAAAATCAAGGCCGCAGAACTAAATATTGAAACCTATGTGCATGCACCGTTTTTAATTAACCTAGGTTCCCCAACTGAGGCAACGTATTTAAACTCTTTAGCTTCAACTAAGTATTCGCTACAACGTGGCGCAGAAATCGGTGCACTTGGCGTTGTGATTCACACAGGATCTGCCGTAGATGTGGATCATGTCGAAAAGGCCTGGAAACAAATTCACGAGGGCATGATGCCGATTCTGAACGCACTTGGTGATGACGCCCCTTACCTTCTTCTGGAACCAACAGCAGGCCAGGGTCAGAGCTTAGTTAAAAAATTAGATGATCTAGAAATGTATTTAAAGGCGCTTGAATATCATCCCAAGGTTGGAATTTGTCTAGATACCTGCCACGTATTTGCTGCCGGCCATGATATTTCCGTAAAGGGTGGCATGAGCGCAACAATTGATTTGTTGGTCGAAGTCGCAGGAATCGAGCGTTTTCAATTGGTACATGCCAATGATTCGATGGATGTGTGCGGTGCATTAAAAGATCGCCACCAAAATATCGGTGACGGCCACATTGGTGTAGATCCGTTTAAAGAGCTACTTTCACATCCAGCGGTCGCTAACGCTCCATTGATTCTTGAAACGCCAGGGATGGAACCAGAGCATGGCAAGGAAGTTGCCTTACTAAAGAAGTTACGCGGCTGATGTCTGCGCGTCATCAACTCCAGCTCAAGCTGGCACCGTGGGCGTTGATCACGGTTGCAGCAGCCTGGGGGTTTTCCTTCGTTGTCATGAAGGATGCGATCCAAAGACAAAGTGTTAATAACTTTCTTTTCTCTCGCTTCGCTTTAGCTGTTTTAGTAATGCTTTTTATTCGCCCGCAAACGATTAAACACTTTAATAAGGATTTGCTGCAGCGGGGATCATTAGCAGGCATCTTTCTAGGTTTGGGCTACATCACTCAAACTCTTGGTCTGGAACGAACAGGTGCGGCAATTACCGGATTTATTACTGGTCTCTATGTTGTCCTTACGCCGGTTCTGGCGTGGCTTGTACTGAAAGAGAAGATCACTCGCTTTGTCTGGCTGTGCATCATGGTTGCAACAGTTGGTTTGGGTTTGCTTTCGATCCGAGGGTTTTCTGTTGGTATAGGTGAAATGCTTGTTTTGGCTAGCGCATTCTTCTTTGCCGCCCACATTATTGCTTTAAGTAAGTGGTCTTCGGGTCGCGATGTTTATGCCATGACAGTTGTTCAGTTAACAATGTGTGGATTATTGGCAGGTATTGCATCAATACCTGGTGGGTATTCAGCGCCACCAGATTCTGGAGTGTGGGCAGTAGTTATCTTTACCGCAGTCTTTGCAACTGCAATTGCCTTCATTATTCAAACTTGGTCGCAGGCCCATATGAGCGCAACCAAGGTTGCAGTCATCTTGACCATGGAAGTTGTTTTCGCGGCAGTCTTTGCAATCTTTTTCGGTGGCGAGATACTGACGCTGCAAAGTGCAATAGGCGGAGTTTTAGTAGTCGTTGCTATGTATTTGATTGTGCTGAAGGAACAGAAGTAGGCTGATGTAATGGCAATTGATCTTAGAAGTGACACTGTAACTCGACCATCCGCAGCGATGCGAGAAGCAATTGCCCATGCACCAGTTGGTGATGATGTTTACAGCGATGACCCAACGGTTAACTCTCTTGAAGAACGCGTCGCTGCCATGTTTGGCAAGGAAGCAGGGTTGTTTACACCAACTGGCTCACTTGCCAATCAACTTGCTATTCGTATGTTGGTAGCCCCTGGCGAAGAACTGATTGCCGAAACCAATAGCCACATTGTGCGCGCCGAACTTGGTGCTGCCGCAGTTTTTAGTGGAATAACTACACGTACATTTCCGGCAAAGCATGGTTTGTTAAAGGCCGCAGATGCCCTTGAAATTGCTCGTCCCGACAGTGGCCCCTATCTAGTTTCTACAACTGCCATTGCAGTAGAAAACACCCACAATTTTGGTGGCGGAACCGTTCAGCCAATGACAGAAATTGCAGCCCTTCGCAAAGGTGCCGATGAATTAGGTCTTGCACTTCACTTAGATGGAGCGCGCATCTGGAATGCCCACGTTGCATCTGGTGTTTCATTTACCGAATACGGAAAATACTTTGACACTATTTCAGTCTGCTTATCTAAGGGGTTAGGTGCACCGGTCGGATCGGTCATGCTTTCAACCAAGGAGCGCGTGGCTAAAGCTCGAGTTTGGCGTAAGCGGTATGGCGCAGGAATGCGTCAAATTGGTTTGTTGGCTGCAGGGGCTCATTACGCGCTGGATAACAACATTGCACGCCTAGCGCAAGATCATCGCCGAGCTCAAGAGTTAGCAAAAGCAATCGCGGCAATTGATGCTTCACTTATTGATCCAACAACTGTTCATACAAATATTGTTGGTTTGGATTTAGCCGCGCTTCCGATTACCGCAGTCGAGCTTGCTACACGTTGCAAAGAGGCCGGTTTGTGGATTAGCGCGCTTGGACCAAAGTACGCGCGATTAGTAACTCATTTAGATTTTGATGATGCGCAATGCCAAGAGGCCATTGAAATTTTAAAGAAAGCCCTCGTGGCTTAAGAGCCACTGCTTCTTATCAACACCGTAAGCATAATTTCCTAACGCTCCCCCAGTTTTTACAACTCGGTGGCAAGGAACAACCAGCATGATTGCATTATTGGCGCAGGCACTTCCGGCAGCTCTGACTGCTGCTGGGCTTCCGGCTTTTTCAGCAAGGTCGGCATATGACCAGGTTTTGCCTGGTGCAATCTTGCGCATTGCTTTCCACGCCGCTTGTGAAAATGCAGCTCCAGGTTGGCGTACTTGAATGCCATTTAGCGCAGTTAAGTCTCCATCAAAGTAATCGTTAACAAGATCTGAAATTACTGGAATTGATTTAACAACCTTGACATCTCGACCGGCTTTAAAGGCTGAAACAGTTGAAAGGTTTGCACCGATAAGAATTTGATCATCGGCCAATAAATTGAGGGTGCCAACTGGTGTCTTATGAGAAGTTACAAGAAGCGGCACTGTCCAAAATTAGCAATCGCGCAACATTTCAGCAACTAAAAAGGCGAGCTCAAGTGATTGAGCATGATTAAGGCGTGGGTCGCACGCAGTTTCATATCGTGAAGCCAGGTCTTCGTGCGAGATCTGCTCGCCGCCGCCAACACACTCGGTGACGTCATCACCAGTAAGTTCGATGTGGACTCCGCCTGGATGTGTACCCAAAGCTTTGTGAACTTCAAAGAAACCCTTTACTTCATCCATAACGTCATCAAAGCTGCGAGTTTTGTACCCAGATGGTGCTTCGTAGGTATTGCCATGCATGGGATCGCATACCCACAGCACCTTGGCACCTGATTTTGTAACACCGTCAACAAGTGCCGGCAAGATTTCGCGGATGTTTTTTGCACCCATACGAGTAATAAATGTAATGCGACCAGGTTCGCGGTTTGGATCTAACTTGTCGATTAGTGCAAGTGCATCTTCAATGGTGGATTTAGGCCCAAGCTTGATTCCGATTGGATTACGAACCTTTGCTGCAAAGTCCACGTGTGCACCATCTAGTTGACGTGTTCGTTCACCAATCCAAATGAAATGTCCTGAAACATCGTAAGCATCACCTGTACGTGAATCGATACGGGTGAGCGCTTTTTCGTACTCCATGATTAGTGCTTCGTGGCTGGCAAAGAAATCTACTGACTTGAAACTTTCAGGATCTACTCCTGCAGACTTCATAAAAGATAAGGCGCGACCGATTTCATCAGCCATTTTTTCGTAGCGATCGCCAACCTTTGAATCCCGAATAAATCCCTTGTTCCATTCGTGTACCTGTCGTAGATCTGCGAAACCACCTTGTGTAAACGCGCGAACTAAATTCAGTGTTGCAGCAGATGTGTTGTAAACACGGACTAAACGCATTGGATCTGGTGTTCGTGCTTTTTCAGTAAATTCAATGTCGTTAACCGCATCTCCACGGTATGCCGGAAGAGTTACCTCTCCACGAGTTTCAAAATCACTTGAACGTGGCTTGGCAAATTGTCCCGCCATTCGGCCGACTTTGATTACAGGAAGACTGGAGTAATACTGCAAAACTGCTGCCATTTGAAGAATAGTTTTAATTCGATTTCGAATTGAATCCGCAGTTGCAGCTACAAAAGTTTCTGCGCAATCTCCACCTTGTAACCAAAATGCTTTGCCTTCTGCAGCCAACGCGATTCGAGCTTTGAGATCATCACATTCACCAGCAAACACAAGTGGTGGCAACGCTTTAAGTTCGGCTACAGCAGCCTTTACTTGTGGACCATCTGGTCCACCCGGCCAGGTTGGTTGCTGAGCAGCAACAAGGCCAGGTGTGAACAGATTGTCTAAGCGAGTGCTCGGATTCGAGTTCATTGGAGAAGTCTAGAGAGTTCAAAGGTCATTGCGCGGGGCAATTATCCGAAGAAGATCTCTGATTCCTTGTATAGCTCCAAAGGTACGGTCTTTAGCTTTTCAGTGGCAGTTGCCAATGGCACGCGAGCAATATTTGTACCGTGCAGCGCAACCATCTTGCCCCAGTCACCTTCGTGTGCAGCTGTGATTGCATGCAAGCCAAAGCGAGTAGCAAGAACGCGGTCAAATGCAGTTGGAGTACCGCCACGCTGGATGTGACCCAATACAGATGTGCGCGCTTCCTTGCCTGTCTTCTTTTCAATCTGGCCAGCTAGCCAATCACCAATACCTGAAAGCTTGACATGACCAAAGGCATCAAGGGTCTGATCCTTTGTGACCATATCGCCATCTTGAGGAATTGCACCTTCGGCAATAACAATGATTGGTGCATAGTGAGACTTAAAGCGTGATTCGACCCATTCACAAACCTTTTCCACAGAGAACTTTTGCTCTGGAATCAAAATACATGTTGCACCGCCTGCAAGCCCAGAATGCAAAGCAATCCAACCTGCGTGACGTCCCATTACTTCAACGATCAAGGCGCGATGATGTGATTCTGCAGTTGTGTGCAGACGATCAATTGCTTCAACTGCAATGTTTACTGAGGTATCAAAACCAAATGTGTAATCAGTGTTGTTTAGGTCGTTATCGATTGTCTTTGGAACACCGATGACCTTGACGCCAAGCGCGTCTAGTTTTGTTGCAACACCTAGAGTGTCTTCTCCACCAATTGCGATTAACGCATCGATGCCAGCTTTTTCAAGATTTTCCTTAATCTTTTCGACGCCACCCTCGATCTTGAAAGGGTTGGTACGTGATGAACCAAGGATGGTTCCACCGCGCGGCAAAATTCCGCGAGTTACTTCGATGTTCAAAGGCATGGTTAGACCTTCTAGAGGTCCCTTCCAACCGTCGCGGAAACCTACAAACTCGTGACCGTACTCTTTAACACCTTTACGAACTACGGCGCGGATAACCGCGTTAAGACCAGGGCAATCTCCGCCGCCAGTGAGGACACCAATACGCATGATTTACTCCAACAATTTTATTGTTTGATTGTGTGGCTCAAATACTTTCCGCCACCTGTGGTCAACGCTGACTGGCACAGTCTAGCCTTGCCCCATGGCTAATCGACAACTCATTGCCGGCGTGGATTCCTCAACACAATCTGTGAAGGTTGTGATTCGTGATGCTCACACGGGTCAATTAGTGCGAGAAGGAAGGGCTTCCCACCCCGACGGTACCCAAGTGGATCCGGCACATTGGCTCACTGGATTACACGCAGCTTTTAAAAATGCTGGTGGTTTAGATGATGTCGAAGCAATTTCTATTGCAGGACAACAACATGGAATGGTCGCATTAGATTCTGATGGCGAAGTTATTCGCCCAGCACTTTTATGGAATGACACGCGTTCGGCAAAGGAAGCTGACGATCTGAACCGTGAAGTCGGTGGCGATCATGTAATTGCGCGAAAAGTTGGCTCTAAATTAGTTGCATCATTTACTGCATCCAAGATTCGCTGGATGGCAGATCACGAACCTGACAATGCTTCACGTGTTGCATCCATTGCGTTGCCCCATGATTGGCTGTCATGGCAATTGCAGGGCGGTAAGGATTTATCAAAGTTGTTTACCGATCGAAGTGATGCATCTGGAACTGGTTATTTTGATCCCAGCACTTCACATTATCGAGAAGAGATTGTGCGTTTAGCTCTTCGTCATGATCAGAATTTCACACTTCCGCGAATAATTGAGCCATCACAATTTGGGGGAACAACCCTTGCTGGTGTCCCAATTGCTGCTGGTGCTGGCGACAACGCAGGTGCGGCTTTAGGTTTACAGGCACAACCCGGCGATGTTGTAGTTTCATTGGGAACAAGTGGCACCGCATTTGCAGTATCTGAAACCCCAACCCATGATTCATCCGGCGCCGTTGCAGGATTTGCCGATGCAACTGGTCGCTATCTGCCGCTTGTTTGCACATTAAACGCTGCACGTATTCTTGATGCAGCTTGTCGCATTCTTGGAAAGACTCATGATGAGGTTGCACAACTTGCATTAGCCGCAAAGCCAGGAGCTAACGGACTTACGCTGTTACCGTACTTCGAAGGTGAACGAACCCCTAACCGTCCAAAGGCAACTGGTGTTTTTGCCGGTATGAACCTGAATAATTCAAACCCGGAAGATATTGCGCGAGCAATGGTTGAAGGAATGCTGGCAGGTTTAGCTGATGCAGTTGATTCACTTGCTGCATTGGGAGTCGGTATTAATCGAATACTGCTAATCGGTGGAGCTGCAAAAAATCCGGCAGTGCCTGTAATTGCAAGTGCGCTCTTTGGCCGCGAAGTACTAGTTCCGCCTGCCGGTGAATACGTTGCAAATGGCGCAGCAAAGCAAGCAGCATGGGCTTTACTTCGTCAGATGCCAACCTGGGATTTAGGTGAAGTTGCACATCACACTAGCGTTGCAACACCTGAAGTAATGGCTAAGTACAAAGAGTTAAAAAGTCATACCGAAAACTGGTGATTAAACGGTAACGCGAACACCTTTACCGACTATAACAATTCCGCCATCGCTGACAGTAAAGCGTTGACGATCGCGTTCTAGATCCACACCGATTTGTGCACCTGGATCAACGATCACGCTCTTATCCAAAATAGCTTTACGGATAATGGCTTTTTCGCCAATACGTACATTTGGCATCAATACTGTGCCTTCTACTATCGCTGCTTTTCCAACTGAAACATCGTAGGAAACAACTGATCCATGCAGTATTCCGCCAGCCACGATCGAACCTGCACCCACTATTGAATCATGGGCAGATCCACCTTCGCTGAACTTTGCAGGTGGCAGTGACGGTGGGTTAGTTAGCAATGGCCACTCACGGTTATACAAATTAAAAATTGGGTGAACGGATACAAGATCCATATGTGCGTCGTAGTAAGCGTCAATTGAACCTACATCTCGCCAATAACCCTTGTCGCGTTCAGTTTCACCTGGAACGACATTGTTTGCAAAGTCATAAACCTTGGCCTGACCTTGCGAAGTTAAATAAGGGATTATGTTTCCGCCAAGATCATGACGAGATTCAATATCTTCAGAATCCAGAATAAGAGCTTCTTCCATGACATCACGCTTGAAAATGTAATTACCCATCGACACTAGTGAAAGTTCAGGATGGCCAGGCATTGCCGGTGGATCAGCAGGCTTTTCATGAAAAGCCTTAATCGTGATTCCATCATCGGCTAGTTCAATGACACCGAAATCATGTGCTTCAGCGCGCGGCATGCGTATAGCTGCAACTGTTACCCCTGCCCCAGTGTCTAAATGTTGCTGAAACATCTGCATCGGGTCCATGCGATAAACGTGATCCGCACCGAATACCAAAACATGCTTTGGATCTTCATCATGAATCAAATTGAAGTTTTGCAAAATTGCATCAGCGCTGCCGGTATACCAACGTGGCCCAAGTCGCTGCTGGGCAGGCACTGGCGTGATGTAATTTCCAAGAAGTGATGACATGCGCCATGTTGTAGTGATGTGACGGTCAAGTGAATGTGACTTGTACTGAGTCAGTACAGCAACTTTTAGCATATTGGCATTAGCCAGATTGGATAAAACAAAATCAACTAAACGATATGAGCCACCAAATGGAACTGCAGGCTTGGCACGATCTGCTGTAAGCGGCATTAAACGCTTTCCTTCGCCACCAGCAAGAACGATGCTGAGCGGAAGTTGCAGTTTGGCCATGTCTTAACGATAGCCTTTCACCCTTGTCCAAGGAAGAGGCTCTCAAAGATATGACCGCGTTGAAGGTTGGAATCGTTACCAAAGAGTGGCCACCTGCCATCTATGGTGGCGCTGGAGTGCATGTCTATCAGTTAACGCAAGCCCTTCGCACAATCAATGATGTTCATGTCGATGTTCACTGCTTTGGTGGTCCGCGCGACGATGCTTTTGGTTACTCATTACCCAGCGGTTTTGCAGATGCAAATCCTGCCGTCCAAGCCTTAGCGATCGATCTTGAAATGGCTACACATCTTGGTCATGTGGATGTTGTTCATTCCCACACTTGGTATGCAAATATGGCTGGACATATCGCTGCGTTGCAACACGGAATTCCGCACATCGTTAGCGCACATTCTTTAGAACCTTTACGTCCTTGGAAAGCTGAACAATTAGGCGGCGGATATCGCATTTCTTCATGGGCTGAAAAAACAGCATACGAAGGCGCAAGTGCCATCATCGCAGTCAGCGATGGAATGCGCGCTGATGTTCTAAAGGCATACCCATCAATTGATCCGGCAAAAGTTGTCACAATTCGAAATGGTGTAGACACTAATAAATTTGCACCAAATCACGATCATTCAGTGCCTGAAAGTTTTGGAATTAGCGGACCGTATGCAATCTTTGTTGGACGGATTACGCGTCAAAAAGGTTTAGCCCATCTTTTGCGTGCTTGGAAAGATGTACCGGCGGAATTTGGCTTGGTTTTAGCTGCTGGATCGCCTGATGAAGAGGGAATCGGCAACGAAGTTGCAGCCTTGATCGCTGAACTTCAATCAACCCGCAGCAATGTGTGGTGGATTAAAGAGATGCTCCCCCATGATCAGTTAACTGCGATGCTTACCGCAGCAGACTTATTCATCTGTCCTTCAATTTATGAGCCACTTGGAATCGTAAATCTAGAAGCCATGGGATGTGAAACCGCAGTCCTAGCTTCGCGCGTAGGCGGAATCCCAGAAGTTGTTGCTGACAAGGAAACTGGCGAGCTAGTTGATTACAACGGCGAAGCAACACCATTTGAAAAAGCTTTAACCGAGTCCATTACTCGTTTGATGTCACAACCTGAACTGCTGAAGAAATACGGAGCTACAGGTCGTCTGCGTGCTCAAAAACTATTTGGATGGGATGCCGTTGCAGCGTTGACTGTCGATCTCTACCGCAAGGTGATTGGATAAATGAGTCGTAAATCGCTGTTTCACTTCATTTTGGTTGGCTTTTTATGGGGAATTCCTTACCTACTTATGAAAGTTGCCGTTGAAGATTTTCCTCCTGCAGCTGTTGTTGCTGGTCGTACATTGATTGGCGCGTCAATCTTGATTCCAATAGCAATCTATCGCAAGAAGTTTAAAGGTGCAGTACTTGGATTTAAATATGTTGCTTTTTATGCCTTGCTTGAAATGATTGGCCCGTGGATATTAATCACGACCGCAGAACAGAAAATTAATTCTGGCCTTGCAGGACTGCTAGTTTCGACAGTACCCATCTTTGCAACAATCATTACCTCACTAAGAGGCGACCATTCTGTGTGGCAGTTCAAACGGATCGTTGGAATTGTTGTTGGATTCTTGGGATTAATTTTGGTCGTAGGTATCGAGAGCATTACTGGATCCAGCGATCCACTTTCAATTGCAATGGTCATTCTTGCATCTATGGGTTATGCCTACGCCGTGATAATGGTGACCTCAAACCTACCTTTGGTAGATGGCATTGCAATTAATGGTCTTGCCATGGCACTAACAACAGTTTTCTGGGCGCCAGTTGCAATCGCTCAATGGCCTTCAAGTTTCTCCATGAACTCAGCGCTATCCCTTATTGCACTTGGAATATTTAGTACTGCATTTGCATTTATTCTGTTCTTTAAATTGATGGATGAGATTGGTCCAGCCCGTGGCTCTTTAGTTACGTACTTGAACACTGCCGTAGCAGTAGTTCTAGGTGTGATTATTCTGAAGGAGCCGCTGACTGCAGGAATTATCCTTGGATTACCTTTGGTATTGATCGGTTCATATCTAGCAAGCCGTAAGAGCCAAGTAATTTAGGTATTACTTTTAAGTCCTGTCGCCGAACCCAAGTTTTGCAAGAAGTTTTGGATCCTTTTGCCATTCCTTTGAAACCTTAATGTGAAGCCCAAGATAGATTTTTGCCGCAAGTGCGCGCTCAATATCTGCGCGAGCTCGGATTCCAATTTCTTTCAATCGAGCGCCTTGATGGCCCAGCAAGATTGCCCGTTGAGTGTCGCGCTCAACGTGAATAGTGGCGTGAACATCAAAGAATGGACGGGAACCTTTTTCCTCGCGCTCACCAAATTCATCGATTGTTACAACAATTGAATGCGGAAGCTCTTCACGAACATCCTGAAGCGCAGCTTCTCGAATGAATTCACAGATTAACTGTTCGATTGCTTGATCACTAGTTGTTCCTTCAGGATAGTACTGAGGACCTGTGGGAAGGTTTTTCCCAATAAGTTCATTGAGTAGATCTACTTGATCGTGAATAGCCGCCGATACCGGAATGATTTCATCCCAGACAAAGCCTTCGGCAATCTTCATTATGCCTAGCAAGCGAGCTGCTAGTTTTTCTTTTGAAATCAAATCTGTTTTTGTTATGACTGCAAACTTCTTTGCCTTTGGGTGCTTGGCAATTTCGGCAGCAATAAATGTGTCTCCTGCGCCTGATGTCTCATCGGCTGGAATACACATAATGACTATGTCGACTGAATCCATGCTCTGGTCAACAACTTGATTCAAACGTTGACCCAATAATGTCTTTGGCTTGTGAACTCCAGGTGTATCCACAAGAACTGCTTGAAATTCAGGGCGATGAACTATTCCACGAATCGCAGTACGAGTTGTGTTTGGGTGATGTGAAGTAATTGCAATCTTGCTACCTACGAGTGCGTTAATCAAAGTCGATTTTCCAACATTTGGGCGGCCAACAATGGCAACAAAGCCCGAACAGAAATCACTCATAGGCTTATTCTCTCATCAATTAGCTCCCACAAACTCCACCGCATCTGCCACAGATGTAACGATCTCGGCTGCGCGCTCACCAATTAAGCGATGACAACCTTCGCTTGTAGGTGAATTAATTGGTCCTGGAATCGCCATCACTGGGCGAAAGATCTCTGCAGCATCACGTGCGGTGCGTAATGAACCACTGCGAAATGCGGCTTCAACAACAAGAGTTGCTTTCGATAAGGATGCAATCAATCGATTACGAGTTAAGAAGCGATGCGGAAGCGCACGGTGTCCTGGCATGAACTCGGTAACAATTGCTCCTGACTCACAAATTTCGACAAATAGTCGCGTATTTCCAGCAGGATAATTAATGTCAATTCCAGATGCGATAACTGCAACTGTCACACCTTCTGCAATCAGTGCGCCTTTATGTGCATAGGAATCAATTCCATATGCTCCCCCACTAACTATTGCCCATTCACGGTCGGCAAAACCTGCAGCAAAGTCACCAGCTATTCGCGCTCCATAGGATGTTGGATTGCGGGTTCCAACAATTGCAAGAGATGGTTGATGCAAAGCACTGATATTTCCCTTTAGTATCAAAGCGATCGGTGGTGCAGCTAGATCATTGACCTGTAGGGGCCAATCTTCATCAACTGGAGTAATCAGTCGTGCTTGATGTGCATCAATGATTGCTAAAACTTGTTCCCCGCTCATCTGACGAATTTCGGAAATTAGCTTTTCATTTTTAATCGAGTCATACCCGCCAGACAATAATCTTTCATGCACAGCAAGTGCACCCCTAGTAGAAATTTCGGAGGACCAAAAGGGATGTCCTGCCTCTATTGCATTAAACAGCGCTGCGCGTGCTAGTTGTTCTGTCACGCTTCGACCTTGCCTCTCATGGTGTGAGCGGCCATAACATTTTCTAAAGTTGGTGTTGGGTTATTGTGCAGATCAGCAAAGCTCCAGGCGGTACGAATGATCTTGTGTAAACCGCGGGCAGTAATGTGTTCACGATCTAGTTCATCATGTAGAAAATTCATTGCACTTCTTTCAGGCTGAAACGTTGAACGCAAAGCACGTGCCGGTATCTGCGAATTCAAACTCCAGCCCATTCCAGCAAAACGTTTTTTTGCTACCTCTCGTGCTGTAATCACTCGGGCACGAATTACCGTGCTGCTTTCTCCTAATTCATCCCGTGCCATATCCACACGTCCTACAGGATCTACCTGAACTCGCAAATCAATTCTGTCCATTAAGGGTCCCGATAACTTTCCCAGATAACGCCTGACCTGTTGCGATGTGCAGGTGCAGTTATGGCCGCGTCCAGTGAACTTTCCACATGGACAAGGATTAGCAGCTAAAACCAAAAGAAACTGTGCTGGAAAAGTTAAGTTTCCGACGCTACGCGCGATCGTTATGGTTCCGGACTCCAATGGTTGGCGCAACGCATCTAGAACACCAGGCCCACATTCTGGTGCTTCATCAACGAATAAAACACCGTAATGTGCAAGTGAACATGCACCGGGTTTGATCGCATGCGATCCGCCACCAACCATCGCGATGCGCGTAGTTGTGTGATGCGGTGACACCATTGGCGCAAGTAGCGATAAGGGTGAACGTTGAGTCAAAGTGCCGGCGATTGAATGAACTGCAGTCACTTCTAGTGCTTGATCGATGCTTAGCGCGGGCATGATTGTCGGAATTCTTTCGGCAATCATGGTTTTTCCAGCACCTGGTGGGCCAATCAACAAGATGTGATGTCCCCCAATAGCAGCAATCTCTGCCGCTAAACGTGCGGTTGATTGTCCGGCAACATCTGCAAAATCCAAACGGGTATCGGTTTGTTCCCACTGTAAATCAAACTCTTGTACTACTTCGCGCTCTCCAGTTCGTAACCAGCGCAGTACTTGCTTTAAGTGATGCATCGGAATAATTGTCATGGCTTGCATCAATTGTGCTTCTTCAAAATTTGCCGCTGGAACTACTGCGGTTCGAACTCCGGCCTTGTACGCCGCCATAAGCGCAGGCAAAACACCACGAACCGAACGAATTCGACCATCTAAAGAAAGCTCACCCAAAAACAAAAGATCTTCAATCTTTTCTGTTGGAACACTTTGATGGGCTGATAGCAACGCAATACAGATTGCCAAATCAAAACTGGAACCGCTTTTTGGCAACCAAGCCGGTGAAAGCGAAACAGTAACTTTTCGATTGGGCCACACTTCCCCACAATTTACAATTGCGCTGCGAACTCGTTCTCTTGATTCTGTAAGTGCCGCATCTGGCAAACCCAGCAATGAATAACCCGGAAGCCCATCGGCAATATCAACTTCTACTGTGACCAAATGCCCTTCTAGACCTAAGAGCGCTACTGAACTCGTTAAGGCCAAGGTCATAGCAACTTCTCGCGGTATTCAATTTCATGCGAACCATTGGCTTTTACAAGTACAGCTGCAACATCTATTTGATATTCACATCCCAGACATCCATGCGTAGCTAGCCAGGCAAGTGCCAACCGTTGCATGCGATAAGCCTTGTCTCGATTGATTGCTTCAAATGGATGTCCGAAAGCAACCGAGCTTCGGGTCTTAACCTCTACAAATGAAAACACCCCCGTTGGATATAAGGCGATAATGTCGATTTCGCCTTCACGGATTCGCCAATTGCGTTCGATAACTTCGATGTTTCGTTTGATCAGAAATTGCGCAACGGCTTCTTCACCTTGTGCGCCAGTAATTTGATTGCTCTTTGTCTTCATGATCAGAGAGGATAAATACCCCGATCAGAGCTACTTTGATTCCTTGGCTTACTTGTGGATTAACGCCGCAACATTGGCAAAGGAGCGACGATGTTGTGCACACGGTCCATGCTCATTTAGGGCTTTGGTGTGAGCCGCAGTGATATATCCCTTGTGGCCAGCAAAACCATACAGCGGGAATTCACGATCCAATTCGCGCATGATGCGATCTCGAGTTACCTTGGCAATAACTGATGCAGCACTAATAGAAACTACAACTTGGTCACCCTTCCAGACTGCAAGGCTAGGAACTCCTAAACCTTCGATGGCATATCCATCTGTAAGTACGTAAGCAGGTTCAACACTTAATCCCTGTACTGCACGACGCATTCCATCCAGGTTTGCCGCATGGACGCCGCGCGAATCAACTTCATGCGCAGGGACAATTACAACACTTACTGATGCAGCTACTTGATGAATTAAATCAAAGACCGCATCGCGCTTGGATTCAGCAATTTCTTTCGAATCCCGCACAACGGCTAATTCGGCAGCAAAGGGATCATTGAGAACAACGGATGCGATTACTAATGGACCTGCACACGCACCACGACCAGCTTCATCGACACCTGCAATCGGTGAGATTCCGGCACTAGTTAAAAGCTGTTCAATAACCTTCATAAGGTTACTTGTTTAGTACATCAACTCTTGGAACATATGTGATGTTCTTAAAGGGCCAGATGATGCCAACAACTCGTCCGCTGACCTTGGACAAAGGTATGAAACCCTTATCGATATCGTCTTGGTGATAGCGCGAATCAGCACTTGCTG
>Ga0082207_1000275_pt1 | contig 30097 bp, 26 predicted proteins | sample LakMenEpi10Aug09_FD_71540 | JGI IMG/M metagenome (GOLD analysis project Ga0082207, IMG submission 71540)
ATGTCCGAAAGCAACCGAGCTTCGGGTCTTAACCTCTACAAATGAAAACACCCCCGTTGGATATAAGGCGATAATGTCGATTTCGCCTTCACGGATTCGCCAATTGCGTTCGATAACTTCGATGTTTTGATTGATTAGAAATTGTGCAACAGCTTCTTCGCCTTGTGCACCGGTAATTTGATTGCTCTTTGTCTTCATGATCAGAGAGGATAAATACCCGGATCACGGCTTCTTTAAATCCTTGATCTACTTGTGGATTAACGCTGCAATATTGGCAAAAGAACGACGATGTTGTGCACAAGGTCCATGCTCATTAAGGGCTTGGGTGTGGGCTGCAGTGATATATCCCTTGTGTCCAGCAAAACCATAAAGTGGGAATTCACGATCCAATTCGCGCATGATTCGATCTCGCGTTACCTTGGCAACAATTGATGCAGCACTAATTGAAACAACAACTTGGTCACCCTTCCAGACTGCAAGGCTAGGAACTCCTAAGCCTTCGATTGCATATCCATCGGTAAGTACGTAAGCAGGTTCAACATTTAAACCTTGCACTGCCCGACGCATCCCATCAAGGTTTGCCGCATGGACGCCGCGCGAATCAACTTCACGTGCAGGTACTATTACAACACTTACTGATGCTGCTACTTGATGAATTAAATCAAAGACCGCATCGCGCTTTGCTTCGGCAATTTCTTTCGAATCCCGCACAACTGCTAATTCAGCAGCAAAAGGATCGTTGAGAACAACTGATGCGATTACTAATGGGCCTGCACACGCACCACGACCAGCTTCATCAACACCTGCAATCGGTGAGATTCCGGCACTAGTTAAAAGCTGTTCAATAACCTTCATAAGGTTACTTATTTAGTACATCAACTCTTGGAACATATGTGATGTTCTTAAAAGGCCAGATGATGCCAACAACTCGTCCGCTGACCTTGGACAAAGGTATGAAACCCTTATTGATATCGTCTTGGTGATAGCGCGAATCAGCACTAGCTGCTCGGTGATCTCCAAGCACCCACAACTTGCCTTTGGGAACAGTCACATCAAAGTTCATTTCTGATGGTTTGTTTCCAGCAAAGATGTAAGGCTCAATGACTTCAACCCCGTTAACGCTCAAGTTGCCAGCTTTTGTGCAACAAACAACGCGATCGCCGCCAACTCCAACAACACGCTTAACTAAATATTGCTTGGCAGGATTTGGAAGAACACCAACTGCAACGAGCGCGCTCTTTGCTTTTGCAATTAACTGGTTTGTTGTGGCGTCATATGGTTCAGGAAGCCAATTATCTGGATCACGGAATACGACTACATCTCCGCGTTTAATGTTCTCTGAAATAAATGGGACCTTGTTAACCGCAACGCGATCTTTAATCTGAAGTGTGTTTTCCATGGACCCAGAAGGAATATAGAAAAACTGCACGAGGAAACTCTTGATAAACAGGGATACGACTAATGCAACAACTACCAGAATTGGGAGCTCCTTCAGGAGCGATCCCTTATTGCGCATTGAAAAGATTATTCAGCTTTTGGAGCTTCTTCAGTTGCTTCTTCAGCAACTGGTGCTTCAACTACTGCTTCGGCTGCAGGTGCTTCGACAACTGCTTCAACTGCTGGAGCTTCAACAACTTCTTCCACAGCAACCGCTGCCGCAACTGGCGCAACTACGGCTACAGGTTCTGGTGTAGAAAGAATTCCATCGCCGTAACCTTCAACGCCATCGCGCTTTTCGCGAATCTTTGCAGCCTTACCGCGTAGGTCGCGTAGGTAGTACAGCTTGGCGCGACGTACTTCGCCCTTCTTTACTAACTCAATCTTTTCGATAACTGGTGTGTGAACTGGGAATGTACGCTCCACGCCAACGCCGTATGAAACCTTGCGGATTGTGAAAGTCTCGCGAACACCATCACCTTGGCGACGGATAACGATTCCTTGGAAAACCTGAAGACGGCTCTTGTTACCTTCGATAACGCGAACATGGATCTTGAGCTCATCACCAGCACGGAACTGTGGGATGTCTTTGCGCAGCGAAGCTGCATCTACGGCGTCAAGAATGTTCATATTCGGATCCTTTTGTCATTTCTATTAAGCACGCGCTTTGGCGGTGCAGATTGCGTATTGTGCCATAGCCACGCTCGGAAGCGTAAATCGCGTCTGCGCCTACTCGGGGATGGAGGCCTTGAGCGTCTCGTACAGGTGTGGGCCCGCGGCCAGGGTCAGATTGAGCCCATGCCATGGATATGTAGTCACAACCGCCCCGGCTTCTCGGGCGATCAACTCAGCTGCGGCTAGGTCCCACTCGTGCAACCCGGTTTCAAAATAGCCATCAACGAGACCCGTGGCCACATGGCAAATATCGGCGGCGGCAGATCCAATTCTGCGCAAATCTCTAATCTGCGGAATAAGCACATTCACAATCTTTAACTGTTCGATGCGATCTTTTACATCGTAGGCAAAGCCGGTTGAAAATAGTGCGCGATTTAGCGCTACGGGATTGTTGCAGGCAATCTTCATATCATTTAGAAATGCTCCCCCACCTTTGCTTGCATGCCAGGTTGATTGAACAGTAGGACAATGAACTACGCCAACCAATGTTCCACTGTCATCTTTTGCAGCAATGCTGACTGCCCACCCAGGTAACCCGTAGAAATAATTTACGGTGCCATCTACCGGATCAATCACCCAAGTTATTCCACTCTTACTGGCACGAGATGTTCCTTCTTCTCCAATGATTCCATCGTCAGGGCGCGCAGCCAAAATACTTTCGACAATTAGTTTTTCACTAGCAAGATCCATCTGCGTCGCTATATCAATAGCAGTTGATTTAACAGTTAAGTCCCACGACGCTGGTCGATTAACCAAAAGATCTCCTGCTTGACGAGCAATCTTTAGCGCAAGTTCAAGCAATTCGCTGGAATCGGTCATAAACGCAGTCTAATGGCGAGATAGACTCTTGCCTATGTTCTCAGGGTACTCAACGCTAGTTAAAACCCCTGGTGGCCTTAAATTTTCGATATTTGGATTAATTGCGCGCATGCCAATTTCCATGGATTCTCTTGCCTTAATTTTTATAGTAGTTGCGGCAAGTGACTCTTATGCGATTGCTGGTGCGCTTAGTGCAACAGCTTCGGTTGTTATGGCATTTGCTACACCACATTGGTCACGTGTTGCTGATCGAATTGGCCAGAGCGCCATGTTGGTACGTGTTATTCCGATTAAGGTTGCTGGGCTTTGTCTTTTCACCTTTTTAGTTTTGAATCAAGCACCTACATGGACTTGGTTTGTTAGCATCATTATTGCTGAATCAATGTCAGTCAATACCGGTGGATTAGTTCGTCGCCGCTGGCTACATGTTTTAAGTCCAGATAAATCAAGTACCGCCGAAGATGAACAAGATCGCCACTTGGTGAACACGGCATATTCCTTTGAAGCGCTGATGGATGAAGTTGTGTTTATCTTGGGTCCAATCATTGTCACTGCCTGTGCCACAACCATTTCACCAGCTGCTGGAATGATGGCTGGAATCATCTTTGTAGCAATCGGTGTTCCTTTGTTTGTCATGCAAAAATCAACTGAGCCACCATCTACTCCTAAACGAATAATTGATCCTCATCCGGCGGTAATTCGAAACAAACGAGTGCAGGCGATAGTTCTTGCCACAACATTGCTTGGTGGTTTTTTCGGATCAATCGCAATTGTCACTGTTGCTTTTGCAGAACAACGCGGTCAAGCAGATAAATCTGGTCTGCTATTAGCCATTTGGGCTTTCGGAAGCGGAATCGCTGCAATTATCAACGGCGCCATCAAATGGAAGTCATCTAGCGCAACCCGCTTCTTGATTTTCTTATTTGCACTTACTGCCTTGTGTGTCCCCATGTTATTTACACACACCTTGGGATGGCTGGCAGTAGCTTTATTTTTTAATGGTTTTGCTATTGCACCATTAGTCATCAATGCATATGGCGTTGCAGAAGGTGCAGTACCGCCGGATCAAATTACTGAGACTTTGACGTGGGTTGTTGCAGGAATGCCTATGGGTGGAGCACTAGCTAGTGCTTTGTCCGGCCAAATCATCGATCGGTTTGGTTCCGACATCGCATTTTGGGTGCCTCTGGGATTCATGATTGCGGCATGTGCAGCCACACTTCCGTATTTCCAGACTTATAAGGCCCTCATCGGCTACCCTCGTGCACGTGACTGAGCTACGACTAGGCGGAAAGACCGAAGATGGTCTGTACCTGTCTTTGCATGACAATGATGGAAATGAATTCACTGTTCGAGTCAGTGACACATTGCGCGCAACTGTGAATCAGCAAAGATTGATGGCTGTTCCATCAACTGACGAACCAAGTATTTCAATTAAAGAGATTCAGCGTTTGTTGCGTGCAGGACAAACTGCAGAGCAAATTGCTCGCGAGAACAACACAACTATTGAAAAGATCGAACGTTTTGCTGGACCAATTCTTTCTGAACGCATCTACATTATTGATCAAGCACAACAGATTGTTATCCGCAAAGAAGGCGGACGCGATGCAGTAACTCTGCTCGGAGTTGTAATCTCACGTTTAGCTCCCCGCAACATTGACTCTTCAGAATTGTCATGGGACACCTGGCGCTTAGAAGATGGCACCTGGACTTTAGAACTTCATTACCCAAACAGTTCAGGTACTGGAATTGCGCAATGGAACTTTGACTCCACCCTGCGCACTGTTACTTCTATGGATGAAAACGCACGCTGGATGATGGGTGATGATCCTGCTCCGCGCCAACTTCCAACCCCTGCATTAATTCCCACCGAGAGTTCTCACCCCTCTGAGCGTCGCATTATTGATGTGTACAGCGAATTTCGGAAAGAGACGCTTGAGCAAGAGCTTGAAGAGGAGATTGAACCTATTCGCGAGGTTCCCCGCCTAGCAGTAATTCGTGAAGAGCCAGATGATGAAGCCACTCGCGATGGAATCACCGCACGCGCCAAGGTTCCAAGCTGGGATGAAATCATGTTCGGAATAAAGCCAGAGGACAATAAGTAGAAACTTTGCCGAGCTAGCTCAAAGTAGTTGTAAGCAATCCCACTTCAGATTCGATTTCACTATCTCCTCCGTGATGTCCAACCATGGCGCCTTCTTTATCGTCACGATCAGCATCAACAAGAATTAAACCACCGCGGGCTATCGCAATCACTTCACCCATACGATCAATGGAATCAGAGCTTAAATTGCTCCCAAAAAGATTGGTTGCTATCGCTTGTTCACGGGTTAGAACCAGCGCTTTATCCTGCAAATACTGTTGCCACACACCAGCTACATCAAGACGTGCCTGAACTGAATCCTGAGCCAAATAAATATGTCGGGCACGTGGCTCTCCCGCAATAACGCTAACTCCAGAAAGTAAAGGATTATCTTGTCCAATAATGATTTTCTCTTCAACATTGATCATTCCATGATCGGAAGTAACCCAGATGCGTGTCCCTTTAGGAACTTCCTTCATTAATTGCGAAACCATTTGATCAATTGCAGCCAGTGCAGCAATCCATTTATCACTACCAACTCCATCTAAATGACCTGCGGCATCCAAATCATTAACATAGAGGTAAACAAATGACGGAGTCTTTTGAAGTCCTTGTTTGGTTTCACTTACTAAATCTGCGACAACATTTGCGCCTTTGTATTGCGCGCCACGAAACACCGCGCGTGTAAAGCCCGAATTTTCATAGCGCTTGGCAGCAACATGTGTGACATTAATTCCAACTTTTGTTGCACGTTCAAAGAGTGTTTCTACGGGTTGCCAGTTTTCAGGATCTACACGCTCATCCCATTTCAGTGCATTTAACAGTCGGCCTCCACTGCGCGGTACTTGAACTGTATACCCCAACATTCCGTGAACTCCAGGAAGTTCTCCAGTTGTTAGCGTTGCAAGTGATGTCGCAGTGGTTGAAGGAAAGGCCGTTTGAATTTTTCCAAAGTTAATCATGCGGCTCATGGTTGGCATAACTTCGGCATATGTTGACAGAGTGTCAAAACCAAATCCATCAATTAGAAAAAGCAGTTCGCGTCCCATCGGGGATTGACCCATTTCCAAGTGATCGACAGCACTGTCTAACCCAAGGGAAGAAAAGATAGAGGGAGTTATCTGGGACAAATGCACGTGCTTATCTTCCCACGAGAGTGCACTAGAGTTTGGCTATGGAAAAAGCGATCAAGCTATCGGCTGAAGTTTCGGCTGCGATTAAGGCCAAAAAGCCAATCGTTGCTCTGGAATCAACGATTATTAGCCATGGCTTGCCACGTCCTTCCAATCTAGAAGTAGCCCTTGAATGCGAGCGAATTGTTCGTGACGCAGGTGCGGTTCCAGCAACAATCGCATTGCTTGATGGAAAAATTTTGGTCGGTTTAGAAAGAAGCGAACTTGAGGCAATTGCCAATCGCGACGATATTTCTAAAGCATCAATTCGCGATTTAGCAATCATCATCGCCCAAGGCAAAAGCGCAGCAACGACAGTTGCTGCAACTGCGCACATTGCAGCACTGGCCGGAATTCATGTTTTTGCAACAGGTGGCCTTGGTGGCGTACACCGCGGGGCTAATGAATCATTTGATGAATCTGCAGACCTGACCGCTTTAGCAAATGTTGATATGACCATGGTTTGTGCAGGAGTTAAATCAATTTTGGATGTGCCAGCCACATTGGAGCGACTAGAAACTTTGGCAATCAGCTTGGTTGGTTACAAGACCACAGCTTTTCCAGGTTTCTACTTAACTGATTCTGGTTACACCCTTGAACATCGAGTTGATTCACCGGCAGAAATTGCAGCAATCATCAAGGCGCGCGCGGCAGTTGGAACCTTAAACAAGGCACTTGTCGTGGCAAACCCAGTTGTCAAAGAAATGAATAAAGCCAGACATGATGAGATTTTGAAATCAGGACTTGAAAAGGCGGAAAAGCAAGGTGTTGTTGGCAAAAATGTCACGCCTTTCTTACTCGAACATTTCCACACAACTTCTCAGGGTGAATCACTTGCGATTAACACTGAAATCATCAAGGCAAATTGCTTGTTGGGTGCGCAGATAGCGGTGGCACTTCAATGAAAAAGATTCTATGCATTGGCGACTTAGCGCTAGATGTTATTTCCCAGCTCAAGGAACCCATCAATTACGGAAATGACACGGCAAGTAGAATTTCAAGTCACCCCGGCGGACAGGCTGCAAACGTTGCAACGTGGATTACTCGCACTAATTCAAGAGCTCATTTAGTTGCACGTACAGGCAATGATCCTGTTGGTTTTGCCTTGATTTCAGATCTGGATAAGTACGGCGTAGAACACCTTAATTTGATGCATAGCGGACGCCCAACCGGAGTTGTTGTGATCTTGGTTGATGCAAATGGTGAGCGAACAATGTTTCCAGACAATGGAGCAAATGCGGATCTTGAAGCATCTGATCTACCTTCACTTGATGATATTGATGGTGTCTATCTATCAGGGTATGCGCTTTTGGATTTCCGCAGCCGCGATGCGGTTCTTGCCATGATTAAAAAAATTAAAGCTAGCGGCAAGCCAATCTATTTCGATCCAACCACAACTGGTGCGATGAAAATTGTCAGTCGCGATGAAGTTTTGTCGTGGGTTGCATTAATGGATGGAATTTTGCTCAATAGCGAAGAAGCCTTGTATCTGGGTGATGCAACTGATGTTGAAACCGCAGAAGAAAATCTTGCAAATATCACACCGCTTGTCGTCATTAAATTGGGTTCAAAGGGTGCGATGGCAATCAATGGTTCACACAAAGCCAAGGTTTCTGCTGTAACTACCAATGTTGTTGACACCACAGGTGCTGGAGACTCATTTGCTGCTGGATTTATTCCTAAGTGGCTAGAAACAAGTGATCTGACTCAAGCTCTTTCTGCAGGTGCGGCATTGGCAGCAAAGTGTGTTTCATCAGTTGGGGCGCGCCCTCCCCTAAATTAAGCCTGACTCTTGGCAGAATGCCCCAATGGCAACTGCGAAGACTCCCGCGAAATCTGCGGCTAAAGGTAAGAAACCCGCTGGACCAAAGCCCGGTGAATATCCAGGAAAGATCGTTGACATCGATGTTTCCAAAGAGGTTTCAGAATCTTTTCTCGAGTATGCATATTCAGTAATTTATTCACGTGCACTTCCTGATGCACGTGATGGTTTAAAGCCAGTTCACCGCCGCATTCTTCATCAGATGGCAGACATGGGTCTGCGCCCAGAACGTGGACATGTAAAAAGTGCACGTGTTGTTGGTGAAGTAATGGGTAAGTTGCACCCACATGGTGATGGTGCAATTTATGATGCTTTAGTTCGTATGGCGCAGAGTTTCTCAATGGGATTACCGCTAATCGATGGTCACGGAAACTTTGGATCACTTGATGCGGGCCCTGCTGCGATGCGTTATACCGAAGCTCGTTTAGCTCCTGCTGCGATGTCAATGGTCGCCGAAGCTGATGAAGATACTGTTGATTTTGGACCTAACTATGACGGTCAACTCTCTGAACCAATTGTTTTACCAGCGGCATATCCAAACCTGCTAGTCAATGGCGGTTCCGGAATTGCTGTGGGTATGGCCACCAACATGGCTCCACACAACTTAAGTGAAGTAATCGCAGCAACAAAGTTTCTGATTGAAAACCCAACTGCAACCGTTAAGCAGTTGATGAAATTTGTTCCAGGACCAGATTTTCCAACAGGTGGAGAAATTGTTGGACTAGATGGTGTTCGTGAAGCGTATGCAACTGGAAAAGGTTCCTTTAAAGTTCGCGCAACCGTTGAAATTGAAAAGGTTTCCTCTCGCAAGATGGGTATCGTCATTAAGGAACTTCCTTACACGATTGGACCTGAAAAGGTTGTCGAGCGCATTGCTGCCCTGGTTAAAGCCAAGAAGATTCAGGGAATCAGCGACATCATTGATCTCTCTGATGGCCAGACCGGCACAAATGTTGTTATTGAAATCAAGAATGGTTTTGAGCCTGAAGAAGTTCTTGAAAAGCTATATGCACTAACTCCCATGGAAGATGCCTTTGCGATTAACGCGGTTGCACTTGTTAAGGGTCGCCCACAAACTCTTGGTCTTAAAGAGTTGCTCCGAGTATTCATCGATCATCGCATCGAAGTTGTGCGTCGCCGTTCAGAGTTCCGCAAAGCTAAAGCTGAAAGTCGATTAGGCCTAGTTGATGGTTTGCTCAAGGCGATCATTGATATCGATAAGGTCATCAAGATCATTCGTGGTAGCGATGATGCAGCAGCAGCTAAAGACAAGCTGATTAAAGACTTCAAATTAAATGAAGAACAGGCTACATATATCTTGGATATGCCACTTCGCAGATTAACCAAGATGAGCAAGCTCGAACTAGAAACAGAGCAAAAGGAACTTAAGACCACAATTGCTGCGCTGACTAAGTTGCTCAAGAGTGAAGATGCAATCAAAGCTCAAGTATCGGACGAGTTAACTGCGGTTGGAAAGTCTTATGCAGCACCTCGTCGTACTCGAATTGGTGCTGCCTAAACCCAGCCGATAGACTTGGGTGTGATTTCAACCCAAGCGCTCGAATTACGTGCAGGTGCTCGTCTTCTTGTTAAAGGCGTGACTGTTCGTATCAACAGCGGTGACCGCATTGGTTTTGTTGGTCGAAATGGTGCTGGTAAGTCAACTCTTGCAAAAGTATTAGCTGGTGAAACTATGCCGGCAGGTGGTGCGGTAAATCGCACTGGAAAAATTGGTTACTTGCCGCAGGATCCACGTACCGGAGATGAACCAGGAAACGTTATTGATCGCATTCTTTCTGCTCGCGATTTAGATCAGATCGCAGCTCGCATGCGATCTGTTGAAGAGGAAATGGCAACGGCGCAAGGTGAAGCGCTAGAAAAAGCTATGGATCGCTACACACGAGTTGAAGCAGAATTTTCCGCAGCCGGCGGATATGCAGCAACAGCAGAGGCCGAAGCGATTGCAACATCTCTTGGTGTATCCGAAGCGGTCTTTACTAATGAACTATCTACCCTTTCCGGTGGTCAACGCCGTCGTATTGAACTAGCGCGCATTCTCTTTAGTGGCGCGGAAACCCTTTTGCTCGATGAGCCAACTAACCACTTGGATGCTGATTCCATTATGTGGCTGCGCGAGTTTTTATCTAAGTATTCAGGTGGTTTGGTGATCATCTCTCACGATGTGAACTTGATTGAAACCGTTGTAAATAAAGTTTTCTACTTAGATGCCAACCGCAACTGCATCGATGTTTACAGCCTTGGCTGGAAGGCATATTTGTTGCAGCGCGAACAGGATGAGCATCGCCGTAAGAAAGAGCGTGCGAACGCTGAAAAGCGTGCAGAGATTTTGCAGAAGCAGGGCGAAAAGATGCGTGCAAAGGCATCCAAGGCGACTGCGGCGCAAGGCATGTTGCGTCGTGCTGAAAAACTTAGAAGCGGTCTGGATGATGTTCGAGTCGCAGACAAGGTTGCCAAGCTTCGCTTTCCAACCCCTGCTCCTTGTGGCAAGACTCCGCTTTCGGGTGAAGAGCTTTCTAAAAATTATGGATCACTTGAAATCTTTACCGATGTTTCATGTGTAATTGATAAGGGTTCTCGTGTTGTAATTCTTGGTCTAAATGGTGCCGGCAAGACAACGCTGCTTCGAATTTTGGCTGGTGAACTTGAATCAGATACTGGAAGAGTTGAACATGGTCACGGATTAAAGATCGGTTACTACGCCCAGGAACACGAATCACTTGATTTCGAGCGAACAATTCTTGAAAACATGATGTCTGCTACCCCAGATATACGTGAACCTGAAGCTCGTAATACTTTAGGTTCATTCTTGTTCGTTGGCGATGATGTTCATAAGCCTGTGAAAGTTTTGTCTGGTGGCGAGCGAACACGTTTAGCTTTAGCGGTTCTGGTTGTATCGGCAGCAAATGTTTTGCTACTTGATGAGCCAACTAACAACTTAGACCCAGCATCTCGCGCAGAAATTCTTGGCGCATTGGCGGAATATCAAGGTTCAGTCATCATGGTTTCTCACGATGAAGGCGCAGTGCAAGCGCTAAAGCCAGAACGCGTTATCTTGTTGCCAGATGGCGATGAGGATTTGTGGAAAGAGGAGTACTTCGACCTAGTCTCTATTGACTAAGTTTGGATTGACTAAGCGTCGATGTGATCGCGGTCGATTTCCGCGTTAGCAATAAATTCCTTACGTGGTGCAACATCGCTACCCATTAACAGTTCAAACATTGCCTCCGATGCTGCTGCATCAGAAACTGTGATGCGACGAAGCGTGCGCGCATCTGGATCCATCGTGGTTTCGCGGAGCTGATCTGCGTCCATTTCACCAAGGCCTTTGTAACGCTGAATAGGCTCTTTCCAGCGCTTGCCGTTCTTCTTAAGATCTGCGGTGACTTTCTTCATCTCATCATCACTGTATGTGTAGATGTAGTCGCCCTTCTTGCCTCCCCCACCCATTACTTCGATGCGGTGCAGAGGTGGGATTGCAGCAAAAACGCGGCCTGAATCAATTAATGGACGCATGTAGCGATACATAAGGGTTAACAACAAACAACGAATATGAGCACCATCAACGTCAGCATCAGACATCAAGATAATGCGTCCATAACGTGCTTCATCTAATTCAAAAGACTTACCAGAACCAGCACCAATTACCTGAATAATCGATCCGCACTCTTTATCTTCAAGCATCTGTGAAAGTGAAGCTTTCTGAACATTAAGAATTTTTCCTCGAATCGGCAAAATGGCCTGGAATTCGCTGTTACGAGCAGCCTTGGTAGTACCAAGTGCAGAATCACCTTCTACGATGAATAGTTCGGTACGTGTTACATCTTCTGAACGACAATCTGAAAGCTTTGTCGGCAGCGATGATGATTCCAGAGCGTTCTTGCGGCGCTGCAGATCCTTATGAGCACGTGCGCTAATTCGGGTGCGAGATGCTGCCGCAATTTTTTCAAGAACAAGGCGGCCATTGGCTTTATCAATGCGCTTTGACGTATTGAAATACTCTTTCATCTTGTCGGCAACAACTGCAGAAACAATTCGGGTTGCAGCTGCAGTTCCTAAAACTTCCTTGGTCTGGCCTTCGAACTGAGGTTCAGACATTCGAACTGTGACAACTGCGGTCAATCCTTCGAGCACGTCATCTTTAATGACATCGATTTCTTTGTTAGACAAGGTCTTAGTTGATCGCAAAGCTTCATTGACCACCTTGACCAGTGCACGCTCAAAACCGAGAACGTGAGTTCCACCCTTTGGCGTCGCAATAATGTTTACAAATGAGCGTTGTGTGGTCTCAAAACCATTGCCCCACTTCATTGCGATATCAACTTCCATATCGCGTTCTACTTCAGTGGAAACCATATGTCCCTTGTCATCTAAGACAGGCACTGTTTCTTGGTAATGCCCAGTGCCATAAATGCGAATGACATCGCCTACGGCTTCATCTGGCTGTAAGTAATTACAGTATTCAGTAATACCGCTCTTGTGGAAGAAAGTTTCAGTTGTCTTGGTTTTGGTGCGATTGTCATTAACAACCAGCGTTAAACCTGGCACTAAGTACGATGTTTGACGCGCACGAGCGTAAACATCTTCAAGATCTAATTCTGCTTCTTTAAGGAAAATCTGTCGATCACTCCACCACTTGATTCGAGTTCCAGTGATTTTGGATGAAATCTTTCCAATAACGCGAAGACCTGACTTTGGTTCAAATGGTGCCTTAGGACCATCACCATCAAAGATTCCGGCAGTTCCACGTTGGAATGACATCCAGTAAATCTTGCCATCACGGTCAACTTCAACATCTAAACGAGATGCAAGTGCGTTAACAACTGATGCACCCACACCGTGTAGACCACCGGATGCGGCATATGATCCGCCACCAAACTTTCCACCTGCGTGAAGTTTTGTCAGAACAACTTCAACACCTGTTAAACCGGTCTTTGGTTCTTTATCAACTGGAATTCCGCGACCATCATCATGGACTTCAACAGATCCATCTGATTCAAGATTGATTTCAATTTTCTTGCAATGTCCTGCCAAAGCTTCATCGACAGAGTTATCGATGATTTCCCAGAGGCAATGCATAAGGCCACGTGAATCAGTTGATCCGATGTACATTCCGGGGCGTTTGCGGACAGCATCTAGGCCTTCTAGAACTGCTAAATCTTTTGCGGTATAGCTATCTTGCAAAGGGGTCGCAGTTGCATCTTTCTCGGCCATGGGGCGAAAGATTATCCGTCTCACCCCATTTTTCAGCGTAAGCGCGCCCAAAAAGTTCTCAGATATTGGGATTTGTCGACTCTCAGTGTTAATTCAGCGTTAATTAGTGAAATTAAATCAATATTAACGAGCGGGGAATAAATAAATGTGGTTTCCTGTTCCATAGAAGCAAGGCAGTACACGGAAACGGAGAGAGAAAAATGACAGAACAGTTGTTGCTTGAATCAGTACCTCTTAACGCCCTTGATCGTTGCGATCGTTGTGGCGCACAGGCATATGTCCGTGCAGTGCTTCTTAACGGCGGAGAATTGATGTTCTGTGCTCACCATGGCAAGGAATACGCTGAAAAGCTAAAGCCGATTGCCGCAAAGATTCAAGATGAAACTGAAAAGTTAATCGAATCTAAAAACTAATCTTTTTTATCGAGAAAGCCCTTGTGCGAACCGTCGCAGAAGGGCTTTTCTTGTGAGTGGCCACAACCGCAAAACTTTGGGTTTTCAATTGTCTCAATGACATTGCCTTCAGAATCAACAATGTCCACCGTTCCAGTTAAGCGAATTGATCCGCTCTTTGGATTAATGAAAACCTTTGGGTTGCTCACAACTAGTTCTTAATCTAGATAGTCGCGAAGAACTTGGCTACGTGATGGGTGACGAAGCTTTGACATTGTCTTTGATTCAATCTGGCGAATACGTTCACGTGTAACTCCGTAAACCTTTCCGATCTCATCAAGTGTCTTTGGCTGTCCATCAGTTAAACCAAATCGCATTGCAACAACGCCTGCTTCGCGCTCTGACAAGGTGTCTAGCACTGAATGCAACTGCTCCTGTAGCAAAGTAAATGAAACCGCATCGGCTGGAACTACCGCTTCTGAGTCTTCAATCAAATCACCGAATTCAGAATCGCCTTCTTCACCAAGTGGAGTATGAAGTGAAATTGGTTCGCGACCATACTTTTGAACTTCGACCACCTTTTCAGGTGTCATATCAAGTTCCTTGGCTAGCTCTTCAGGGGTCGGTTCACGACCAAGATCCTGAAGCATCTGGCGCTGTACACGAGCCAACTTATTAATAACTTCAACCATATGAACTGGGATACGGATCGTACGAGCCTGGTCAGCCATCGCACGTGTAATCGCCTGGCGGATCCACCAGGTTGCATAGGTTGAGAACTTATAACCCTTTGTGTAGTCGAACTTTTCAACCGCACGGATAAGACCCAAGTTACCTTCCTGGATCAAGTCCAAGAACAACATGCCTCGACCGGTGTAACGCTTTGCAAGGGAAACAACCAGACGAAGGTTTGCTTCGAGCAAGTGATTCTTTGCGCGCTTTCCATCTTCAACAAGCCATTCAAGTTCACGCTTGTACTTCTTATCTAATTTCTTTTCATGCTTGAGCTTCTCTTCGGCAAAAAGACCAACTTCTACGCGTGTTGCAAGCTCTACTTCAAGCTCTGCATTCAGCAACGCAACGCGGCCAATCTGCTTCAAGTAATCCTTAACTGGATCTGCTGTCGCACCGGCAGTCATAACTGTCTGCGCAGGTGCGTCATCTTCTTCAGATGCCTTTAGCGTAAATGCATTTTCTTCATTTCCTTGATTTGCATCTTCTGCTGCTAGATCTACAACGCGTGGCTGATTTCCCTTATCTTCTTCTTCGCTATCGATAATTTCGACAACTTCTTTAATCAGGGTTTCAACATCCTCTAATTCAACTTCTTCAAGCTCTACTTCTTCGCCATCAATCTTTGTGACAATTGCTTTGCCAGTCTTTGCATCAATCTTTGGTGCCGCAACCGCCTTAACAGGTTCTGGCTTTGGCGCAATAAGTTCGTATTCAGCTTTTTTCAGAATTCGAGATGGTGAACCTAAACCAGACTTGCGAAGCTTCTCAACCAAAACTGGAACTTCAGTTGCGAGCGCACGTGCCTCATCAACTAAATCTTTATCTGCCTTCTTTGGAATTCGGTTAATCGAAGTGACACCGCGTGCATCAAGTTCGGCAAGCACTTCGTTTTGGCGAAGAACAGCGTTCTTGGCATCAACAATCTGTTGCACATCTTTAGCGGTTAAATCTTTTTTAAGTTCAATTTTCTTTGCAGGTGCGGCTTTCTTAACAGGTGCGGCCTTTTTTACTGCCGCTTTCTTTACTGGTGCGGCCTTTTTCGCAGGTGCTGCCTTTTTTACTGCCGCTTTCTTAACAGGTGCGGCCTTTTTCGCAGGTGCTGATTTCTTAACTGGTGCTTTCTTAGCGACAGGTGCTTCTTTTTTAGAAGAAGTCTTAGCCTTCACCTTGTTTTTGAGCGCACTAAATACAGCCACAATTGTCCTTTGATTTATTTCAGCGAAGCCGCTGAAGCGATGGCTATATTATAATTTGTCCACAGGGGTAAATGCACATCCAAACCCACTATTTGGCCAGATTTAAAGCCGCTCTGATCACATTTCCCACACTTTCGACCTCCACTAGAAAGCCATCATGGCCAAATGGGCTCGAAATGGTCACTAAGGGGGCTGCCGCTGGGGCTAAATCAGCAATTTCAGCCTGTAAGCGCACTGGAAACAATCGGTCGGTGTCAATCGATACCGCGACCACTGGAACCTTGATTGTGGCCAAAGCTGCGGCTACTCCTCCGCGTTCGCGTCCAATGTCATGGCTGTTCATCGCCTCAGTCAGGGCGATATAAGTATTGGCATCAAAGCGCTGTGCAAGTTTGCTGGCCTGATGGTCCAGGTATGACTCAACGGCATAGCGTCCCGTGTCATCGCCCTGCATCTGGCGGCCAAATCGAATATCCATTTCAGCTTCAGTTCGATACGTCAGATGCGCAATCCGCCGGGCAATTCCCATTCCTTCATCAGGGCCACGGTCTTGCTCGTAGTAATCACCTTTATTGAAATTGGGATCGGATTTAATTGCTCGAATTTGAATCGATGCCGTACCAATTTGATCACCTGTTGCAACTGCCGATGAGCCAATGGTGCAGATAGCACCAACCCGATCCGGCAATTGCACCGCCCACTCCAATGCGCGCATTCCACCGAGTGATGGACCGACAGCAAGTTTGTACTTTTGAATTCCCAGCGCATCGGTAAATGCAACTTCGGCGTTGACCATGTCTCTGATCGTTACCGTTGGAAAACGCGAACCCCAACGCTTTCCATCAGGTGCAATTGATGACGGCCCAGTTGATCCCTGACAACCACCAATGACATTGGGACAAACAACAAAATATTTATCAGTATCAAAGGGCATTCCGGGTCCGACCATAGAAGGCCACCACCCTGGAACATCAGACCAACCGGTCATCGCATGATTAACTAAAATCGCATTATCTTTTGCAGCGTTTAATTGACCCCATGTTTGATATGCAATAGTGACATTAGGCAAAGTTTCGCCATTTTCAAGAAGTAAAGAACCAATTGAAATAAATTGACGCTCACCTGGATCATCTGTTTCGAGCCATGCCCCTGTTGAAACCATTGCAATAAATATCCTTAGCCACACTTGTCGCACTTTTTGCATTAGTTGCAATTAGTCCGACCTGTTCGTCACCCGGAGCACCCCGCCGCGGTGGAGGGTTGCCGCCTACTAAGCCGGGGCTAATACGTAGGACTCGTGAACGGTGTAATTCTAGCGACTAGGCCTGAAAAATCCCAGCCGTTACTTTGGGGTGAAGTTCCATTCTCATTGCGGCAAAAGCCGCGGCCGGCCAGCCTGAACCAAAGACTCGGCGCAACAAAATAGTCAACGCATACTTTGGATCATCGGCAGTTGCTCGATCTAATGCGCGATACGCCAGCTCGCTATCTGCGCGCTCGTAAGCCAAAGTCGCAAACAAGCAAGCAACAGGGGCGACATAACCAACAGGTGCAACTCGAAGCAAATACAGCCACATATTCCAATAGGTATCAAAGGTTTGCGCATTGTGTGTCCCCAGCGCGAAATCCCGAACTTGAATATCGGAAAGCCTGCCAACTACTTGTGACATTAATTCGATATCGCAGTTATAACCACGATCAGCAAACTGCATCGATAAATCAATCACCGCGGTAGCGCCATCTCGCTGCAAGAGATTGAGATCTGCCATATCTGGCGTTAGCGCAAAGGTGTTGACGCTTTCTATAAATTCGCCATCAGTTGCCAATGGCAATGCAATTACACTTACATAGATGTTTTCGGTAGTCATTATTTTCCTTTGCTGGGTGTGAAGTGGGTTGGCCCTTGAACAACTGTTATTACTGCAACTGAAATCTTCTTTACTGTTCCTGTAACTGCCCGTACCTGTGCGTTATGTGTATAGCTACCATTCCAAGTGGTCAAAAGAGTTACAACATAACTTCCGGGTCTTGCGTATGAATGCCGGATAGTTCCATTGGGATATGGGGCCCCGTTTTCTGTGGTTGTGTAGACAGCACCATCGCCAAAGCTCCAGGTAAATGAGGGGCGCAAGGTGACATCAACAATTTCGCCGATGATGTCGACCCGGCTTTGAAAAATACTTGGCAAGTCGCACCAGAAATAAACATCAGTCTTTACAAGTGGCTCGAATTCTGGTTGATAGGCCACACCTGCAGTTGGAACCAGCTTTGTTAATCGATCGCTCAGATTTACTGATGTTGTACTTTTTTTCACACGTGGCTTATAGGTGCGCTTTACGTAGGGCTTTGTGACAACAACTTTGGCTGGCACAGGTGGAAAAAACAAAGGTCGCACAGTTGGTTTGGGGGTTGGCTTTACTGTGGATTTTTTGGGTGCTTGGGCAATAGCTTTCTTAGTAGTTGTGTTGCCCCTTTTGGCTTCAATAATGATTTGGTTGTTCTCGGTGTACACACTGATACAGGCTTTTTCGGCGCAATCATCAGCCTGTGCTGGGGTCATCAAAGCGGTAAAAACAAGTGAGCCAATCAAAATCAAAGTAATCATGTGCGGCACCATAAATTGAGCAGCAGAGCAACAGCGAAGTCACTGCGCTAACTGTGGATAGTTGTGACAGGCTACGAACATGACAGCGCGCGATGGAGATGGATGGGTTAATTGCGCCTGCGGAAACAAGCATTGGGGTCTTAATGGCGCCGCTGGAATTTTGATTGTGCGCGGAAACCAGATTTTGTTGCAGCACCGCGCGCCATGGGTACACAACGGTGATACCTGGGGAATTCCAGGTGGCGCACGAGATTCACATGAGAGCACAATTGAAGGTGCTTTTCGGGAAGCGGTTGAAGAAACCGGAATTGATACCTCGCTACTTACCGCCCTGCATACTTTTACCGATGATCACGGAGATTGGAAGTACGAAACCGTTATCGCCCGAGCCATAGATGGATTAGTCGCTCATGAAGTTAATGATGAATCCCACGAAGTCCGCTGGGTAGATATTGAAAAAGTTGAAGAACTACCTTTGCATCCAAGCTTTGCAAAATCATGGCCCGAATTAAAGGCCCTCCTTCAATCGCTTTAATGAGTCGCGCACAATTGCAGGATCTGAGGTTCGCCAGAGTGGTGGCATAGAGTTCAGTAGAACACTCCCGTATCTTTTAGTGACAATTCGTGAGTCTAAGATCGCTACGACTCCTCGATCATCAACTGATCGAATCAAGCGACCGGTGCCCTGCGCTAGCAATAACGCAGCCCGTGGCAAGGAAACCTGCATGAAGCCACTACCACCCGCAGCATCTGCTTGAGATGCACGCGCACTCATGACCGGTTCATCGGGGCGTGGAAACGGAATGCGATCGATAGCAACCAAGATGCAACTGTTTCCAGGAACATCAACACCTTGCCACAGCGACATGGTTCCAAGAAGGACCGAAGTTTCATCCTTAGCAAAGCGCGCAACAAGTGGGCCCACTGCATCCCCGCGTTTTTGCGTAATAATTTTGATTGGAAGCTCTGCTAAAACTTTACGTAAATGTAAATCTGCAGCCTCTACCCCACGCCATGAAGAAAACAACGCAAGGGTTCGCCCGCCTGCAGCATCAATGAGTTCACCCAGTTCAGTTAAGACATCCAGACTTGGGCCATCTCGACCTGGTTCTGGCAAATGCTTAGGCATATACAAAACACCTTGGTTAGCAAAATCAAAGGGAGATCCAACATCTAGCATCTGAACATTTGCTGGATCTACTTCTCCATCTTTTAAATCCGCATTCATTTCTTCATTAACCAAGAAGCCAATGCTCTTGGCCATCGAATCAAAGCCTTTGCCAATAGTTAAAGTCGCAGAGGTTGCAATCACAGGAGTTCGGGTCAAAAGGTTTTCACGCAGAACTTCAGATACTGAAAGTGGTGCAAGGTAGAGCGTTGAGAAAGTTGGTTCATACCAGAGCACTAAGCCATCACCCATTTTCAGCAAGGTGCTGGCAGTTGTTGCAATTTCATTGACCGCGCCTTTTACCCGTGCGCGCTCTGCTAAAGCATCGGTATCGATGATTTCATCATCTGCAGTCATGAACTGAACAATGGCCTTAGACGCTTCCATTACCTTTCGAATAGAAAATTCAAGTGATTGTGGAATCTCTTCCAGCCGGCCTTGCGCAGTGGGATCCCCTTTCACATCTTCGCCATAGTCGACCATTGATTCGTGAAAATCATTAGCTGCTTTGTGGAATGCATCTGAAAGCTTGCCTGGCATGAATTTTCGGGCCATTGCTGCCGCGCGCAGAACTCGGTTAGAAGTTAGTTCATCAGTAACTGCCTGCGTTGCACGATCCATAAATTCGTGGGCTTCATCCAAAATCACGCAATCGCGTTCAGGAAGGATTGGGTGTGAATCCACAATTTCAATGGCAAGCAAGGTGTGATTAGTAATGACGATATCGGCGGTCTGGGCTTTAGCTTTCGCATTGGCTGCAAAGCACTGCGAACCAAAAGCACAGACATCGGCCCCTACGCATTCGCGACCAGATGTGCTGTTTGCTGCCCACACACGTCGGTCTACTTCGGGGGCATCATCACGATCTCCGGTGACGCCTGGTGTCTTAGCCCAGGCAATTAGCCGTTTAGCATCTTTTTCAAGTGAGGAAACTTCCATCACTATTTCGGTATCTGGATCAATCTCTTCGCTGTTCATCTTTTGCAGGCAGACATAGTTGCCGACGCCTTTATAAATTGCGTAAGAAATTTCGCGGCCTAACTCTTTTTCCAGCGCTGGGACAACTGCCGGTAGATCGCGATCGACTAATTGGCGTTGTAAGGCAAGGGTTGCAGTTGCAACTAAGACTTTGCGTCCATGCACGATTCCGGGAATCAAATAGGCAAGGGATTTACCGGTACCAGTACCTGCTTGCACCATTAAGTGATGACGATCAGTTAGTGCGTTAGCTACCGCTTCGGCCATTTCAATCTGGCCTTCGCGGGGTGAGCCACCAATTGCTTGCACGGCAACATCTAGCGCACGTCGCACCTGTGCCGACATGTCGCTCATTAAAGAGCCATCAAATCCATAAACTCATTTACTGCAGTTGCTGCCAGCTTGTTGTAATCAAGACACAAATCAAGGATTTTGTTCTGCTTATCTGCGTCATAAATACGGGCAAGATTGGTCTTGTATTTTTCAACAAGCAGCGGAATACCGTCGGTGCGACGACGAGCATGGCCAATTGGGTATTCAACGGCTACCTCGTTAAACACGGTGCCATCGGTAAATTCAACCGTTATTGCGTTGGCAATCGAGCGTTTTTCAGGGTTGTGATAATCGGCGGTATAGCCAGGATCTTCTACGCACACAATCTTTTCACGCAAAGCATCAATGCGTGGGTCTGCTGCGATGTCTTCTTCATAATCGCGCGCAGTTAAGCGACCAAAAATAAAGGGAACTGCAACCATGTACTGAATACAGTGATCGCGATCTGCTGGGTTATTAAGCGGCCCCTTTTTATCAATAATTCGGATACATGCTTCATGAGTACGAATCGTGACCTTGGCAATGTCATCCGAAGTTTTACCAGCTGCCTGCATTTGGTGGTAAATCGTCATAGCCGCTTCTACGCCAGTTTGTGAATGAAATTCTGCCGGGAATGAAATTTTGAACAAAATGTTTTCCATGACATACGAACCATAAGCACGCTGGAACTTAAATGGTTGTCCCTTGAAAGAAACATCATAAAAGCCCCACGTCTTTGCAGTCAGCGCAGATGGGTAACCCATTTCGCCGGTCTTTGCGATCAATGCAAGTCGTACTGCGCGAGATGTGGCATCTCCTGCCGCCCAAGACTTTCGTGACCCTGCATTTGGAAAGTGACGATATGTGCGCAGTGATTGCCCATCAACCCAAGCCAAGGAAACTGCAGCCAGTGCTTGATCACGGGTTAGGCCCATCATCTGTGCAACAACGGCTGTTGATGCAACCTTGACCAAAATAACGTGATCTAGGCCGACTTTGTTAAATGAGTTTTCCAGTGCGATGCAGCCCTGAATTTCATGGGCCTTGATCATGGCAGTTAAAACATCTTTAACGGTGAATTTTTTATCGGTTGTACGTGACAACCAATCTGCAGTTGCAAGGATTGCACCTAAGTTATCTGATGGGTGTCCCCATTCAGCCGCCAACCAGGTGTCATTAAAATCTAACCAACGAATCATGGCGCCGATATTGAATGCACCTTGCACTGGATCTAATACATGTTTGGTTCCTGGAACTTTTACGCCATTTGCCACCGTTAAACCCGGAACAACTGGCCCTAAAAGCTTGGTGCAGGCTTCGTATTCAAGGGCTTCAAGACCACATCCAAGTGTGTCCATAAAGCAGTTCCATGCAGTCTCATATGCAATCGGCGAAGTGATTTCGTAGTTCAGCGCATAATCGACGATGTCGATTATCACTTGATCGTACGGCTGATTACCTTGACTTACATGGCTAGACACTATTTAGCGCTTTTCGATTGGAACAAAAGCTAAATCTTCTGGGCCAACATAGGTGGCTGTTGGACGAATGATCTTTCCATCATTTCGTTGTTCGATCACGTGAGCTGTCCAACCAGAAATACGTGCCATCACGAACAGTGGCGTGAAGTAGTTAACTGGAATCTTCATGGCATCGTAGGCAACGGCAGAGAACCAATCCACGTTAGGAAACATCTTCTTAACTTCCCACATCACAGATTCGATGCGATCTGCTACGTCATACAAGTTCTCTTTACCAGCAGCCACTGCCAGCTCCTTGGTAAGAACCTTGACGATCTCGTTACGTGGATCTGACACTGTGTACACAGGGTGACCAAAACCAATAACAACTTCCTTGGCATCTACACGCTTGCGGATATCAGCTTCGGCTTGATCAGCTGATGAGTAACGAAGTTGAATTTCTAGTGCAACTTCATTTGCACCACCATGCTTTGGACCGCTAAGTGCGCCAATTGAACCGGTAACACATGAGTAAATGTCCGCACCAGTTCCTGCAATAACTCGTCCAGTAAATGTAGACGCGTTGAATTCGTGTTCGGCATAAAGAACTAGCGATGCGTGCATTGCCTTTTCCCACAGCGCACTTGGCTTCTCGCCATGTAGCAAATGCAAGAAGTGCGCGCCGATTGAATCATCATCGGTTTCTACTTCAATACGCTTTCCGCTATTTGCAAAGTGGTGCCAGTAACCTAGAAGTGAACCAGTCTTTGCCAGCATCGAATCCGCGATATCGCGAGCTTCTTCAGGTGTGTGCGTAGCTGATTCAGGTGTGATTGCACCAATTGCAGAAAAACCTGTACGCAAAACATCCATCGCATGGGCAGATGCTGGAAGTTGCTCTAGGACGGTCTTGACCTGAGGTGAAAGCCCGCGTAGACCCTTGAGCTTTGCTTTGTATGTGTCTAATTGTGATTGCGTAGGTAGCGCACCATGGACCAATAGGTATGCGACTTCTTCAAACTGACAATTGGCCGCCAAGTCCTTGATTGAGTATCCGCGGTAGTGAAGATCTGCGCCACCTACCGCGCTAAGGGCAGTGTTTCCCGCTGGTACGCCAGAGAGTGCAACTGACTTCTTTACTTTGATTTCTGTCATGGTCCCTACCCGTTGTCTTTACCTAGTGTTTGGTCAAGTGCTTTTTCATATTCATAATAATTAATGGCTTGGTATAACTCATCCCGCGTTTGCATCGTGTCGATCACATTGGACTGGGTTCCATCGCGTCGAATCGCCGTATAGACGTTTTCGGCCGCCTTATTCATCGCTCTGAAGGCTGACAATGGGTACAGGATCATACCCACCCCATTGGCTGCTAGTTCATCACGAGTAAACAAGGGGGTCATTCCAAATTCGGTGATGTTGGCCAATATCGGCTTTGAAACCGCGGATGAGAATTTCTTGTAATCCTCTAAGGTGCGAATTGCTTCGGGGAAGATTAAATCGGCGCCAGCTTGGATGTAAGCATGAACGCGATCCAACGCTGCATCGACACCTTCATTAGCGATGGCATCTGTGCGTGCCATGATCTGAAAATTATCATCGGTGCGCGCATCAACTGCCGCCTTAATGCGATCGACCATTTCATTCTTTGAAACAATTTCTTTGTTGGGACGATGTCCACAACGCTTTGCGCCCACTTGATCTTCGATGTGCATCGCAGCTGCGCCAGCCTTGATCAGATCCTTTACGGTGCGCCCGATGTTAAAAGCTGATGCTCCAAAACCAGTATCTGCATCAACTAACAAAGGGGTATCGCAGACATTGGAAATGCGACGTACATCAGTTAAGACATCTTCTAGCGTTGTAATTCCTAAATCTGGAATTCCCATGGATCCGGCAGCGACTCCGCCACCTGAAAGATAGATTGCGCGAAAACCTGCGCGCTTGGCAAGCAGAGCGTGATTAGCGTTGATAGTTCCAATAATTTGAAGCGGGGATTCTTCAACCAAAGCCTTTTTAAAGGCTGCACCTGCGCTGGTTACGCTCACGGGTTGAGTGTAACTAGGCGTTCTTTAAACGCAAAAGTTCCAGGGCAGCGATCGCGCTGTCATATCCCTTGTCCTCTTTGCTGTGAGGCCGACCACAACGAGCTATTGCTTGGTCTAGATCATCACACATCAAAACGCCATACCCAATTGGCTTTCCGTACTTAAGCGATACATCGATAACGCCCTGAGTAACGCCTTGGCAAACATAATCAAAGTGTGGGGTTTCACCCTTCAGTACTAACCCAACCGCAACAACTGCATCAAATCCCTTTTCAAATGCGTATTGGGCAGCAAGAGGAATTTCAAATGAACCCGGCACGTATTGAACTTCAATGTTTTTTACCTGTGCGGCATCAAGTGCACGTCGCGCTCCTGCAATCAGGTCATTACAAATATCAAGGTGCCAGGAAGAAGAGATGATCGCTACCTTGGCATTTGGAAGTGGTTTAATGCCAATTTCTGGTGCATGTCCGGCCATTTACTTGCCTCCTCGTGAGTGACCAAGTTTTTCTTCCTTGGTAGCTAGATATTTCTCGTTAAAAGTATTGGGAACAACCGTTAAGTTAGCTTGCGTTACTTCGATGCCTGCAGTGCGAAGCGCCTGGACCTTGTTGGGGTTGTTAGTCAGCAACGTTAACTCTGTAATGCCAAGTGCTCGAACAATTGCAATCGCATCAGACCAATCACGAGCATCGATTTCATGTCCAAGATGCAGGTTGGCATCGATTGTGTCCATGCCAGCATCTTGTAATTGGTAGGCCTTAATCTTTTCAGTTAAACCAATACCGCGGCCTTCGTGATCGCGCAGATAAACAATGTAACCATGGCCGTGTGCCTGAATCATAGAAATTGATTTCTCTAATTGTTCGCCGCAATCACAGCGCTGTGAATGCACCACATCGCCGGTAAAACATTCGCTATGAATGCGCACCATTGGCACTATGCCGGCTTGGCCAAAAGAAATAACTGCGTGTTCGCGCTGACGCAGTCCAGGATAAGTAGCAATAGACCACATACCGCTGCGCAAAGGCAGCTGTGCCCATTCAAAGATGAATTGTGATTCAACTTCCCGCATAACAGGCACAAGACCCTTCAATTCTTCGACCGAGATCATCGGAATCGAGTGCTGCTGTGCAAATGCGGCAAGTGATTCACCGCGAGCCATAGAGCCATCATCATTAACGATTTCAGATAACAAACACACTGGTTGTGCACCAACTAGATATGAAAGTGCAACACCTGCTTCGGTATGGCCAGCACGTGCTTCTAATCCCCCAATATCTGCGATCAACGGAAATATGTGTCCAGGGCGAATGAAATCTGAATGTGAAACTGCAGTATCAGCTAATGCACGCACAGTGTTTGCGCGCTCTGTGGCGCTGACACCTGTAGTAAGGCCGACCTTGTAATCAACGCTGACTGTAAATGCGGTCTTCTTGGAATCTTGGTTTTCTTCCACCATTAATGGCAGGCGCAGTGTGCGGGCACGTTCTTGGGTCAGCGCAACGCACAGGATTCCGGTTGTGTGGCGAACCATGAAGGCAACCTTTTCAGGGGTGGCACGTTCTGCCAACAGCATCAGATCGCCTTCGTTTTCGCGGTCCGCATCATCAGTCACGATGATCAAATCACCATTTTTGTAAGCATCAAGGGCCTTTTGCAGGTTACTCATTTGTCCCCCTTAGCCAGCAGACGCTCTACATATTTAGCCAGCACATCAACTTCGACATTGATTAAATCCCCTGCACTTTTTGTCGATAAGTTTGTCCGTTCTAAAGTTTCAGGAATCAACCAGAGCGTGACCAGATTGTTGGAATCGTTGATTTCGCCCACTGTTAGTGAAACACCATCTAGGCAGATCGACCCTTGATTCACAATGTACTTAGCTAGTTTTTCAGGGACAGCGATATCAAACTGTGCCCACTTTTCTCCAGCAGTTAAAGCAACAACGGTTGCAACACCATCGACGTGACCCTGCACCATGTGCCCACCCATTCGGGTATTGAGCAGCGCTGCTAGTTCCAAGTTCACTGGACTGCCAACAGCAAGTTGAGCCAGCGAAGTAACCGTCAAAGTTTGCACCATTACATCTGCCGTAAATGTTTCACCGGCAATTGATGTCGCAGTTAAGCAAACGCCATTTACTGCAACTGAATCTCCTAGGGCAATCTGTGAAATAAGCCCGGGTGCTGCAATGGTAAAGACCGCAGAGCTTTCACCCTTTTCAATCGCGATGATGCGCCCTAGTTCTGCAATCAGTCCAGTAAACATCACTCACCGTTCCTAATGCGATAAACCGACTTCACGTCGCCATCAAACACCTGCGTACCTAAGTGATCCATCCGCATTTGATCAGTAATTGTTGTTGGGTAATCAAAGGCGAAGAAATGCTTACCTGTGCCCAGCAGCGATGGTGCTTGATACATGATTAATTCATCTAATAAACAGCCATCTAACATGGCACTACCCAAGGTCGGTCCAGCTTCAACAAAGACGTGATTAATGCCTAATTCATTGAGTTTTTCAACCAAAACATCAAGGTCTTTTGATTTAACGACAACTGTTTGGGCGGCATCATCAAAGACCTGTGCATCCTTTGGTAACTCTTGTTCCCCGCAAACAACGCGGATTGGATTGTGGGCATAGCCTGCAAAATCACCACGCGGAATCAAATGTGGGTTATCGACAATCACGGTATTTGTTCCTACCAAAATCGCATCGGCTTGGCGACGCAATACCTGCACATCTGCCCTTGATGCTTCATTGGTGATCCACTTTGATGTTCCATCGGCAGCAGCCACTTTGCCATCAAGGGTTGCGGCAACTTTCCAGGTAAAGAAAGGGCGATTCTTGCGAATCTTCATCAACCAAGCTCGATTTGAAAACGCTGCCTCATCTTTCAAGACACCTTCAATAACGGTGATACCTGCTGCGCGAAGTGCTGCGGCTCCTCCGGCTGCTTTTTCATTGGGATCGGCAACTGCATAAACAACTGTTGTGATTCCTGCATCAATGATCGCTTGCACACAAGGCCCGGTACTGCCGGTGTGATTGCAGGGTTCAAGGGTCACAACAATTGTGCTGCCCTGTGTTTTTTCACCAGCTGCTTTGATTGCAACAACTTCGGCGTGATCGCTAGATTTGTTGCGATCATGAAAACCTTCGCTTAGCACCGCCCCGTTTGAATCAATAATCACTGCGCCAACAATTGGATTTGGCGCAGTCTTTCCTAAACCTTTTTCGGACAGGGCAATGGCACGTTGCATTGCAACTGTGTAATCCATTTTCATTTCCCTTGCCCCAAACTCTAGATACGAGTAACCGGGGTGGGTGCGAGAACCTTTTCAAAAGAAAAGGCGCAGCAAGGGTAGGCACAAGCCAACCCTTTGTTGGTTTCCTCTCATCCGGACTTTAACCGTCGGTCTCAGAATTTCACTGAGTCAACCGATACCTGGCTGGCATCGGGTCGCGGACTATAACCGCCGGTTCGAAATTACATCGACCCCGGAAACAACGTCGCAATTCTACCCTTTATTTCACCTTTCACAGAACAGTGAAAAACCCCGCCAATCGCAGTGATTGACGGGGCTTTTAACGGGGTTGGTTAAATCGCGTTAACTAATTGCTTAGCTGCAACCTGATGTGTTTCCACAGCCTTCGCATACAAAGCAGGCACCTGACATACGCATCTTTACTCCACATGTCATACATAGTGGTGCATCAGATTTGATTCCCATTGATTCAAGTAGATCAGATGATGAACCGATTGTTTGAGGTCTCTCTTCAATCTTTACATCAGCCTTCTTACTTGGAGCAGTTACAGGAGCCGCCGCAGCAACCGGTGCCGCTGGTGCTTTTGGGTTTGGGGTATCGGTTTCCTTTGCAATCTCTACGTACTCGCCACCATTGTCTAGTGCAGCTGCACGCTCTGCTGCTGTGTACAGACCCATTGCTGAACGTTGTTCAAATGGTAGGTAATCAAGTGCTAGGCGACGGAAGATGTAATCCATCATGGACTGTGCCATGCGAATATCTTGATCATCTGTCATACCTGCTGGCTCGAAGCGCAAGTTTGTGAACTTCTCTACGAATGTCTCTAGTGGAACTCCGTACTGAAGTCCGATAGATACTGCGATTGAGAACGCGTCCATTACGCCTGCAAGAGTTGAACCCTGCTTGCCTAGCTTTAAGAACACTTCACCAAGTGCGCCATCTGCGTATGCACCAGCGGTCATGTAACCCTCTGCGCCACCAACTGAGAATGATGTTGTTGTTGCTGGGCGTGACTTTGGAAGACGATTACGAACTGGAGTAGCTGTTGCTTCTTCAACAACAACGTCTTTCTTCTTCGCTTTTCCATCAGACAAAGGCTGACCAACCTTGCAGTTGTCACGGTAAACCGCGAGCGCCTTAAGTCCTAATTTCCATCCCTGGAAGTACACATCTTCAACCTCTTCAACAGTTGCTTCTTCTGGAAGGTTTACTGTCTTTGAGATCGCACCTGAAAGGAATGGCTGGCATGCAGCCATCATGCGCACGTGGCCCATTGGAGCAATTGAACGCGCACCTAGTGCGCAGTCAAATACGTCGTAATGTTCCTGCTTTAATCCTGGAGCATCGATTACATGGCCATTTGCTGCGATGAATTCAACAATTGCTTCGATTGTTTCTTCTGCGTAGCCAAGCTTGCGAAGTGCTGCCGGAACTGTCTGGTTAACGATCTGCATAGATCCGCCACCGACAAGCTTCTTGAACTTTACTAATGAGAAGTCTGGCTCGATACCTGTTGTATCGCAATCCATCATCAAACCAATTGTTCCGGTTGGAGCTAGAACTGAGATCTGGGCATTACGCCAGCCGTTCTTATCTCCTGTTGATAGACATGCATCCCACGCCTTGTTCGCTTCGGTCCATACATCGCGGTCTAGTGTTGTTTCAGACTTTGCCGCAGATGAAGCTGATGCGTGCTTGCGCATAACACGTGCGTGTGGCTTAGCGTTTTGTGCAAAGCCTGCATATGGTCCAACGATTCCAGCTAGTTCTGCTGAACGCTTGTAGGTAATACCTGACATCAATGATGTGATCGCACCAGCGAGCGCACGTCCACCATCTGAATCATATGCAAGACCTGATGCCATCAATAGTGCGCCAAGGTTTGCATATCCGATACCGAGCTGACGGTAAGCCTTTGTTGTGTCACCGATTGCTTCAGTTGGGAAATCAGCGAAACAGATTGAGATATCCATAGCTGTGATGATTAATTCTGCAGCACGACCAAATGTCTTTGCATCAAATGAACCATCTGACTTAAGGAACTTCATCAAGTTAAGTGATGCCAAGTTACAAGAGGAATTGTCTAGTGACATGTATTCAGAGCAAGGGTTTGACGCATTGATGCGACCTGTCTCTGGGTTTGTGTGCCAATCATTAATTGTGTCGTCATATTGAATACCGGGATCAGCACATGCCCAAGCAGCTTGTGCCATCTTTGTAAACAATGCACGTGCATCAACTGTTTCAATAACTTCGCCAGTGGAACGAGCTGTTAAACCAAACTGCTCGCCCTTTTCAACTGCGCGCATGAAATCATCTGAAACACGAACTGAGTTATTTGCATTCTGGTACTGAACAGAGATGATGTCTTTTCCACCAAGATCCATGTCAAAGCCAGCATCGCGAAGTGCGCGAATCTTGTCTTCTTCCTTGACCTTTGTCTCAATAAATTCTTCGATATCTGGGTGTGAAACATCTAGAACAACCATCTTTGCAGCGCGACGGGTTGCGCCTCCTGATTTGATTGTTCCTGCTGAAGCATCTGCTCCGCGCATAAATGAGACTGGACCAGATGCTGTTCCGCCGGACTTTAGAAGCTCCTTTGATGAACGGATGCGAGACAAGTTAAGTCCTGCTCCTGATCCACCCTTGAAGATCATTCCTTCTTCGCGGTACCAGTTAAGAATGCT
>Ga0082207_1000276_pt1 | contig 30053 bp, 25 predicted proteins | sample LakMenEpi10Aug09_FD_71540 | JGI IMG/M metagenome (GOLD analysis project Ga0082207, IMG submission 71540)
GCAACATATTCGTGATTGACCTCCAGCAGGCCGCGGTCTGAGCGGTCGGCGGCGAACTTGCCGTCTTCGCTCAGGCCGAAGTACCACATGCCATCATGGCCATCACCCACTCGGCGCTGGTACGAGTCGGGCGTTTCTGACCCGTCGTTCTTCCAGCTTTCGTCACCGAAGTGCAGCGGGTCACCCAGGGCGTGCAGCACGCTGACCTGGTAGCCCTCGGGCACGGTCACCACATCGAGCTTGTTCTTGGCCACGGCCGTAAAGCCAAGCGCCAGCGGCTTGACTTCAGGGGCGGCCACAGGCACAGGAGTCGGGTCGCTGCCACCGCAGGCCGACAGGCCGGCCGTGCCCAGCAGGGCGGCTGTGGTGGCGCTGATGCCACCCAGGATCGTTTGGCGGCGCGACACTCGGGCGGACAGCACGTCCTCGAAGTGAGGATTGGCCGACGGGTTGACGATTTCGTCTTCGTCGTAGTGGCTGGTGATGGTTTGGGGAAGTTGTTGATGCATGACAGCTCCAGGTGGGAAGGAAATACAAGCTAGTAAACATGCTGCCAAGCCGTGATGACGAGATCATGAAGACCGCGCCTTGCACATGGGCCAACGCCGCCTTGACGGTCTTGCAAGTCAGTGCGTTTCCCTGGGGATCTACACTTCAACCATGGACGCTCGTCGCAGCCTCATCCGAACTGGCCTGTTCCTGGGCTTGCTCGCGTGCGCGCTGCTGGCGCTGGCGCCGACACTGGCGCGTGCGCAGCGTGCCCTGCAGTTGACCGACCCGATGTGGGTGGCCCTGCACGAGGTTTGCGTGGCGCAAGGGGTGCTCAAGGTCGTCGATCCATCCGATGACCAACCCGTCACGGGCAATCATGACGATTGCCGCTACTGCCAGGGGGCGGCCAACCTTGGATTGCCGCCATCCTCAGAATTGGGGCCACATACGCCCCGTCTCTCCGGCCTGGGTTATCCCCCGCTGTACTGGCAGTCGCCCAGCCGCTTACACGCCTGGCTCACGCCGGCCCCACGCGGGCCGCCTTCCCGCTCCTGAGTCCGCACCGGCCTCGATAGCCGCACGCCTGCCATGGCAGTGCGCCCTCTTGAGGCCAAGAGCACGTCGCTTCGCGCGGCGTGAGTTCTCAGTGTTCAGGAGTACCCATGTTGAATCCCCATCGGGGCTACGGCCCCCGTTGCGGCCATTGCGCGGTGGCTGCCGCATGTGCCCTGCTGCTGCAGGCCGCACCGACAAACGCATCCACGGTCCCATCAGCCCCTACACCTCCAGCCCTTGCCAGCGAAAGCATCACCGTCACCTCCACCCGCGAAGCGGTTCGCCTGTGGGATGTACCGGCTTCCATCGGTCTGATCGGCAGCCGCAGCCTGCGCGAAGCGGCACCCGCCCACCCCCAGCAGATCATGAGCCAGATCCCGGGCGTGGCCGTTGCAGTCACCAACGGTGAAGGCCACACCACCGCCATTCGGCAACCCTTCACCACGGCCCCGCTCTACCTATTCCTGGAAGATGGCATCCCCACCCGACCCACGGGCTTCTTCAACCATAACGCGCTGTATGAGGTGAACCTGCCGGATGCGGCGCGTATCGAAGTGGTGCGCGGGCCGGGATCCGCGCTCTACGGATCAGACGCCATCGGTGGGCTGGTCAACGTCATCACCCGAGCGGCCATACCCTCGCCTGCGGGGGGCGGCACGATCGAGTTGGGAGCCTTCGGCTGGAAGCGCCTCATGGGTGAGGCACAGTGGGCGCAAGCCAAGGCGGGCACCGATACCGGGCTGCGGGTTTCGATCAACCGAACCCACAGCGATGGCTGGCGCGACGCGACGGCTTACGACCGCACGAGCCTTGGCCTGCGCTGGGACCACGCGCCATCGCAAGGCCTGCGCGCGAAGACGATCATTTCTGCCACCGACATCGACCAGCAGACGGGCGCCAACACGCCCCTTCCCCTGGCCGACTATCGGCAAAACCCGAGGCTCAACAACTTCTCGATCGCCTTCAGGCAGGTACAAGCCCTTCGGGCATCGAGTGAGTTCGAGTGGAGCCAGGGCCGAACGCTGTGGACGCTGACGCCCTATGCCCGGCTCAACGGCATGAAGCTCAACGGGTCCTTCAACCTGGCTTCGGATCCTCGGATCGAAGATACCGAGGTCAGCTCGCTGGGACTCTTGGCCAAGGTACGGCATGACATCTCAGCGGCGTGGGATCCGCGCGTGATCCTGGGCGTGGACCTGGATCGCAGCAGCGGCTCGCGCACGGAAGATGCGTTGAATGTGAGCCGCGCCGGAACGGGTGCATCCACCCGCTACATCGCCTACACCGTGGGCCCGCGTGTCTACGACTACACCGTGGCGGTCAGCAGCGTTTCGCCCTATGCACAGATGGAGCTCAAGCCGCTCGACTCGGTTCAGCTGACCCTGGGGTTGCGGCACGATTCGATCGGCTTCGATATGCAGAACCGACTGAGCCCAACTGGATCGGCCAGCGGTGTACCGGCCCACACCGTGGCCGGAACCCGGTTCTATGGGCAGTTGCCCGATGCCGACAAACGGTTCGAGCGGCTGAGCACCAAGTTGGGGGCGACCTGGACCCCTGCGCGAGACCTGAACCTCTTCGCTTCACTGAATGAGGGGTTTCGTGCACCCTCGGAGTCGCAGCTGTTCCGTGGTGGTCCGGCGGCCAACCCCGTGGACGCCAGCAACCGCGCCCGCCTGGCCCTGGGCCTGCAGCCCATCCAAGCCCGCCAGGCCGAGGCCGGCTTGCGCACGCAGTGGGGCGCGGTGTCGTCCGAATGGGTGGTCTATCGGCTGGACAAGCGAAACGACCTGGTGACCCAAAGGGACCTGGCCACCAATCTGAGCACAGCGGTCAACGCTGGCCACACGCGGCATCAAGGGCTGGAGTGGTCGCTGGGCGCACCCCTGAACCGGCAATGGCGAGTGGACGCGGCCTGGTCATGGGCGCGCCACCGTTACGTCGATTGGGTCACGGCCACGGCGAGCTTTTCCGGCAAGGAAATGGAATCGGCCCCTAGGGTGGTGGGGAACACACGGTTGAGCTGGCGGCCAGACAACACGCGGCACCTTCAGCTGGAGTGGAGCCGCATCGGCCCCTATTGGCTGGAGGCCTCCAACAGCAGCACGTTTGGCCGTTATGAGGGTCACGATGTGTTCAATCTGCGTGCCAGCCACCGATTGAACCGACAAGCCCGCCTGTTCATGCGCGTGACGAACCTTCGTGACACACGCCATGCCGACAGCGCGTCGGTCTCGTCGAACACCGCGGTGTACTCGCCTGCGCTGCCACGCGCCGTGGCGCTGGGATTGGAGGTGAATTGGCCATGAATCGATTGGGATGCCTTGGGTCCGGGGGGCGTATGGCGCTGGGTGCGTGGGTGGCAGTGCTGGCTCTGATCCCGCTGATCGCGATGGTGGCAGCCCTGCCGGTTAGGGCTGCCCCGTCTCACACGGAGGGTGCATCGACCGCCAAGGAATCGACATCACCTGCAGCCGCTTCGGGCCACTCGGCCGCGCAGCGCCCAGCTCGACAGCGCCCTCCCCCGCTGGCGATCGGGGCGGCCTTTGCACCCGACGGTGCACTGTGGACCGTGGGCTTGGATGCGCAAAGGCGCTTGGTGCTGCAGCGCAGCCGTGACCAGGGACGAAGCTGGCAGGAGCCGCAAATGCTGGACGTGGCCGGTGACACGGTGGTGGCCGATGGCGAAAACCGCCCGAAGCTCGCGTTCGGACCTGGTGGCCTGGTGGTGGTCAGTTACACCAAGCCGCTGCCCAAACCCTTCACCGGTGAAGTGCGCCTGTTGCGATCGGCCGATGGTGGAAAGACCTTCGCCCCGCCAGTCACGGTGCACGCGGACCGTTCCATCATCACCCACCGTTTCGAATCGATCCTGTTCGACCGCAACGGAACCCTGCACACGGTGTGGATCGACAAGCGCGACGGTGAAGCCATGAGGGCCACGGGGCGCCCCTACCGCGGCGCGGGCATCTACCGAAACGAGTCACGCGATGGCGGTCTGACTTTCGGACCGGATATCAAGGTGGCCGACCATTCCTGCGAATGCTGCCGAATCGCTCTGGCCCCCACATCCAATGGCGGGGTGGCGGCGATGTGGCGGCATGTGTTTGAACCGAATGAGCGGGACCATGCCTTCTCGACTTGGACGGGTGCAGACAAGCAGACGGTTGACACCCCGGTACGCGCCACCTTTGACCGATGGGCCTTGGACGCCTGCCCGCACCACGGTCCCGGCCTGAGCGCCGCCTCTGATGGCGGCTGGCATGCGGTGTGGTTCGGCATTCGCGCCGGACAGGCCGGCGTGCGCTACGGGCGTCTGGATGCCATGGGCCGACCACTGTCATCGGTACCCGTGCGCGCCGTGCCCGACCCCGGCGCGGAGCACGCCGACGTGGCCGCCATCGGGAGCCAGGTGGTGGTGGTGTGGCGCAGCTTCGATGGGCAGCGCTTCACCATCCGTGCCTGGGTGTCCCGGGATGGCGGGCAGCGGTTCGAGCTGCGTGAACTGGCGCACACCGTCCACGCCAATGACCAACCCAGGTTGGTGAGCGATGGCACGCGTTTGTGGCTGCTGTGGCGCGATGTGCACCGTACGCAGGTGGAGGTGATCGATGTGCACTAGGTGTTGGAAGCGCGTGGCCCAGGCCATGGGGCGGGGCCTTGTGGCGGCGCTGCTGCTGCACATCGCCGGTGTGTCACATGCGCAGACGGCAGTGGCCCCCAGCCCGCGCAACGGGCCGCATCAGGTTGAACCCTTCGACGCTGCCACGATGGCGACCTGGCGCTCCACCCTCACACGGCCCACCTGGGTGGTGTTCACCGCCACCTGGTGCGCGGTCTGTCCCGCGGTCATCGCCGACATCGAGCGCGTGGCGCGCGAACACCCCCGTCGTCCTCGGGTGTGGGCGGTGGTGATCGACGTCGCCCCGGGCGATGACGACGCCCGGCTGCTGTCACATGAGTATCTGCGCCACACCGACCGACTGCTGGCATTCGATGGCATACCCGCGGCGATTCGTCACGGGGTAGACCCAAGCTGGCGCGGCTCGGTGCCACATGTGGCCCTGATGGAGCCCGGTGGCCGGGTGCGGCTGTACAGCGGCAAACCGCCCCTGGGCGACCTGATGCGCTGAGCGCGCCGGCTTAACCGGGACAGTCGCTTTTCGATCAAGCATCTGCGAATCCCTTCGTTCCGCTCGGCGCGCGGAACCGCAATCATGGCGGCTTGGCATGAGTGCCCATGCCGTTTGCCGTGAGGGATCCAACATGAATCAAGGTCGTCGCCTGCTACAGGAACTCCGTTCAGTTACCTGGCATCTTCCAACGCGGACATTGTGGATCGCCACGACGGCATTCCTGTGTGCGTGGGCCATCGGAACAGGACCCGCACTGGCGATCGAGTCGAGGCTGCTCAACGTCAGCTACGACGTCTCGCGCGAGTTCTACAAGGACTTCAATCAGGCCTTCGCTGCGCACTGGAAGAAGTCCACCGGTGAGAGGCTCACGCTCAACCAGAGCCATGGCGGCTCCAGTCGGCAGGCCCGCAGCGTGGCCGATGGTCTGGAGGCCGACGTGATCACGATGAACCAGCACAACGACATCGACATCCTGTTCGAGCGCGGCAAGCTGGTGCCGCAGGACTGGGCCAAACGCCTGCCCCACAACAGCGCCCCCACCACCTCGGTGTCCGTGATCCTGGTGCGCAAGGGCAACCCCAAGAACATTCGCGACTGGAGCGACCTGGGTCGCCCCGGCGTTAGCGTCATCATCCCCAACCCCAAGACCAGTGGCAACGGCCGCTACACCTACCTGGCCGCCTGGGGTGCCGGGGTAAAGGCTGGGCTGAGCGCAGACGCCGCGCGGGCCTTGGTCACCCGCATCTTCGCCAATGTGCCGGTGCTTGACGGTGGCGGGCGCGGCGCCACCACCACCTTCGCACAACGCAACATGGGTGACGCGCTGGTCACCTTCGAAAGCGAGGCACCGCTGATCGAACGCGAGTTTGGCGGCGGCTTCGAGGTGATCTACCCCAGCCGCACCATCCTGGCCGAGAACCCGGTGAGCGTGGTCGACCGCGTGGTCGACAAGAAGGGAACCCGCAAGCAAGCCGAGGCCTACCTTCAGTTCCTCTACACCGAAGCCGGGCAGGAATTGGCCGCCAAGCACCACATCCGCCCACGCGACCCCAAGGTGCTGGCGCGTCATGCCAAGTCCTTCCCCAAGGTGAACACCTTCACGGTCGATGAGGTATTCGGTGGATGGAGCCGTGCGCAGAAAGAGCACTTCAACGATGGTGGCCTGTATGACCAGGTGATCGCCGCGGCCAAGGCCCGCTGAAGGCCGTTCATGTTCCTGTCGCGCACGCTGCTCAAGCGCCACACGGTGTTGCCGGGCTTCGATCTGGCGCTGGGCTTTGCCCTTTTCTACCTGGGCCTGATCGTTTTGGTGCCGCTGTCGGCAGCATTCCTGAAGACATTCACCCTCACCTGGTCGCAGTTCCTCGACGCCACCACCACGCCAAGGGTATTGGCGTCGTACCGGCTCACCTTCGGGGCTTCCCTGCTGGCGGCTGCGGTGAATGCAGTGTTCGGCCTGATCACCGCCTGGGTGCTGGTGCGCTACGAGTTCCCCTTCAAGCGTCTGGTGGACGCCCTGGTCGACCTGCCTTTTGCGCTGCCCACAGCGGTGGCTGGCATCGCGTTGACGGCCCTGTGGAGCGGCAACGGCTGGATTGGCCAGTGGCTGCCCTTCAAGGTGAGCTTTACCCCAGTGGGCGTGTTCGTGGCCCTGGTGTTCATCGGCCTGCCCTTTGTGGTGCGAACGGTGCAGCCTGTGCTGGAAGACCTGAACCGCGAACTTGAGGAAGCGGCCGCCACATTGGGAGCCTCGCGCTGGCAAGCCTTCACCAAGGTCGTGTTCCCTATCCTGATGCCCGCGCTGCTCACCGGCTTCGCGCTGGCCTTCGCGCGGGCCTTGGGCGAATATGGCTCGGTCATCTTCATCGCCGGCAACATGCCGATGATCAGCGAGATCACACCGCTGCTGATCATCACGAAACTGGAGCAGTACGACTACGCCGGGGCCACCGCGATCGCGGTGGTGATGTTGGTGGTGTCGTTCGCGCTGCTGCTGCTGATCAATCTGCTGCAGGCCTGGTCGCGTCGACGCACCGGCGGCGTGGCCTGAGGGGTGGTCATGGGTATTCAACCCCGCTTGATTCAGAGCGCCACCACAGAACCGGTATGGCTTCGCCGGCTGCTGATTGCCATCGCGCTGGCCTTCATGACGCTGTTCCTGTTCATCCCGCTGGTCAGCGTGTTCGTCGAAGCCCTCAAGAAGGGCTGGGACGTGTACCTGGCCTCGATCACCGAGCCTGACGCGCTGTCGGCCATCCAGCTCACCCTGATCGCCGCAGGCATCAGCGTCCCGCTGAACCTGGCCTTTGGCCTGGCCGCAGCCTGGGCGATCGCCAAGTTCGAGTTCCGTGGGAAGAACCTGCTGCTCACGCTGATCGACCTGCCGTTTTCGGTGAGTCCCGTGATCGCAGGTCTCATCTACGTACTGGTGTTCGGTCTTCAGGGTTGGTTCGGCGAGTGGCTGCGTGATCAAGATGTGAAGATCATCTTCGCGGTGCCGGGCATCGTGTTGGCCACCGTGTTCGTGACCTTCCCCTTTGTGGCGCGCGAGTTGATTCCGCTGATGCAGGCACAGGGCATCGAACAGGAAGAGGCCGCGCGCGTACTGGGTGCCAACGGTTGGCAAATGTTTCGCCGCGTCACGCTTCCCAATGTGCGCTGGGCCCTGTTGTACGGCGTGATCCTTTGCAACGCGCGCGCCATGGGAGAGTTCGGTGCCGTGAGCGTGGTGTCGGGTCATATCCGTGGCCAGACCAACACCATGCCGCTTCACATTGAGATCGTCTACAACGAGTACCAGTTCGCAGCCGCCTTCGCGGTCGCTTCGCTGCTGGCAGGTCTGGCCCTGGTGACCCTGGTGGCCAAGTACCTGGTGGAGCAGCGGCTCAAGCGTGAGCACGTGCCGCTGCATGACCCGCTGCCTCACCCCCAATGAGCCCAGGCCCACTCGCACCCCAAGACGAGGCATTCCGCATGAGCATCGAGATCCGCGACATCCAAAAGCGCTTCGGCCGCACCGTGGCCTGCGACCACCTCAACCTGCACATTTCCTCCGGCGAGCTGGTGGCGCTGCTGGGGCCATCGGGCTGCGGGAAGACCACCTTGCTGCGCATCATCGCTGGGCTGGAGGTGCCCGACGCGGGCAGCGTGCACTTTCACGGCGAAGACGCCACCCACACCCATGTGCGCGAACGCAATGTGGGCTTCGTTTTTCAGCACTACGCCTTGTTCGGGCACCTCTCGATCTTCGAGAACGTGGCCTTTGGCCTGCGCGTGCGGCCAAGGGCCACGCGACCCTCGGAGGCTGAGATTCGCGACAAGGTCATGGCGCTTCTGAAGCTGGTGCAGCTCGACTGGCTGGCCGAGCGCTACCCCCATCAGCTCAGCGGCGGGCAGCGCCAACGCATCGCCCTGGCCCGTGCCCTGGCCGTCGAACCCCAGGTGCTGCTGCTGGATGAACCCTTCGGTGCGCTGGACGCCAAGGTACGAAAGGAATTGCGACGCTGGCTGCGCCGCCTTCACGATGAGGTGCATGTCACCAGCGTTTTCGTGACCCACGACCAGGACGAGGCCATGGAGGTGGCCGACCGAGTGGTGGTGATGAACCAGGGGCGCATTGAGCAGCAAGGCTCACCGGATGAGGTCTACGACCATCCCGCCAATCCCTTCGTGCTGCAGTTCCTGGGTGATGTGAACCTGTTCCACGGGCGCATTGGTCACATCGGGATGAGCGGCGGAGATGAGGAGGTGAGCTTCGTGCGCCCGCACGAACTCGAAGTGGTGGCCGAAGCAGGGCCCGAAACATGGCCGGTGACCCTGAGCCAGACATTGACCGTGGGACCCAACACACGCTTGGAGTTCAAGCGCGACGGCGTGCAAGGGTATATCGATGTGGAACTCAGCCGCCCGGCCTGGCAGGCCCTGCGCGGCTCGATGAACCTGCAGCCCGGCTCAAGGGTCCACTTGCGGCCGCGCCGCGTGACGCGGTTCGAAGCCCGCTGAGCTACTCGCCGTTCATGGCCGCCTGCACCACGGCAGGGGTGAGTGGTGAGGCAAAGGTCTCGATGAAATCGTAGACATATCGCCTGAGGTAGGACCCCCGGCGAATGGCCAGACGGGTCAGGTTGGGCGCAAACAGGTGGCGGGCATCGATCGCGCGCAGGGCCTTGTCGCGCGCCTCGTCAACGGCGATGGCCGCCACCACGCCCACGCCCATGCCCAACTCCACATAGGTCTTGATGACGTCAGCGTCCATGGCCTCCAGCACGATGTTGGGCGTCAACCCGGCTTGCGCAAAGGCCGCATCAATGTGCGAGCGGCCGGTGTAGCCGGGCTCATAGGTGATGAGCGGCAGCCGTGCCAGTTGATTCAAGGTGAGCGCGCCGCGGCGGCCGGCCTTGTCCAGCGCATGGCCATGGGGCACGATGACCATGTGCGTCCACTGGTAGCACGGCAGAGCCACCAGCTCCGGGTACGTGGCCAAGGCCTCGGTGGCGATGCCGATGTCGGCTTCGCCGCGAATCAGCATTTGCGCGATCTGCTGGGGCGACCCTTGATGCATCCGAAGGGCCACCTCCGGATGCGCCAGGCTGAAGTCACGCACCGCATGCGGCAGCGCGTAGCGCGCCTGGGAGTGGGTGGCCGCCACGGTCAGCGTACCGCTGTCCTGGCGCGACCAATCGTCGCCCGCCCGCTTGAGGTTGTCGGCCTCCTGCAGCAGGCGTTCGATGATGGGCAGGATACCGATGCCAGGGTCGGTCAGGCCCGTCAGGCGCTTGCCCTGGCGCACGAAGAGGTCGAAGCCCAGTTCGTCTTCCAACTCGCGTATCTGGCGGCTCACGCCCGGCTGCGACGTGTGCAGGACATCCGCGACGGCGGTGAGGTTGAATCCCTGGCGCACCGCTTCGCGGGCGGATCGCAGTTGCTGGAAGTTCATGGCCTGTAGGGGATCAAGGGAGGGCGTGACATCTTGCCCTCCAAGCCAAATTCACTCAACGAATACTCTATTGTGTGTTTATTCGAAAAACGAATAAGACGACCAGTCGAGAAAGTCATCGTATGTGACTGACTTCATAAGGGATCGGCCCAGGCTCTGCAGCAGCGCACAAATCAGAAGATCCGGTGGTTTCGTACTGCTGTCCAACTTGAATCGGCTTCAACAGGGAGATCTTCATGGCCGTATCCATCTCGCTGACCGTCAACGGCAAGGCCGTGACGTGCGACGTCGACGAGCGCACCTTGCTCGTGCAACTCATCCGTGAACATCTTGAGCTAACCGGCACACACCAGGGCTGCGACACCGCCCAGTGCGGAGCCTGCACCGTGCACCTCAACGGGCGCGCGGTGAAGTCCTGCTCAATGCTCGCCGTCCAGGCCCAAGGCGCACAGGTCACCACGATTGAAGGTCTCTCGCACGGCGGCACCCTGCACCCCATGCAGGCAGCCTTCAAGGCCTGCCATGGGCTTCAGTGCGGCTTCTGCACGCCGGGCATGGTGATGTCGGCCGTGCAACTGCTGGCCGACAAGCCCAAGGCCAGCGAACAGGAGATCCGCGAAGGCCTGGAGGGCAACATCTGCCGCTGCACGGGCTATCACAACATCGTCAAGGCAGTTCAGCACTGCCAGGCCACCACCGCCTGATACCCAAGGGAGTCCGAGAATGACCGACCTTTCCAATTCCCCCATCGGCAAGCCTCTGGAGCGCCGTGAAGACCTACGATTCCTCACGGGTGCCGGCCAGTACACCGACGACGTGGTGCTGCCGGGTCAGACATACGCCTACTTCCTGCGTTCGCCCTACGCGCACGCGCGTATCAAGTCCATCGATGTCAGCAAGGCCAAGGCCGCGCAAGGCGTGGTGACCGTGATCACCGGCGCGGAAATTGCCGAGAGCAAGATCGGCGGCCTGCCCTGTGGCTGGCTGATCCACAGCAAAGACGGCAGCCCCATGAAGGAGCCGCCCCATCCCATCATCGCGCACGAGAAGGTTCGCCATGTCGGTGACCAGGTGGCGCTGGTCGTGGCCGAGACCTACCTGCAGGCCAAAGACGCCGCGGAACTGATCGAGGTCGACTACGAAGACCTGCCGGCGGTGGTGGACATCACGACCGTGGAGAAGGCCGGCGCCCTGGTCCACGACGACGTTCCCGGCAATGTGTGCTACGACTGGGGACACGGCGACAAGGCTGCTGTGGATGCCGCCTTCGCCAAGGCGGCCAAGGTCAGCACCCTGAGCCTGGTGAACAACCGACTGGCCCCCAATGCCATGGAGCCCCGCGCAGCCAACGCGCAGTACACCAAGCACGATGACAGCTACACGCTCTACGTGTCCACGCAGAACCCGCACGTCGAGCGCCTGTTGATGTGTGCCTTCGTGCTGGGCATCCCAGAATCCAAGATGCGTGTGATCGCCCCGGATGTGGGCGGCGGCTTCGGCTCCAAGATATTCCTGTATGCCGAGGAGACTGCGCTGGTGTGGGCCAGCAAGCGGGTGGGTCGGCCCATCAAGTGGACAGCCGAGCGCAGCGAGTCCTTTCTGACAGATGCCCACGGCCGTGACCACGCCACCCAGGTGGAAATGGCCATGGACGATCAGGGCAATTTCCTGGCCATGCGGGTGAACACCATCGCGAACATGGGTGCCTACCTGTCCACCTTCGCCTCCTGTGTGCCCACCATCCTTTATGCCACGCTCCTGGCCGGCCAGTACAAGACCCCGGCCATCTACTGCGATGTGAAGGCTGTATTCACGAACACGGCACCGGTGGATGCGTACCGGGGCGCAGGCCGACCCGAGGCCACCTACGTGGTCGAGCGCATCGTCGAGCAGTGCGCGCGCGACATGAAGATGGACCCTGCGGAGATCCGCCGTCGCAACTTCATCACGCAATTCCCCTACGCCACCCCGGTGGGCCTCACCTACGACACGGGTGACTACAACGCACATCTCAGCCGTGCCATCGAGTTGGCCGATGTGGCCGGCTTCCCGGCACGCCGCGCAGCCTCTGAAGCCAAGGGCCTCAAGCGTGGCCTGGGCTACAGCTGCTACATCGAGGCCTGCGGGATTGCTCCCTCGAACATTGCCGGAGCCCTGGGTGCACGGGCAGGTCTGTTCGAAGCCGGTGAGGTGCGCGTGCACCCCACGGGCACCGTCACCGTGTTCACCGGCTCGCACAGCCACGGCCAGGGCCATGAGACCACCTTTGCACAGGTGGTGGCGGCCAAGCTGGGCATCCCGGTGGAAAACGTGGAAATCGTGCACGGCGACACCGGCCGTATCCTCTTCGGCATGGGCACCTACGGTAGCCGTTCACTGGCCGTGGGCGGCTCGGCCATCGTGAAGGCCGTGGACAAGGTCATCGCCAAGGGCAAGAAGATCGCTGCCCACCTGCTGGAGGCAGCTGACACGGACATCGAGTTCGAAAACGGCGAGTTCAAGGTGGCCGGCACCGATAAGAAGGTGGCCTTCGGCAATGTGGCACTCACGGCTTATGTGCCGCACAACTACCCGCTGGATAAGCTCGAGCCGGGTCTCAATGAGAACGCCTTCTACGACCCCACCAACTTCACTTACCCCTCGGGCACCTACGTGTGCGAGGTCGAAGTGGACCCCGAGACCGGCCGCGTGCGGGTGGACAAGTTCACTGCGGTCGACGACTTCGGCAACATCATCAACCCGATGATCGTGGAAGGCCAGGTGCATGGCGGCATCGGCCAGGGCTTAGGGCAGGCCATGCTGGAAGGCGTGGTGTATGACCCCGAAAGCGGCCAGCTGCTCACCGGGTCCTACCAGGACTACGCCATGCCGCGCGCCGACGACCTGCCCAGCTTCGTGGTGGACCACACCTGCACGCCCTGCACGCACAACCCGCTGGGTGTGAAGGGTTGCGGAGAGGCTGGCGCCATCGGCTCGCCCCCAGCCTTCATCAATGCGCTGACCGACGCCCTGGGCGTGCGCGACGTGCCCATGCCCGCTACGCCCGAGCGAGTGTGGCGCGTCATTCACGGCCTGGCCTGAACCCCATCGGAGGAACACGACATGTATGCATTCGACTATGCGCGGCCGGCCGACCAAGCGGCGGCCACTTCCACCGCCTCAAGCGATGATGTGCGCTACCTGGCCGGAGGCCAGAGCCTGGTCCAGGCGATGAAGCTGCGACTGGCCTCCAGCGAAAAGCTGGTGGACCTGGGCGGCATCGCCGGCCTCAAGGGCATTCGCCGAGAAGGCGACAAGTTGGTGATCGGCGCCATGACCACCCACGCGGCGGTGGCGGCATCGGCCGAGGTCAAGGCGGCCATCCCCGCCTTGGCCGATCTGGCCGGCGGCATCGGTGACCAGATGGTGCGCAACATGGGCACTATCGGGGGCTCCATCGCCCACGCCGACCCCGCAGCCTGCTACCCTGCGGCGGTCTTGGGGCTGGGTGCCACCATCCAAACCGACCGGCGCACGATTGCCGGTGACACCTTCTTCACCGGCCTGTACGAGACTGCGCTTCAGCCTGGCGAGTTGATCGTGGCGGTGCACTTTCCCATACCGCAGCGCGCAGCCTATGTGAAGTACAAGCAGCAAGCCTCGCGCTTTGCTATGGTAGGCGTGTTCCTGAGTCAATCAGCCCACGGCGTGCGCCTGGCCGTCACGGGTGCCAAGAGCCATGTGTTCCGCGCCACGGCCATCGAGCAGGCCCTGCAGGCATCGTTCACGCCGGATGCCGCCAAGGCAGTGAAGGTATCCTCCGAGGGCATCAACGCCGATTTGCATGGCAGCGCGCAGTACCGTGCCGCGATGATCAGCGTGATGGCCGCACGGGCCGTGACGGCCTCCTCTGGGCGTTGACGTCCGGCTACTGCAGGGGCCTAGTGGGTCGACAGGCCTGTACAGCCTCGGCAGATTGGCCGCCGTGTCCGCACTGGCGGCTATCACCGGCGGATTCATGAGCACCACAGCCGGCGCCGAAGTGCGCCGGTTTTCACTTCAGGAGCATTCGAGGGTGAGGGCGATCAATCTACGGTGGCTGCTGCCGGCGCTGTTCGCGGCAGCGGCGGTGCTGTACCCAGCGCTGGTCCAGGCACAGCCAGAACTGCAGGTCTCGATTGATGTGTCGGCGCCCAAGGCCTTCAGCCTTACGCAACTTCAGTCGTTGCCGCAGGTGGAAGCCGAAGTCACAGTACGCAGCGGTACGGTAGAGCGTTGGCGCGGCACGCCGATCACGGAGGTGCTCAAGGCTGCAGGCCTAAACCTGGCTGACAACCTGGGCGGCGGATTCGTGTCGCGCCGCGTGTTGGCAGCCCGATCGATTGACGGCTATGTCGCCGCCTTTGGCTTGGCCGAGGTGGACCCGCGCTTCGGCCGACGTGTACCCCTGGTGGTGTGGCAAGGCCCGGATGGCGCGGCCCTGGCCCCGCACCGCGGACCCCTGATGCTGGTGGCGCCCGATGACGCGCGTGGGAGCCGTGGCGTGCGGCAGTTGCAGTCGCTCTCCGTGACCGCCTTGCCCTAACGACCACCTTTCGAACCAAAAATCTGGCTTCATGCAACCCCAATCCGTCGATGAGGTCCTGGCGCTGTTGCAGGCGCAGGGATATGTAGGCAGCCGCCGCCTGGCCACTTCCGTGCACTTGGCTCTTGCCCTGCAACGGCCGCTGTTCCTTGAGGGGGAACCCGGCGTGGGCAAAACCGAGCTGGCCAAGGTCTTGGCACGCGCCCTTGGCGCGCCGCTCATCCGGCTGCAGTGCTACGAGGGGTTGGACCTTTCACAGGCGGCCTATGAGTGGAACGTGGCACGGCAGATGCTGGAGATACGGCTGGTCGAGGCGGCCACCCGTATGGCACCGCCTCCATCAGGCCCCGACGGCCAGCACATTGCATCGGACGCCGCCAGGGATTCGGTCGCCGATCGCGATGTGCTGGCTCGCAGCCTGTATCGGCGCGAACTGCTGATCGAACGCCCACTGCTGCAGGCACTGACTCAAAGCGTACGGCCGGTGCTGCTGATCGACGAACTCGACCGCGCTGACGAGCCCTTCGACGCCTTCCTGCTCGAGCTGCTGGCTGAGAACCAGCTCACGATCCCCGAGTATGGGGTCGTGCGTGCCGAGCACCCACCCATCACATTCATCACGAGCAACCGCACGCGCGAGGTGCACGACGCGCTCAAGCGCCGCTGCCTGTATCAGTGGGTCGGCTTCCCCGACGAGCAGCAGGAACTGGCCATTCTGCGGGCAAAAGCCCCGCAGGCCGGCGAGTCGCTGTCCAGGCAAGTGGTGGCCTTCGTGCAGCGCATGAGACGGCTTGACCTGTTCAAAGCTCCAGGAGTGGCCGAGACGATCGACTGGACCAATGCCCTGGTGGCGCTAGATGCCATGCGACTGGACCCCGACAGCGTGCACGACACCCTGGGCGTCCTCTTGAAGTACCAGGACGACGTGGCGCGCCTACAGGGGGCCGAGGTTGGACGCCTGATCGACGAGCTCAAGGCCTTGGAGATCATCGACGGCGACTGAGCCGTCTTGCTCTGATGGGCCACTTCGCCTTCAACCTCGCCCACTTCACCCGCATCCTGCGCAAAGCGGGATTGCCAGTGGGGCCCGATCGAACCTTGGCAGCCATTCAGGCCATCGAGGCCGTGGGCCTGGACAGGCGGGACGATGTCCACGCCGCACTCAGCGCGGTGATGCTTCGCTCCAACGACCAGCAACCCCTATTCGATGCCGCCTTCGAGGTCTTCTGGCGCGACCCGAAGCTGGCCGAGCGCATGATGCACATGATGCTGCCCAAGATCCAAGGCCGCGGCGAGAAGACCCAACCCAAGCGCAACAACCGGATGGCCGAGGCGCTGGCCGCGCAACGGCCCCTGGAGCCCAAGCGTGCACGCCCCAAGGAGAGCGAGCAGCCACACGACTTCAACCTGGACTTCGTCATCAGCCACTCCGACCGTGAGCGGCTCTATGCGGCAGACTTCGAGTCGATGACGTCGCACGAATTCGCCTGGGCCCAGCGCATCGCGACCCAGCTGCCACCACCCGTGCAACGCATCCGCAGCCGCCGGCTTGAGCCGGCACGCCATGGCCGCCTGAACCTCGCCACCACCATGCGCCAGGCCGCGCGGCAGCCCGACACCCTATTGCCCCGCTACTCGAGGCCGCGACGGGTGATACCCCCCATCGTGGTACTGCTGGACATTTCTGGTTCGATGGACCGCTATGCGCGGCTGATGCTGCATTACCTGCACGGCCTGCGGCAACGCCACAGGCGTATGCAGGTGTTTACCTTCGGCACGCGGTTGACCCCCATCACACGTGCGCTTCGCGACCGCGACCCTGACAGGGCCCTGGACGAAGCCGCGGCACAGGTACAGGACTGGAAGGGCGGCACGCGCATCGCCCAATGCCTTGCGCAATTCAATCGGGAGTGGGCGCGACGGGTGCTGGGCGCGCGAGCAGCCGTGCTCTTGATCACCGACGGACTCGACCGCGAAGGTGCGGGAGAATTGGCGTCCTCGGCGGCACACCTGTCGCGCATGACGACGCAACTGGTCTGGCTCAATCCCCTGCTGCGCTTCGATGGATTCGAGCCGCGCGCCGCCGGCGTCAAGGCCCTGCTCCCCCATGTGGACCACCTGCTGCCCATGCACAACTTGAGCAGTCTTCAAGACCTGGAGCGGGCGCTGATCTTGGCCCCGCGTCATCGATTCACCCCCTCACCACGCAATTGACACAACATGGAACTCAACGGCGAACAGCTCATTCCTGCCTCGCAGCAGCGCACGTGGAACTCACTCAACGACCCCGAAGTCCTCAAGGCCTGCATCCCGGGCTGTGAAACCCTGGAGAAGACCGAAGACGGTGGCTTCACCGCCACCCTGGCACTGCGCATCGGCCCCGTGAGTGCGAAATTCAAGGGCAAGCTCACGCTCAGCGATGTACAGCCGCCTGACCGCTACACCATGCACTTCGACGGCCAGGGCGGCATGGCCGGCTTCGGCAAGGGCTCGGCCCAGGTGCAGCTGACGCCGGCCGAGGGTGGTACCCGCCTGAGCTACGCTGCCAAGGCGCAGGTGGGCGGCAAGCTCGCACAGGTGGGCTCGCGCCTGGTGGATGCCGCGGCCGGCAAGATCACCAACGACTTCTTCGCTGCCTTCAATGCTCGGGTGCAGGCCGATGCGGCCGCGGCAGGAGAGCCGGTGCCGGCGCCGCCCGGCGCCGCTGACTCCGGTTCAGTCGTGCCGCCGGATCCGACCACTGCGACGGGCGGCGCGGGCCTGCCCACGTGGGTGTGGATCGCCGGCGGAACTGCGCTGGCGGTACTGGCTGCGATCGCCCTGGGCCGCTGAGGGTTGAATACCCACTTATGCATTTCTGAACATATCGCCAAGGCGTGAACGATTGCAAAGAATCCGGCCCCATTGCGTATTCCAAAACACAAAGGAGCTGGTTCATGTCGTTTCCTCGCGCCCGTCGCCGTGTGGTTGGTCTTATGGCCACGGCCACCTTGGCCTGGCTTGGCTTGGCACCCATCGGTGCGCAAGCCCAGACCGGTCGTTTCATCGTGATGGCCTCCACCACCTCGACCGAACAGTCCGGCTTGTTCGCCCACCTGCTGCCGGCCTTCAAGCAGGCCTCGGGCATCGACGTGCGGGTGGTGGCACTGGGCACCGGCCAGGCGCTGGACACCGGTCGTCGCGGCGACGCAGATGTGGTCTTCGTGCACGACCAGGCGGCCGAAGAGAAGTTCGTCACTGAGGGTTTTGGCCTGAGGCGCCAAGCCGTGATGTACAACGACTTCATCCTGGTGGGCCCGAAGGGTGACCCAGCCGGCGTGAAGGGCCGCGATATCGCCGAGGCCATGCGCAAGCTGGGTGCCAGCAAGGAAGGCTTCGTGTCGCGGGGCGACAAGAGCGGCACACATGCGGCGGAGCTGCGTTACTGGAGGGCGGCGGGCGTGGACGTGGCGGCGACCAAACCCGCCGGCTACGCCGAGTGCGGCTGTGGCATGGGCCCGGCTCTCAATATCGCTGCCTCCAAGAACTCCTATGTTCTGACCGACCGCGGCACCTGGTTGAACTTCAAGAACCGTGCAGACTTGGCCGTGTTGGTGGAAGGCGACCAGCGACTGTTCAACCAGTACGGTGTCATGGTGGTCAATCCGGCCAGACATGCCCATGTGAAGGCCGATCTGGCCCAGGCATTCGTCGATTGGGTGGTGTCACCGGCTGGTCAAGCCTCCATCGCGGGCTACAAGATCGGAGGCGAACAGCTGTTCTTCCCGAACGCCAAGCCCTGACGACGCAGCACCGGCAGACATCACACAGATCACTCGCAAACGCCAGCCGGCATTGCGCGACCCACCTTCAGACCAAGGTGGCTGGCCGAAACGCGCTCGGTGCCGGGAACGTTTCGGTGGATGGGGCGATTGACCAACTCGGCGCGGCCATCCGTGCCGCGCACCACCAAGGTACTGGTGCCGCCACCGTCCAGGTTGATGCCCTCGCTGGCGCCCAAGGACTTCAGCCAATGGGCCAGGTCGTGCAGCGTGGCGCCCAGGCTGTAGTCGAACTGTCGACCGTCGACCACGAGGAGCCACATCCACCGTCCGTCGGCTGAGACCCCCGCGGCGGTGCGGGGGTGCACGGATGGCACCACGGCCTTGGGCGCCACATCGGCGCCTTCGCGCAGCACGATGTCGAATCCACCGACCGCGTTGTACACGCCACTGTCCGGAAAAGGCGGGGGCTGGATGCGGACACTGCCATCGTCCATCATCAACAGCGCCGGGTACTCCCGCGAAGGGCCAGACACGACACGGCCACGGCTGACCTGAAAACCCACCACATCGAGCAGTAGCCCCTCCTGCGCGACCACCGGTCCGAATGGTGCAGCGTTGATGGCCAGGTGCAGGCCGTGCTGCTCCAGAAAGGTGCTCGTCTTGACGCCGAGGGTCTCCGGCGTGTGGCGCCCCGGGGGTGCGATGGGTGCCTCGCCCGGCGCAGCCGCCGGGGTGGCCAGCCACTGCAGGCACGGCATTCGAAGGTCTACGCGAGCCACATGCAGCACCGCCTGCCGCGGCACTTGCACCTGTATGCGGGCCAGGTCAACGCCGGGAAACCGTGTCGACCAATCAGGCGTCAGGGCGAAGCCGTCCTCGCCAGAGGGCGCACCCGGCCGCAGCGGGACGCGCATGTCCTCACGCCGGTCCAGCAGCAGTTCAACGGATGTCCAAGGCTCGGTCAGCTCCACCGACAGCGGGCCGCGCTGCGGCTGACGGACCAATCGAATCTCCTGCCACGACCCGAAATTCTCAGTGCCGTCGGTGCCCTGGCGTTTGCCGATCAGACGGTAGCGGCCGGGTGGAAGATTCGGCGTGGTCCAAACGGTGGTGGTCGATGCGGCCGTGGGCTGCATGACCCACGGTGCCGGCCGCCAGCCGAGGGTAAAGCGCGGCGAGTGCGCTGGCCCCTGCCGTTCGTACCAATGCTTCAACTCCTGCGGGTAGCGCTGCAACACACCTCGGCTGAACCACAGGACGTGCCCGCCCTGCCCCAAACCATCAACCAACTCCATCGAACGACGCAACTGGTCCCAGGAAGAGTCGGGACCGTCGCCGACGACTCGGATGCCGGCCACCAACTCTGAAGGCCGGTAGGCGCTGCGGGCCTGCACCGCGGCTGTCTGTTCCCGCCAGGTGGCCTCAAAGGTTTCATAGCTCGTTCGATAGGCCTGAGGGATCACTTCATCCCAATGCGGCACCACACGGCGTGCACCCTCGCTGCGAGGCAGCGTACCCCGCAGGCGGTCGGCCTCAGACCATGCCGTCCAGCGAGGCCAGTCCAGCAAGTGGTGTTGCCAGCTCCAGGGATAGACGGCCGGGCTCAGCGAAATCACAAGGCCCGGCCGACGGGCTCGAACCTCCTGCACGAACCACCGTGCGTACTCGTCGATCTTGGATGCACGCCAGCGCATCCAGGCCGGATCGTTGTGGTCGTTCGGGGGCTGCGCGCCTCGATGCTCAGCGGCGTAGACGCTGCGGGTGTAGTCGTCATAGCCCATGGTCACATGCGGCCAAACGATGCGGTCATCGAGTTGCACGCCGTCAAGATCGTAGCGATCGATGGCTTCGAGCACCAGGTCGAGCAGCAACTCCCTCGCACTTGGATGCAGTGGGTTAAGCCACACAAAACCGTTGGGCGCAATCTCACTGCCCTGCAGGTTCCGGCTGAGCCAATCCGGCTTGAGGCGGCGCAGGTGGTTCATGGTGGACTGATGCGCTGCCATGAAGCCGTATTCGAACCAGGCGATGGCCACCAGCCCCTGACGGTGAGCCTCGGTGACGGCTTCGTGCAAAAGGTCTCGCGCAGGCTGTGTGCGTGATGCAGGCGCATCCTTCGGGTCCTGCTCGATACCGCTTGGCCGTTGCGCTACGCCGATGGCGCGGCGCAAGGCCTCCGAGGGAAACTGCGTGTAACCGTTCTTCCAAGCTTCGATGTAGACCGTGTTCAGTCCGATTTCACGCAGGCGCTGCATGGTGCGCGCGGTGTTCTGCGGTGTGGACAGTGCATCGTTGGCGGTGGTGGTGAGCCAGGTGCCGCGCACCTGGGGACGACTGGCCGGCGAGGTGGCGGGCTGGGCAGATGGGCTTGTGGACAGCGGAGCCTCAGCCGTCTGGGAACGGGCAGTGCTTGCCCACAGAATGGCCAACAGGCACAAGACTGCGCCATGGGCCGCCCAAAGAAGGACAAACCGCCGGGAGTTTGGGAGTCGCCGCATCATCGAGGTCACCGTTTGCGGATGGTATCCGTCGCATCGCCCAGGCACCGGCCCTTTGCAAGGAGAATGGAGATTCACTTCGAGAAGTCCATGCATCCCATCTCCCACATGCGACGCGAGGCCTTGCAGTCAGCGTCGGTGGTGGCCGAACTCCTGCAACAGGATGACGCCACGCTGAACACCCTGACGGCTTACCTCCAGCGCCGCGCACCGCCACACATCGTCACCATCGCCCGCGGCAGCAGCGACCACGCAGCAGCCTTTTTTGCCTACCTGTGCATGCTGCGAATGGGGCGCTACGTCACCTCTGTGCCGCCTTCCCTGCTGAGCCTGCATCAGGCACCGCTTCAGCGCTCGGGAACGCTGGCCCTGGCCTTCTCTCAAAGCGGACGCAGTCCCGACCTGGTCACGGCCACTGCCTACTTCAGCGGACCGGACAGCCACAGCGTGGCCCTGGTCAATGATGCGGCCTCGCCCCTGGCCCAACAGGCCCAGACGGTTCTGCCGCTGCACGCAGGTACCGAAGTCAGCGTGGCGGCCACCAAGAGCTTCATCGCCCAGCTGGTGGCGGGCGCCCGGCTGCTGGCCGTGTGGCAGGGCGACACCACGCTGCAGACTGCACTGGCGCAACTGCCCACCTCGCTGGAGGTGGCTGCGCAGCAAGACTGGGGTGAGGCCGTACAGGCCTTCAGCACAGTGGATCGCCTCATGGTGGTCAGCCGCGGCACCGGGATGGCCGTGGCGCTGGAGGCCGCGCTGAAGTTCAAGGAGACCTGCGGCATCCAGGCTGAAACGTTTTCCTGTGCCGAGTTGCGGCATGGGCCGATGGCCCTGATCGACCAAGGCTACCCGCTGCTGATTCTGGCCCCACGGGGACCTGCGCAGGCCGAAATGCGAGCCCTGGCCGCGGAGATGCGCGCACGAGGCGCACGCGTGCTCTTGGCCGCCTGCGGAGATCCACAGCGCGATGAGTTGCCCGCCACCACTGCAGCCCATCCGGATCTCGACCCGGTGTGCCTGATCCAGTCCTTCTACCTGATGGTCGAGGCGCTCTCGCGCAATCGGGGACGCAACCCCGACCAGCCGAGTTTCCTGTCGAAGGTCACGCTCACGAATTGAGTACGGGCTTCAGTCGAGGCCTCACGCGGCGTTCGACGTCACTTGCGGGGGCTTGGAAATGATCCACAGCCCCGCGAACACCAGGGCGCCATTGAGCAGCAGCAACTCCAGTCCAATCCGCCAGGTCTCGAAGATCATCGGCTGCAGCGCATCCAGTACCCCGCAGGCCACCGGTGCGAGCACGGTCATCAGGGGAACCCACCGGTCGCGCACGCGCCGCCTTGTCCACCAACCAAAGGCAAATAGGCCCAACAGGGGCCCATAGGTGTAGCTGGCCACCTTCAGGATCAGGCCGATCATGCTGGGGTCGTCCAACCAGCGAAACCCCATCACCAGCAGAAGGAAGACCGCCGCGTAGGCCAGGTGCACCCGCTTGCGGACGGACTCCTGCTGGGCCGCGCTCCAATCGGTGCGTCGCGCAAAGGACATGAGGTCGTTGCAGGTGGACGAGGTCAGTGCCGTCAGAGCCCCGTCGGCACTGGGAAACAAGGCAGAGATCAAGGCGAGTATGAAGATCACCTGCACGTAGTCCGGCAGGTGTCCCATCACGACGGCGGGAAACAGCCGGTCGCCCCGCTCGGCGATGCCCGCCTGCTGCGCGAACAGCATCAACAGTCCGCCCAGGAACAGAAAGGCCAGCACCACCACCGACATGGCCGTGGCCATGCACACCATGTTGAGCTGTGAGCCTCTGAGGGTGCGCACCGAGATGTTCTTCTGCATCATCTCCTGGTCCATGCCCGTCATGGCAATCGCAATGGCCGCACCCGCCAGCAACTGTTTGAGCCAGTACTCTTTGGCCGCCGGCTCCGTTCCCCATACCCGAGCCAGGCCCTGCTCCTGCATCTGAGTCAGTGCCTGAAGTCCGGAGATGTCCAGGGCCTGCAGAATGAAGACGATGCACGCGCCCAGGCCGAAGAGCATGCCAGCCGTCTGCAGCGTGTCGGTCCACACGATGGTCTTGACGCCACCGCGCCAGGTGTAGAGCAGGATCATGGCCACCATCACCGTGGCGGTCATGCCGAATGAGAGCCCCAAGCGCTCCAGGATCACGTCCTGCAGGATGCGCACCACCAGATACAGGCGCGCGGTGGCACCCAACGTTCGCGACAGGATGAAGAAACCGGCCGCCATGCGCAGTGCCGATGGCCCAAGGCGATCTTCTATCCAGCCGTAGATGGACACCAGACCCAGCCGGTAGTACAGCGGCAGCAACACCCAAGCGACCACCGCATAGCCCAGCAGGTGGCCCATCATGATCTGCCAGTAGGAAAAGCCACTGGCCCCCACCGCACCGGGCACGCTGATGAAGGTCACCCCCGACAGCGAGGTACCGATCATGCCGAAGGCCACCAGCGGCCACGCGCTGTTGCGGTTGCCGACGAAGAACGATTGGTTGTCGGCGCCCTCGGATGTCCGCCACGCCACTGCGTACAACAGGGCGAAGTACAAGAGCACACAGGTGAACAGCACCCACGGATTCAAGTCAGCTCCCGCGAAAGCTCAACCATCCGAAACCGAACACTCAGCCGCGCTGCACGCTTTGGCGGGCTAGCACCCGCCCACTGAGGTAGGTCCACACGAAGTGCGCGGCGGCCTGGCTGGTCAGTTCAGCGTGGTCATATGGCGGACTCACCTCGACGCAGTCCATCCCCACAAAGTTCAGGTCGGCCCAGCCTTCCAGCAGCGTCATCACCTGCGCCGTGCTCAAGCCCGCTGGCTCGGGTGTGCCGGTTCCCGGCGCGTGCGCGGGGTCCAGGCAGTCGATGTCCAGCGTCAGGTACAGGGGTGGGTGGCCCGACGCGGCCATGCGCTGGCGAACGGCCTCGATCACTTCGCTCAACTGCCCCGCACCTTCAAGCCCACGCAGTGTCCTTGCCTCATACAGCAAGCCCCCCTCGGTGCGCACGCGCTCGCGCACGCCACGCTCGGCGGCACTGCGGATGCCGATCTGCACCACGCACTCGGGGCGAACCAGTCCCTGCTCGAATGCCTCGTGCAGCCAAGTGCCATGGCCGCTGGGTTCACCGAAATGGTCGTGCCAGGTGTCGCAATGCGCGTCGAAATGGATCAGCGCAAGGGGCTGCCCCACGCGTTCTCGATAGGCCTGCAGCAGCGGCAGGGTCACCGAATGATCACCGCCCAACCACACCATGTGCCGTTGCGCAATCAACTCCCGCACCTGAGGCAGCATGGCCTGCCGCATAGCCGCCAGCGAGGTGTTGGGCATCACCAGGTCGCCATGGTCTTGCAGATGATCCAGAGGCGATACGTCAAAAAAGGGATGAATCCCGTCACACAACATGTGGCTGGCCTGGCGGATGGCGCCAGGCCCATGGCGCGCACCACTGCGGTTGGTGACTGAACCATCCCACGGCAATCCGACAAGCCCGAAGGGCGCCGATTCGGCGGCCGCGCGGCCAAGGGGCGAGATGGCCGGCCGTGCACGCATGAAGGTGGTTTGACTGGAGTAGGGAAACATCATTCAGACAGGCGCAGGCCCGTGGTACTTGCGTTCATTCGGCACTCCACAATTCCCGAGCGCGATGTGCCGCGGCAAGGGAAGGTTCAATCTGCTTCAACTCCAAAGGGCACTCCTCGGGCAAGCCCGCGCGCACGCCCTGGCCCACCAGAGGGTGCAGCAACAGCACGCGCCCTGAGGCTACCACTGGCCTGGGCCCGAAGCGGCGATGCAGCACCGCACCCAAGCGGCCGATTTCCACACCGGCGCGCCGCAGCAACGAAGCGGCTTCAGCGTCACCCAAGTCAGCCGCTTCGGCCACTGCCAATGCCAGGCGGCCCACCTCGCCGCGCTCGCGGCCATAGATGAACTGCCGCGTGCTGGCCCAGTCGGTTCCGCCCATTCGCGCGAACAGACAGCGCGCCATGGGGCTCTCCACCCACTGCCCAGGCCAGTCGTCCTCGCGCCGCCAGATGGTGGCCAGGGCCTGCTTGGCGATCCAGTAGCCACCGCCTTCATCGCCCAACACAAAGCCGAGGCCACCGGCTCGGTGCCACACGCCCGCCTCGTCGATGTAGGAGGCGATCGAGCCGGTGCCCGCATACACCAGGTAGCCGCCACCGGGCTCATGCGCGGCGCGAAAGGCGATGTCCATGTCGCTGTGGCATTGGACGCAGGCCGCCGGTGCACACAGGGCGCGGGCCAACATCCCCGCCAGCTCCAAGGACGGTGCAGCCCGCGGTTCGCTCACACCGGTCACGCCTGCATACACGCCGCCCACCGTGCTGGGCGACAACTGCTGCGCAAGGGAAGATTGCAGTTCGTCCAGGGCCCGTGACAACTGCAGCCGACCCGCCGGGCTGGACAGGTTCATGCCGCTGAAACCCGTCACCTGCGCCTGCGCCTGGACCTGACCACCGGTGTCCACGGCCGTCCATCGGCACGCGGTGCCGCCGGCATCCAGCCCGATGAAGATCACACCTTGATGAACCATTGGCGGCGCGCCATGAACACGGCGACGGCATAGAAAACAAGGACGAAGCCCAAGGCGAACAGCAGCGACACCTGGACCGGTGGCAGCCCCGAATGATGCAAAGCGGCCACCACGTGGGCCTTCAAACTCATACCACCCACCTGGGTGAAGGCCAGCGCCTTGGCCACCAAGCCACCCAGCACGAACAGGAACAGCGCATTCATGCCGAAGTCAACCAAGGGCTGCGCCCATGCCCGCCAACGCGCGCGGCTGACCGCATCGGCCTGAGCGTCGAGCAGCCAGTGAAAGGCGGCGAAGATCAACAGCGCCCACCCAGCGGTGCTGGCCACATAGGCCGGCGTCCAAAGCGATTTGTTGATCGGCATGTTCAGCACCGCCAGCACCTCCCCGGCCCACAGCGAGAGCAGGCCGGCCAGAACCAGCCCCATGCAACGCAGGCCCGGCTCTTGGGCATGCGCCATCCAATGCCCGGCCAGCACACCGGCCAAGAGCGTGGCCACCGCCGGCAGGGTGCTCAACAAACCCTCAGGGTCCCAGGTGCGTGACTTGGCCCACAGGTGTCCGCCCATCAGGGCGCGGTCGATCCAACTGCCCGTGTCCTGCCCGGCCAGCAGCGACCCCACCCGAATGACCCCATCGTCGCCAGGTACCGCAACCGCCAGCATCAGCACGCTGTACAGCACCAGCAGGCCAGCACCCACCAGGGCCTGCCCGCGCCAGGCCAACCAAACCACCACCGGCGCACACAAGATGATGCACAGCCCGATGCGCTGCAGCACACCAGGCCAGCGCAGCGTGTGCCAATCGAAGGCGGGAATTGCGTTGAGCATCACGCCAATGGCGATGATGATCAGGCCCCGACGCATCAGGCCCACACACAAGGCCAGCGGCTTCAATCCCAGGGCTTGCCGCCGCCCCAGGCTCAACGGCATGGCCATGCCACAGATGAACAGGAAGAAGGGAAAGACCCAATCCGTCACGGTCCAGCCGTGCCAAGGCGCGTGCAGCAAGGGTGCATACACGTGGCTCCAGTCGCCCGGATTGTTGACCAGGAGCATCGCGGCAATGGTCGCGCCGCGAAATGCGTCCAGGCTCAACAGTCTTGCGTTGACGGCCACGCCGATGGAGTCACTCATGCGGCCTCCGGTTCCTCAGCTTGTCGGCGCCCAAATCCCTCGGGTACGCGAATGAGCGCGGTCATCAGGAAGGAGGGAATCGCCGCCACCATGACCCAGGTGAAGAAGCCGACATAGCCCAGTTGATCCTGCAGCCAACCGCTCCAGAATCCCGGCACCATCATGCCCAGCGCCATGAAGCCCGTACAGATCGCATAGTGGGCTGTCTTGTGCGCACCGTCGGCGATCAGGATCATCACCATCAGGTAGGCCGCAAAGCCCAAACCGTAGCCGAACTGCTCCACCGCCAAGGCGACGCTGACCACCCACAGCTGCTGCGGTGGCCACAGCGCCATCGCCAGAAACACCAGGTTGGGCAGGTGCATGACCCACACCAGGGGCCACAGGCAGGCCTTCAGGCCAAACCTGGCAATCAGCAGGCCTCCGACGATGCCGCCTACGGTCAGCGCGATCAATCCCACGGTGCCATAGGCCACACCCACTTCCCGGGTAGACAGGCCCAAACCGCCCGCCTCCACCGGGTCCAACAAAAATGGCGCAGCCAACTTCAGCAGTTGCGCCTCGGGGAAGCGGTACAGCAGCAGGTAGGCGATGCCCACGGCGATGGCGGGCTTGCGAAAGAAAGTTCCCAACACACGGAAAAAGTCCACAAACAGCGTGGACTGCACTTGACCGGGCCGGTCATCGGCCGCGTGCGGGAGCCGCCAAGCGTGATAGGCCCCCACCACCAAGAAGAACACGGCCAGGCTGCCCATCACCACCTGCCAGGCCAGCACGGCCGAGCCACTTCGCTCAGCCACTTCGCCGGCCAGCACCACCAGCCCACCCTGCCCCGCGATATTGGCCAGGCGGTAGAAGGTGGAACGGATGCCCACGAAGGCGGCCTGTTGGTGTGTGGGCAGGGCCATCATGTAGTAGCCATCGGCTGCGATGTCGTGGCTGGCGCTGGCGAAGGCCATCAGCCACAGCAGGGCCAGGCTCCAGCGCAACCAGTTTTCCGCGGGCAAGCTCAAGGCCACCATGGCCACCAGCGCACCCACCGCGAACTGCAGCATCCAAATCCAACGCCGTCGCGTGCCCAGCAATTCGATCAGGGGGCTCCACAGCGGCTTGATCACCCAGGGCAGATAAAGCCAACTCGTGTACACCGCGATGTCGGTGTTGGACAGCCCCAGGTTCTTGAACATCACCACACTCAGGGACATGACCACCGCATAGGGCAAGCCCTGGAGCAGGTACAGGCTGGGCACCCACGCCCAGGGGCCGGATTCAGCCTTGAGCGTTGACATCGATCACCTCACCTTCGACCACCACCTGCCGCACCGCCAGCGTAGCCGGGTCCAGCACCACCATATCGGCCCATGAGCCTTGCGCCAGCGTGCCGCGATCGTGCAAGCCCAGGTAACGGGCGGCGTTCGTGCTGACCCTTGCACAGGCCTGAGCCACCGGCAGCCCGATCTGCACCAGGTTGCGCAGCGCCTGGTCCATGGTCAAAGCGCTGCCGGCCAAGGTGCCGTCGGGCAATCGCACTCCGCCCATGCACTTGTGCACGATGTGCTGCCCCAGGGGGTACTGCCCATCGGGCATGCCAGCCGCTGCGGTGGCGTCAGTCACCGCGAACAAGCCCGGCACCGCCCGCAAAGCCGCATGGATGGCACCCGGGTGCACATGCAGAAGATCCGGAATCAATTCGGCATGCTCGGCGTGGGCCAGCGCAGCCCCCACCGCGCCGGGTGCGCGGTGGTGCATCGGACCCATCGCGTTGAACAGATGGGTGAAGCCCGTGGCCCCCCGTTGCAGGGCCTGCAGCGCCTCTTCGTAGGTGGCGCGGGTATGGCCCACCTGCACACGAATACCGGCGGCCACCAACGGCGGAATCAGAGCCAAGTTGCCGGGCACCTCCGGCGCCAGCGTCAGCACGCGGATCGGCGCGATGGCGTGCAAGCGCATCACTTCTTCCAGAGTGGCTGGCTTGGCATACGAAGGTTGCGCCCCCAGTTGGTCTGGGCTGATGTAGGGGCCTTCCAGGTGGACGCCCAGGACACGGGCGCACTGCGGATCACGTTCGATGCACTGGGGAGCCACGGCATGAAGCGCCGCCTCGATCTCGCGCACAGGCGCGGTCATCGTGGTGGCCAGCAAGGCGGTGGTGCCGTGCTGTGCGTGCACACGCGCCATGGCGGTGACGGCGCCACGGCCCTCCATGGTGTCGCGCCCACCACCGCCGTGAACATGGAGGTCGATGAAGCCGGGAACGATCAACGGCGGCGCGCCGGCGCTGCGACTCTCTTGCGCCACGGGCAGGCCTTCCACTTTGGTCACACGGCCCGCGAGCCATTGGACGTGGCCATCCACCCAGCCGCCTGGGCCCAGAACCTGACCGTGCAGCGCCGCCGGTGGAGACTGGACGACATGCGTATCCGCATTGACACCCGATGGCTGACGGCGCGTGCTTTCCATCCGCAGATCATCGCTCAAAAGTCTGGCCCGGCTAGCGTCACCGCTGCCTACGCGCCAGATTGGATTAGACTGAAAACGCCCGTTGTTTCAGCCGACTGCCATCATCTATCCCCCCTAAGCTTCAACCCAACGCCCATGCGCGAAGCCGGTACGCGCCAACGCGCCCACCTCTGGTTGTCCACCCTGGTTGCGCCGTACTTGGGCGCCGGCAGGCGGGACTTCAGTTTCCGCCTCTACGAGGGCGAGGGAATCACGCGCACGGGCGAGGGAATGATGTTCCTGTCGCCCGCACGTGGCGAAGTGATCGGCATCAGCCCCGAGTTCATTGCGCTGCGAACCGGCGAAACCCGCTTCGACGTGATCACCATCCAGTTCATGGAGCAGCCCCTGCTGATGGGCCAGCGGGTGAAGCTGCGCTACTACGACATGCGTCGCTTCGACGGTTCGCGCGTGAGCGCCGATCTCGAGTTGGAAAGCGAGTCCCAAGGCGCGTCCTCGGTCGCCGATGTGCTGCGCGTGCGCTTTCCCATCACCTGGCCGGGTCGGGCGCTGCCGCCGCCCATGCGGCGAATGGCGGCAACGATGCAGGTGGCCCAATCGCGCGCCTTGATGACGCTGGTCGAACTGATGGAGTCGCAGATGTGCGACACCTTGCGCAATGTACCCAGCCTGCTGGTGGACGCGGGCGCCCGGCAAGTGCACGTGCGCGAGGTGCCGGAGGAAGTGCTGTTTGGCAAGCCGGTCCAAGGCTCCAGCGTGGCCACCCTCAGCGTCACGGTTCGCACCCGGCGCTTTGCCGGCACCGTTGAGTTGGAGTTCGACGCCGTCAGCGGCACCTTCTGCGTGAAGCTCGGCACCAGCGGGGGCCGAGGCTCTGGTCAGCTGTTTGAGAACCTGCAACCCAGCGGGGTGGCCAAGGTGTTGAACGAGCGGGTGGA